>VFSW01002144.1_pt1 | contig 29906 bp, 27 predicted proteins | sample 5358111 | NCBI WGS metagenome assembly VFSW01 (sample SAMN11554181, study PRJNA540505) | mine drainage metagenome | isolation source: sediment from site ElyBrook_90M | place: USA: Ely Copper Mine, Vershire, VT | collected 2017 | reverse complement strand
GGATGCTCGGGCTCTCGCCGCCAAATATCCGCGGATTGAGGCCGCCACTAACACCTGCGGGTGCACGGCCGCCACCGCACCGGCAAGTGCTGGAAAGCCAGATCAACCGTGCCGCGCGGCCGCTCGCTGCAGTGCAGTGGTTTCAGCGCCATGCCGATGGAAGCGGAACCGGACTGCAGGGCGCGCGTCTGCCCGATACGCTGGCATGGCGGTCGCTCGCAGCAGGGGATTTTCCGGAGTTATTGGTATCGGAGGACTGGAAAGAACCAGCCGAGCGGCGTCTGGTACAGGAGTACCACGACTGGAACGCCGCCAGCCTACTCGCGCTTCAGCGTCTGTCGCCTGCGATTCGAAGACGCCTCGAACAGGCCGCTTGCCGCCAGCCGGAAGCCCTGCCCGGGGTCTACCGGCTGATTCCCGATTTCATGGATGCAGAAGCAATGAAGGTCGCCCTCGTTGCCGCGCGTCTGCTCGCGGCTGCAGATGAGTGATTCCCGGCGGGCTCCTGTGCCGCAGGCCGCCGACAGCGCAGCCTACGGGCCGGCAACCGGACCGCTTGCAACGTCCACAAGGCAATGCAAGCGGTATGCGTCGCAAATCTGCACGTGCCTGGCACGACCAATGGTCAAGTATGGGTTCTGAACGTCAGATGCAATAATGCGCTATAAGCGTCGATGTCCGCGTCATTAAAAGTCAGAGTCGCGCCATCATGCCCGACAGAGCTGACTTGTGCCTGAAACACGTGGGTCTTCGTCTTGCCATTGGCGCGCATCCTCAAGGCGAGCTCCACGGAAGCGCTTTTCCGGAGACTGGTTAGAGTTCCATCACGCGCCAGCACGAACACGCCCTTCATGCTGATGTTCTTGATATCATGATTCTGAAATCCGCGCTCGTCATACTTGAGCATTGCTTCGAGCAGCTGTACGGGTTCCTCACGATGCTGATCCGTCATTGCAACCTCCATCAACTGCGGTAGACGGTCGCACTATACGCGTGCCCGCTCCAACCACAACGACGGTCATCGGGCGCGGAGGTCGGTCCGTCTGCCAAAAAAACAACGCGACCCTCCTGTCAGAGGATTTGCACCAATAATCCGCAGGCAAAAAAAGTGTTAGGACTCGGGAACCAGCAGAATATCGCGGTAGCCGCGCTCGGCCAGGGCATCGGCCTCCTGCAACAATCCGATGTGGGTAGCGTGGCAATCAGGGTCTTGTGGAAAAAGCGTCATGGCGGCGTCGGTCTCGGATGTCTGTGCCGAGCGCGCGTCCAGAGCGCGCAGACACATTGTCCAGCGCGGCGCCAGAGCCGGGACCGTCTGCGCAACAAGACGACCTGCTCGCCGCAGGCGCGATTGCCGTGCAGCCAAAAAAACCCTTGCTGTCTCGACTTGTTCCTTAAGTGGCAAAGACAGATCAAAACCCAGACCAAGTTTACAGCTCTCAACTTCCGGGTCTGACCGCAGGTATTTCACGGCGCCGGCGTCAAGCACGCGCGGTGGCTGCAATACCTGTCGCCACGCAAGCTGCTCGCCGATTACCGGCGCCTCTAATGCCGGATCGAGCGGGAATTTATGAAAACCCCACTTGGCACCCATCCAACACTCGATCAGCAACATTTCATTGCCGCGGTCATCACTTGTGCCCGGGTGATCCTCGCCTGGGTCGAACTCCATGCGATAGGCGCGTGCATCCTGCTTTCATCGGACGAAATCCCTGTCCGGCGGTCTGCCGTAGGCAGACTCGAGTGCCTGCCAGGTTGCAAAGAACCATTCCCAGTCGGCAATATATCCCGGATTGCGCCGCAGAAACTCCCATGCCCAGCGCTCGCGTGAAAGATTGAATGTGAAGGAATACGCAGACGGGTCGCGCCAGTCCGGTGCGACCGCCCGGGCTGCGCGCCAGGTTACAGCAGGCGCCATTCCAGTTTCATCCGATGAACGATTGTAGTCGCGATCTCTTCGACGGACATCGCGGTCGTCGCCAGAAACTCAATATCGTTTTGCCGGAACAATGCCTCGGCCCGGCGTACCTCAAACTGGCAGTTCCTGAGAGAAGCATACTGACTGTCCGGCCTGCGCTCGCTGCGGATCCCCTGAAGGCGTGCCGGGTCGATGGTCAGGCCGAACAGTTTCCGGCGATGGTGAGCGAGCCCGGCCGGAATTCGGGCTTCGCCAAGATCCTCCGTCGTCAACGGGTAGTTAGCCGCATAGATGCCAAAGGTCAAAGCCATGTACAGACAGGTCGGTGTTTTGCCGGAACGCGACACGCCAACCACGATCAGATCCGCTTCCTCATAACTGTTCGTAGTCAGGCCGTCGTCGGTTGCCAGCGCAAAATTGACCGCATCCATGCGCAGGTTGTACCTCGATTTATCGACCACGACGTGGGCCTTGCCCACCGTCTGTGAAGACCGCTGTTTGAGTTCGGCTTCCATCGGGCCGATGAAAGTATCGACAAAATCGAAGAATACCCCGCCGCTCTCCGCAACGATGCGGCGCAGGTTGGAGTCAATCAGGGTACTGAAAATGATCGGGCGCACTCCGGTTTCACCCGCCGTGCGCCTGATTTGCGCGGAAACCGTGCGCGCCTTGTCCGGTGTATCTATGAAACGCATCGTGTGCCTGGTAAAAGTTGTCGCATCAAACTGCGTCAGCAGACTGTTACCGAGGCCCTCGGCAGTGATGGCGGTCCGGTCTGATACGAAAAAAACTGTGCGGGTTTGCATGGGGATATTGTGCCAGAAGCGCACCGAAAGCGGGATCGTGTAGACTGGGGTGCAGTGCCGCACCGGAAGACCAGCCGAGGGGGTGAAGAATGTCCGATTATGTCCTGTGGTTTGAGTCCCTTGGCATGAACAATGTGCCGCAGGTCGGCGGAAAGAACGCCTCATTGGGCGAGATGATCAGCAATCTTGCGTCGCTGGGGGTGCGCGTTCCCGGCGGATTTGCCACCACTGCCGCGGCATACCGTGAATTTCTGGCGCAGGAAGGCCTTGATGCGCGCATCACTCAGCGCTTGAACCGCCTTGACATCGCCGATGTGAATGCACTTTCGGTTGCCGGCAGGCAGGTGCGCGAATGGATAATGCAAACTCCGCTTCCCCTACGCCTCGGTTCGGCAATCGAAGAGGCGTATCGGCGTCTGCAGGCCGAAACCGCAGGTGACTTTGCCGTGGCCGTGCGCTCATCAGCGACAGCCGAGGATCTTCCGGAAGCATCCTTCGCGGGGCAGCAGGAAACCTTTCTTAATGTGCGCGGACTGGACAGGGTGCTCGATGCGCTGAAAGCCGTGTTTGCTTCACTGTTCACAGACCGCGCCATTGCCTATCGTGTGCATCACGGCTTTGACCACAGCCAGATTGCCCTGTCAGCCGGCGTCCAGCGCATGGTGCGAAGCGATCTTGGCGCAAGCGGCGTAGTCTTTACCCTGGATACAGAGTCGGGATTTCGAGACGTAGTATTCATAACCGCGGCCTGGGGGCTTGGCGAGACCGTGGTCCAGGGTGCGGTAAATCCGGATGAGTTTTACGTTCACAAACCCATGCTGAAACAGGGTCGCAAGGCGATATTGCGGCGCAGCCTCGGCAGCAAGGCAATAAAGATGGTCTATGGCGAAGCCCCCGGGCCGGCCACGCGTACGGTTGACGTAACGCCTGGGGACCGTGCGCGCTTCGCTCTCAGCGACGACGAAATAATGCAACTCGCGCGTCAGGCGCTGCTTATAGAAGATCATTACGGTCGTCCGATGGATATTGAATGGGCCAGGGACGGCAATGACGGGGCCCTCTATATATTGCAGGCGCGTCCGGAAACGGTGGAAAGTCGCGTATCGACCCAGATGCTGAGGCGCTATTTTCTGAAGAACAGGGGCGCGAGAAAAATCATCACAACCGGGCGCAGCATCGGACAGCGAATCGGCGCCGGCCCGGCGCGCATCGTGCTGAGCGCAAACGAAATGAACAAGGTGCAGAAAGGCGATGTGCTTGTAACTGACATGACCGACCCGGACTGGGAACCGGTGATGAAGCGTGCATCCGCAATTGTAACAAACCGCGGTGGCCGCACCTGCCATGCCGCGATCATTGCGCGTGAACTCGGAATACCCGCCGTGGTCGGTTGTGGCAATGCAACCGGCATTATTCAGGACGGGCAGCCGGTGACCGTGTCGTGCGCGGAGGGCGAAGAGGGTCGTATCTACCAGGGCATGCTCGAATTCGAGATGCGCGAAACGAGCATAGACAAGATGCCGCATTTGCCGTTCAAGATCATGATGAACGTCGGTAACCCCGAGCGCGCCTTTGATTTCCAGTGGCTGCCAAACGCCGGCGTAGGCCTTGCCCGCCTGGAATTCATCATCAATCGCACCATCGGCATCCATCCCAAGGCGTTGCTGAATTTTGCGGATCTGCCGGACACTCTGAAGGCGGTTATTGGCGAGCGTACCGCCGGATATGCCGACCCGGTCGGCTTTTATCTCGACAAGCTCGCCGAAGGTGTGTCCACGCTTGCGGCGGCATTCTGGCCGAAGCCGGTGATCGTGCGGCTGTCGGATTTCAAGTCAAACGAATATGCCAACCTCATCGGCGGCGAACGCTACGAGCCAAAGGAGGCAAACCCGATGCTCGGCTTTCGTGGTGCCTCACGCTATGTCGCCGATTCGTTTCGGGACTGCTTTGAGCTTGAGTGCCGCGCCTTGCGCCGGGTACGCGATGACATGGGTTTCACCAATGTAGAGGTTATGGTGCCATTTGTGCGCACCGTGAATGAAGCCCGCCAGGTGCTGAAGCTGCTCGCCGACAACGGACTGCGGCGTGCCGAAAACGGTTTGCGCGTGATCATGATGTGCGAGATCCCATCGAACGCGCTGCTCGCCGACCAGTTTCTGGAACACTTCGACGGATTCTCCATTGGTTCGAATGACCTGACGCAGCTGACGCTGGGTCTGGATCGAGACTCGGGGCTTGTGGCCGGTCTGTTCGACGAACGTGATCCTGCGGTCAAGGTTCTGCTGCATCAGGCGATCCAGGCCTGCCGCAAGGCCGGAAAATACATCGGAATATGCGGCCAGGGGCCATCAGATCATCCGGATCTCGCAAAATGGCTGATGGACGAAGGCATCGACAGCGTGTCTCTCAACCCGGATTCCGTGGTTGATACCTGGCTGTACCTTGCTGACGCGAAGACCTGAGGTCCCATGATCGAACCTTGCGGAATCGTTTTCGGCTCCGGACTTCTTGCCTCGCACCCGGGTTCTTCGAATCGGCGCCTGCGCGTGCGGCCTGCCGGGTCTATCGACCGCATCATGGCCGACTTTTGCACGGGCCTTCAGTTTTTCCCCGAGATACGCCCTCATGAATGATACCGACAGAAGCATCAAGATTATTGCCGACACGCGCGAGCGCGGCAAGATCATCGAAAACCTGCGCGCGCTGCCGAATGTCATCCTCGAGGTCGCTGAGCAGGAGTGTGGCGACTATGTTATCGGAAATGGTGTCGTGGTCGAGCGCAAGTCGGCGACCGATTTTATCCTGAGCATCGTGGACAAGACCCTTCTTGCCAGCGTCGGAAAGCTCAGGGCGGTTCATGGGCGACCCATATACATCGTCGAAGGCGACATGTTCACAGTGCGCTTCCACCAGAAGGCATTTGACGTGCACATGGCACTGGCGCATCTCGCGGTAGTACAGGGGATTCCGGTTATAGCCAGCCCGGATGCAGAGCAGTCCGCCATGCTTGTGTACCTGATGGCGGTGGATGCACAGTACAATCTCACGGCGCGTCCGGACATGCGTTTGGCAAAGCCTGCACTGTGTTCGGAGGCGCAGCAATATCTGGTCGAGGGGCTCCCTGGTGTCAATGCCGAACGTTCAGAGCGGCTGCTCGCGCATTTCGGAAGCCCGATGCGTCTGTTCGCAGCCAGCGCCGGGGATCTTGCCGGAGTTGATGGAATTCCAGCTGACGTCGCAGCACGCATACGTGCCGTTCTTGACAGCAGCTGGTGATATCGAAGGCTATTTGCCGGGAAGCAGGGCCAGGGAAAGCCACGGCCAGTAGGTGATTATCATTACTGCGAGCAGCAGAATGAAGAAGAACGGAACGCTGGCCCGCACAATCTGCTCCACCGGTTTTTTGAAGCGGTAGCTGACTATAAAGAGGCTCATTCCCACTGGCGGCATGAAATAGCCGATCTGCATATTAGCCAGAAAGATGATACCGAGGTGTACCGGGTTGATACCATAGCCGATCGCGACAGGCAGGATCAGGGGCACAACGATGATCATGGCGGCGAATATTTCGAGAAACATCCCGAGCACCAGCAGGAACAGGTTGAGCAGCATAAGGAAGGCAAGCGGGCTTGACACGTGCTGCTTGATGAGACCGAAGAGCCTGGCCGGCAGGTCTGCATCGACCAGGTAATTGGTGGATGCCATCGCCGCGCCGAGAATGATCAGGAGCCCGCCGACCAGGACCATGGATTCGGACATGATGCGTGTCAGCTTCCGCCAGCCGATCTCCCGATAGATAAATACTTCCACGACAAGCACATATAGCGCCGTCACTGCGGCCGCTTCGGATACGGCAAGATAGCCGCTGTATACGCCACCGAGCACTATGAAAGGCAGCGGGATCTCCCAAATCGACTCGCGCAGCGCCGCGCCCAGTTCACGCCATGAGAAGGTGGTGAGAGGGAGCTGCAATCTCCTGTTCTCCCACAGGCTCCATGCGGAAAGCATCACGAGCATCAGCAGTCCTGGCAGGATGCCGGCAACAAACATGCGGTTGACCGTGACCGGTTGGCTTAGGTCCATCTGCTCGGCAATGACGCCGTACAGAATGAGAGGAAGCGACGGCGCGAACAGCAGACCCAGGCTGCCGGAGGTCGTGACTAGCCCGAGATTGAAGCGCTCGCTGTAGCCTGCCTGCCCAAGGGCCGGGTAGAGGAGCGCGCCAAGCGCGACAATTGTGGCACCGGAGGCGCCGGTGAACGCAGTGAAAAGCGCGCATGCCATCAGTGCAACAACCGCGAGCCCGCCCGGCAGCCAGCCGATGAATGCGTTTGTTACCCGCACCAGGCGTCGCGGTGCCTGGCTTTCGCCCAGCAGGTATCCGGCAAAGGTGAACAGGGGTATGGCAATAAGCACCGGCATGTCTGCGATGCGGTAGATCTCGATTGCGACCGCCGACAGGTCAACCCCTTCAGAGTGAAATCCGATCATGGCACCGGCCAGGATTGCCGCGAACAGCGGTGCACCAATCAGGGCCAACAGGGTCAGCAGAACGGCTGCAATCATGTGTCGTGAGAGCCGTTGCGCAGCAAGCCGAAGCGCGAAAACACGAGCAGCAGGTAGCGCAGCGCCATGATGGCGAATCCGACCGGCAGAATCAGTTCCACCAGCCATGCCGGAACGGACTCAAATGCGGAGATGCCGGCAGCCCGGTCGGACATCACAAAGCGTGCCGCGTGAAAAGCCACGAGAGCGCAGACTATGACAGCGAAAATATCGACGATCAGCCGGCTTGCCAGACGAACGCGCTCCGGCAGGAAGCGCGACAGGACATCAACACTCATGTGCCGGTCGTCACGACTTGCCGCCATGGCGCCAAGCAGGGTAATCCACAGAACCAGCACGCGCAGGATGTGATCGCCGCTGACGAATCCTGAGTTGAATACGTCGCGCAGGAAAATTTGCAAGGACGAGAGCGCTATCATTACCGCAAGCAGCGCCGCAAGCAGACCGTCTTCGACCGCAGCGACGACCCGCAGGAGTCCGCCAAGCTTCGCTGGAGGCATTTGCGCCACCGGCTACGAACCGGAGGAATCGGATGGGTGAGCGTGCCGGTAAGTCTCCAGCCGGCTTTGCAGAATCTTCAGGGTCTCCGGGCTGTAGGCCCCACGTTGCGCAAGTTCGCTTGCCGCCTGGCTCGCGATCGCGTGCAGCCGCTCAAGACCGCTTGGCGAAAATGCCACGAACTTGATTCCCTGATTGCGCAGCGCCGCCTTGGCGTGCTCATTGTCTTCGCGATTCTGTTTGCTGAGCGTCGCGAACACGCGTCCCATGACCTCCCGCACGATAGCCTGGTCGGGCGGCGAGATCCGGTCGAATGCGCGGTTGTCGATGACCAGCGCGCCGTATATGAGCATGATCGGAAGATTAGTCACATACTTGATTCGCGTGTGCCACTGCAGGGCGATTGCTCCCACCGGCGAAGTTCCGACCGTGTTGATGAGACCGGTTTCAAGTCCGGTCAGAACATCAGTGATGGGCAGCGGAATCGGCGACACGCCGAGGTCCTGGAACATGGTACGGCTGATGACATCACCCTCGGGAACCCAGATCTTCCTGGATTTGAGATCTTCGATCCGGTGAATCGGTTGGTCGGACATAAGGTAGGCGAAGCCTCCTTCCGCCAGGCCGAAGCTCGCGAAACCGTGTTGCTGCAGCCCGGCGGCGATCATCGGGTCCATTGTGCTGCGCACAAAATCCAGTTCTGCGTAGGAGCGAAACGCAAAGGGTATCGTATAGATCTGACTGTCCGAGTAAATCTCGGCGAGAGCGCCGGCCGTGAGGGCGCCGCCCTGCAGCTGGCCAATCCGGATTTTGCGCAGCACGGTCTTGTCGCTGCCCATCGTGCCGCCCGGGTAAAATCTGAAGTTTACGCGCCCGGCTGTGCGTTGCGCGATCTCGGCCGCGCCGGAACGCATTTCGCGCATCCAGGCTGTGCCGTCCGGCGCGACCGTGGCGATCTTGAGTTCTACCGCCGCATTGGCCGCAGGTGCCAACACCGAGACCAGCAATGCCGCCATAACGGCGAATGAACGCAGGAATTTGCGAAACATGGGAACCTCGTTAAATTTCATCAATGTCCGAATCGAGCCGTCTTCCCGGCCTGCACGTGTTGCGCGTAACCACGACCGTCTGCCGCCATGCGCCGGCGCGGCCATTATTATGCATGATGGCCGCGCCGGCGTCTTTCGTTATCTGATTCGTTAGAAATAGGCGTTGGCGCTGGCCAGCAGTTCGCGCGCCCGCTGTTGCGCCAGGACGTTGCTCAGAGTCAGTCCTGGCGCGTGGGGATCTGCGGCAATCACTTCTTTCAGGAGACGATCATGCAGCGCGCGGTTGTAGACCAGGCGCGCATAATCTTTGGCGTACAGCACCTTGGCCATAAGATTGTGTCCGCCGGAGAGCGCAATGGCGCGTTCGAAATGCTGTCGACCCTCCTCGGGTTTTCCGCCCAGGGCAGCCGGCCGCAGGGTATCCAGCACTCCCAGGTAAACATGTGCACCACCGTCATCGTAGCCTTCGTCCAGTACAACCACGCGTTGCATTGCGGCCGTGAGATTGGGTATATCCGCCGCCGCGTTCCAGTCATCAGCGTGGGTCTTTATCCACTCCGCCCAGGCGGATGCGTAGGTGTAGAGCGCCGGTACGTCGGACCGTTGCAGGGTAGAAAGGTTGGCGACAAAGACCGTATATGGCCGCGCTCCGGGAGCGCAGAATTGCTTATGCCGCAGGCACAGCGCGCGCAATCCGTAGTCGCGCGCGCGTTCGGCCATGCTTGCAGCGCGCGCCGGATCCTTGACGAAGACCGATGCATAGGACGAATAGAGCCTGGCCCCTGCCATCAGGAGATTCTGGTTCGATGGATTGTCCTGAATCAATCCGTCGACCAGCAGCAGATAGGCCGGTGCGCCTTCCTGTACGGTCTTCGGATCGTCCTGGTTCAGAATACCGTTCGACAGGTCGTCGGCAAACCGGCCGGTACTGGACGACAGCAGCGTCGCGCATCCGGTGAGAAGCAGCATGCCCACAAGTGACAGGATGTGCACCGGGAAATTCGAACGCGCAGCCCGGCGCAGGGTCGGCAAGCAGCAGTTTGAAGATGACATTGGTGGTCCAGCGTATGTCCGAGCCTAAGGGTTGGTGACGGCATAACGGATGGTAAGCTAGTCGGTTTCAGCTCCTGTTGCAACCGCCGAATTGCCCATACCGATGTCCCTTCGTATTTGCTATCTTGTGCAGATCCGGCTTCGCTGCGCGGGTATTGTTATCTGCGTTTCCAGGGTGCCATGGCGATTTAAAACAGGATGAAAGACCCAGGACGCGACAATGACGGCGCCCGGTGCGTACCGGCTTGGCATGTGTACATAATCGAATGCCGCGATGGTTCGCTCTATACCGGCATTACCAATGATCTCGCGCGGCGAATTGGCCAGCACAACGCCGGGCGCGCAGCGCGCTACACGCGCGGACGCGGACCGGTGGTCATGCGTTACTGCGAACTTTGTCTGAACCGTGCCCAGGCGCTGCGCCGGGAGTGGGCAGTCAAGCGCCTGTCCCGCGTCCAGAAACAGGCGCTGATAAGGAATCGTGCTGGCTGCCGCCGATGCCAGCGCCGGCGTTCCGGCGCTGCATGATCCGGTTTGCCGGACCTGTATGTGCATTGCTGCAATACTTTATACTCCGGATTTATGTGCGGGGGCGGGACTCAATCTATGCGGTTGTCGCCGACACAGCAATGGCGCGCCAGCGTGTGCGTGCCGGACAGGGAAATCAACCTGGCCGGCGCGGCGCTGCTGATTGCGCAAGACGAGTATTCGACGCTCAACCCTGGAGTCTACCTGGAACAGCTCGATGCGATGGCATCGTTGTTACGGGCGCGGTTGCCCGCGTCAACCCCCGAAGCCGCCGAAACAATTGCCCTGATAAGTGCGTATCTATTCGAGGAACAGGGTTTTGCCGGGAACGCCGACGATTATTATGACCCGCGCAACAGCTTTCTCAACGATGTCATGGACCGCAGGCTCGGCATACCGATCACCTTGTCGATCCTGTACCTGGAGCTTGGTTGGCGGCTGGGACTGCCGCTTGAAGGTGTTTCATTTCCCGGCCACTTTCTGGTCAAGCTGCGCACCGGTACTGGCAATCTGGTGCTTGACCCCTTCGAACGCGGGGCGTATCTCCACGCAGACGACCTCATGCGCCGGCTGCAGCGCGTCAGCGCGCAACCGGATGTACCGGAAGACGCCCTGGAGCGCCTGCTCGCGGGGGTCGGAAAGAAGGAGATTCTGGTGCGTGTGCTGCGCAATCTCAAAGGGCTCTATCAGCGCAGCAGCCAGCCCGAAAAGGCCCTGGCTGTGGTGGACCGCATTCTGATTGTTGTCCCGGAGCTGCCGGTCGAACTGCGTGAGCGGGCGGCTCTGTACGAGCATCTGGAATGTTTTCGTGCCGCAGCCGATGACTACGAACGTTATCTCGAACTCGTGCCTGCCGCAGCTGACAGGCGCGAACTGCTTGTCCGGGTGGTGGAGCTTCAGCGTATGGCCGCACGTTTGCATTGAATCGGTACGCATTGCGCCTTTCGAAAGCGGAAATCGGGAAGTGCTGATGAACCTGGCTCGTGTGATACGCAACATGCGATTTCTGTCGGAAAAACGCCGACTGGAGCTGCTTCCGCCATTCTGGACGCTGCGCATCCGCGTTCTCGAGATATCGAATGACTGGCGCGCGCTGCGAATCCGCCTTCCTCTCAGTCTGGTCTCGCGCAATACTGGCGGCTTCATGTTCGGCGGATCCCAGGCTGCGCTCGCTGATCCGATTGCGGCGCTTGCCTGCGCCCGCGTGTTTCCCGGCTATTCTGTGTGGACGCGCGCGCTCAAGCTCGACTTCCTGCACGAGGGACGGGCCGACCTCGAATTGCGGTTCAACTTTGATCCGGAGCAGGAGCAGCGTATCCGGGAGGATCTGGCAGCACGCGGTCGCAGCACTCCTGTATTCGAGTTCGGCTTCTACCTTGAGGATGGAACCCTGTGCACACAGGTCCACAATACGGTGGCTATCCGGCCGCGTGGTTACCAGCGGCCGAGATAGCGTGTGGCGGGGATTGTGCAGGAAATCAAGTGCGGAAGCGTCGGAACACGAGGCAGGCGTTGGTTCCGCCAAAGCCGAAGCTGTTCGATAACACGGTATCGAGTGCCGCGTTGTCAATGCGTTTGCGGACGATCGGCATTCCCTCGGCCGCCGGATCAAGCTCGTCAATATTGGCGGACGCAGCCATGAAACCGGACTCCATCATGAGCAGACAGTAGATTGCCTCGTTTACGCCGGCGCCGCCAAGCGCATGACCCGTTATGGATTTCGTGGAGCTTATGGGAGGGCAGCTGTTGCCAAAAACCTCATGGATTGCCTCAAGTTCGCGCGAGTCACCGACTGGTGTGCTTGTGCCGTGGGAATTGATGTAATCCACCGGGGTTTCAATGCCTGCCAGCGCCTGACGCATGCAGCGCACAGCGCCTTCGCCCGACGGCTGCACCATGTCGAAGCCGTCTGAAGTTGCCCCGTAACCGCCAAGCTCTGCGTAAATCTTCGCTCCGCGCGCGCGGGCATGCTCAAGCTCTTCAAGCACGACCATGCCTCCTCCCCCGGAGATCACGAAGCCGTCACGGCTGACATCGTACGGACGCGACGCCGCCGTCGGATTGTTATTGAACTTTGAGGACAAGGCCCCCATGGCATCGAACAGCAGCGTCATGGTCCAGTGCACCTCGTCACCGCCTCCGGCCAGCATGATGTCCTGTTTGCCCATCTGTATGAGCTCGGCGGCATTGCCAATGCAGTGCGCGCTCGTCGCGCAGGCGGAGCTGATCGTGTAGCTTACGCCCTTGATCCTGAATGCCGTAGACAGGCAGGCCGCATTGGTGTTGGACATGGTACGGGTGACCATATAGGGCCCGACCTTGCGCAGACCCTTCTGGCGCAGAAGATCGACCGCACGAACCACATTCTCGGTGGACGAGCCGCCGGACCCGGCGATCAGTCCGGTGCGCGGGTTTGAAGTCTGTTCCTCCGAAAGTCCGGAATCGGCGATAGCCTCGCGCGCAGCGAGGTAGTTGTAAGCTGCGCCGTTACCCATGAAGCGGTAGATCTTGCGATCAATCAGCTCCTCCGGGTTCAGCCGGATCGGACCATGGACAGCCGTGCGGAATCCAAGGTCGACATATTCCTGGTGAAACTCGATCCCCGAGCGCCCCTGGCGCAGGGAATCTCGCACCTCTTCCTTATTGTTGCCGATGCTCGAAACGATGCCGAGCCCGGTTATCACAACGCGTCTCACGGCCGACCCCCCCCCTAAAAATTCTCCGTCGAAACGAACAGGCCGACCCGCAAATCGGTGGCGGCATATATGGGTCGCCCGTCAACCTCCATGACTGCATCGGCGATACCCATGTAAAGCTTGCGCATGATCAGCCGCCGTAAGTCTACGCGGTAGGTTACCAGCCTGTTTTTCGGGGTAACCTGGCCGGTAAACTTCACCTCCCCGGCGCCCAGCGCCCGGCCATGGCCCGGGCCGCCCAGCCAGCCCAGAAAAAAGCCGAGCAGCTGCCACATCGCATCCAGCCCAAGGCATCCCGGCATCACCGGATCACCCTCGAAATGACAGGCGAAGAACCACAGTTCGGGATTGATATCGAGCTCTGCCACGATTTGTCCCTTGCCATTGGCGCCCCCGTTTTCCGTGATGCTGACGATGCGGTCGAACATGAGCATCGGCGGCAGCGGCAGTTGCGCATTGCCCGGGCCGAACATTTCTCCGTGACCGCACTGCAAGAGCTCCTCGTGGCTGAAGCTGCTTTTTTTCTGCATTTGGGTGGTTTTAATTATGGGTTTAAGTGGGCGCTTTTGTGAAAAATGGACGCGGTTAAATGCTGTTACGGTCGACAATGATTCACCAAACTATATCACACCCTGGCAGGCGCTGGTTCCTCCAGGTGGAATTGTTCCAATCCATCTGGCATCGGATGCGGCCGATTTGCGCGCGATTAAAGCCGATTTGCACGCGCCAGGCAAACTCTTTCCGTAAATCCGTGCCGCACCGGGCCTGTGTTGCGCTGGCCATCAGCACGGCGGCAGGCCGAGATAGTGAACGCTGAAGAGCCCTTGCGGGTCGGTCCACATTTGCAGCGGCTGGAACCCTGCCGCGCGCGCCAGCTCCTTGAATTCTTCCGGGTCGAATTTGTACGAATTCTCGGTATGCAGGTTCTCTCCCGGGCTGAAATCAAAGTTCCGGTCGCATATCCGGACCGTCTGTTTGCAGCGGCTCACGAGATGCATCTCGATACGCCCGTGGACTTCGTTGTAGAAAGCGTGGTGCTCGAAGTTTTCCAGCATGAAGTTGCCGCCCAATTCGCGATTGATGCGCGCAAGCAGGTTAAGGTTGAACTGCGCCGTGATTCCGCGCGAGTCGTTGTAGGCGGCGTGAAGCAGGGCCGGGTCTTTTTTCAGATCAACTCCGATCAGCATCGCGCCGCCGGCCCCCAGTGCGCGCGCGACATCGCTCAGGAATTTAAGTGTATCGTCCGGTTCGAAGTTGCCGATGCTTGAGCCGGGGAAGAAGGCCACTTTACGCAAATCGTCCGGAAAATAGGGAATATCCAGCCGCTGGCTGTAGTCGATGCAGGTGGCGTGGACCGCAAGCCAGGGGTAGTCTGCAGCGAGGATGTTTGCTGCCCGCAGCAGGTGGTCGCGTGAAATATCCATTGGCAGATAGGCCGCGGGCTGCAGTGCCTCCAGCAGCAACCGCACCTTGCTGCTGTTGCCGCTGCCAAGTTCGATAAGCAGGCAGTTTGGGCCAGTCAGGCGCGAAATCTCGCGCGCATGGCCCTTCAGTATCCCGATCTCGGTGCGCGTGGGGTAGTACTCCGGCAAGTCGCAGATCGCGTCGAACAGCCGCGACCCGGCAACATCATAGAAGAACTTTGGCGCGATTCGCTTGGGATCGAGGTTGAGGCCGGCAAGTACTTCAGCGCGAAACGAGTTTGCCGGAGGATGATAGTCGTAGAAGCGGACGGCGTGCGTAGCCACGGTCAATCAGCTGATCGGGTGAATGCTGCGAAGCTGCCGGTGCCTGTCGGGAAAGGAAAGATGGCGAATGCGCGCGCCCATGCGCTCTCGAGATGGGCGCGATCTGGCGCGCGATACCCTCTGACAGCACCTGAATTCAGCATCAGGTTTCCCGGTAATCCCGGCAGGTTGTTGCTTTCGCGAGGCAGGTTCTCTCCGGCAGACCGGCCGCGTACCGGGTTTCGTGCCGCACTGGCGTGCGGGCACCCGGAAATTTCAGGCGTAATGCCATGCACGGACATGGTTTGCCCCCATTGATAAGCGTTCAGGGTCATTGTAAAGATTTACCAGTGTCCCGACCACAACCCATCCGAGCTGCTAGACTTGTAGGACAAAGTCGGTATAGCCGTAAATAAAGTATGGGTATATGTCCACGCCGGAAGAGCCCCGGGTGGGTGGACAAGTTTTACCGTGGGCTGCCTTGGTGCTGCCGCCAGGACCGGGGCGGATGGGGCGCAGCCGTTCTCATATCTGGATTGACACATGTCTGAACAAAATGGCGAAGCATCGGCAGCGACCGAGCGGATTCTGGTCGTCGATGACTCTCTTGTTATCCGCAAAGCCATTGAGAAGAGTCTCAAGTCGGAATTCGACATCGTTCTGGCGGATAACGGGGAAACTGCCTGGGAGATCGTTGCGCAGGACCATACGATCAAGGTGCTGATCAGTGATATCGAAATGCCGCGCCTCGACGGTTATGGCCTGATCTGCCGGATTCGTGCGTCAGATCAGACGCAGATTTCAAGTCTCCCCATCATTGCCATCACTGGTGCTGAAGACGAGGAAACCAAAGCGCGCGCATTCGCCTGCGGTGCGACGGATTTTATCATCAAGCCCATTGACCCGCTGCAGCTGCGGGCGCGTGTGCATGCGCACGTCCGATTCAACGACACGACGCGCAAGCTGGCCGAGGTCGAGGCGACACTGGAAGACCAGGCAATCAGCGATCCCCTTACCCAACTCGGCAGCCGGCGTTACTTCATGCAGCGTGGCCAGCAGGATGTGGCGCACGCGGTTCGCCACGGAGGCGACCTTCTGCTGGCGCGACTGGATGTTGATCACCTGAAGCGGATCTATTCCCGGTACGGCGATGACACCGTCGACCAGCTTCTGGTCTGGCTGGCAGGAATAATGAAGCACAACAGCCGCGGCGAGGACACCGTTGCGCGGATTGGTGGCGCGGAGTTTGCCCTGATTGCGCCGTCCACCGGGAGGGAAAACGGCGAAATTGTCTGCAACAGGATACGCGCGGCAGTGGCTGCCGAGCCTTTTCGCCATGGCGATGATGCGATTGCGGTAAGCGTGAGCATCGGACTTGTAACCGTGAGCGAGAGCGGGTCGCATTCGCTCGAGGAGATGCTGGAGCTTGCCAACCGCCGTCTGACCAGCGCCAAGTCCGAAGGTGGCGACCGCATTAGCTCCACGGTCCAGGGCGCATCGATTCCACAGCCCGAGGAGGTCACGCTGGCTTCGCCGGAATTGCCGCCGGAATTGCCGCCGGAATTGCCGCCGGAATTGCCGCCGGAAGTGGAGGAATTGCTGTCCATTGCCGCCGCGCCCACATCTCCGCTCGCCGAGCTCGATGACTTTTTTGTTGCGGATGCAGGGGCGGGCGATGCGTCTGCGATTGCCACGCCGGAGTCGGCGCAGGCCGGAATCGCTGAACTGCTGAGCCTGGACCGTGCCCTCGGGACGCTTGCGAACGGTGATGCTTCCCGGATCGGACCCTGGCTGGATGACCTGGTTTCCCGGGTGGTGCCGCTGCTCGAGCTTTACAATCGCGAAAGACGCCTCGGGCTTGATCAGGTTCTCGAGGAAATCAAAAAAAGGCTGGCCGGCGGTGCGCGTTAGGACAGCGCGTGCCGCGTTCATGTGCTGGGTTTCAGCGCGATCCCGCAGCCGCCATCGTAGATGAGTCCCGCGCCGACCCGGTCCGGGTCGCGCGCACGTGCCGCAGGTGTCAATTGATGGGCGATAATCTCGCCGGGATTGATGAGATGCAGCACCCTTGCTCCCTGCAGGCCCACGAAATCAGCGATCAGCGAGCGATGACAGTCCTGCGGCAGGCGTTCGGCGCAAAGCAGGGCCAGGGGGTGCTTGCCGGCAAGAGCCATGAGCTGCGCCGCGGACTTGTGGAACAGTTCAGTATCCATGTAGTCGGCAAAAGCCTGCAATCCCCGAGCGCCGAGGGCCGAGTGCACCGAGCGAGGCGCCAGCGTGCGCCGGCCCCCAAGCTGTTTACCGGCCCAATGGTAGGTTATGCCGGTCTGTTCTACGGCTGCCCGCAGCGTATCCGCATTGAACCGGGGGAAACGGCGTGAGCCCGGTTGCGCACGCACATCGACCAGGCTCTCGATGCCGGCTGCATGCAGCAGTTCCGTGAGCTCATCGAGGCTGCGGTCGCCGTGTCCAACGGTGTAAATTTCGGGTTGTTTGCTGGTCATCTGTGGGTGTCCGCCGGACACGGTGAAAATGCCGATTCCAGTATAGTACCGCGGGCATCCATGCGTGCCGTGGAATACGATCCGGCTGCGCGATGAAGCCTGGGATGCGGTAAGCGGGATGGCCGGCGCGCGACGAAGGAAATCATGATCGGATTACTGCAAAGGGTGACCCTGGCAAATGTGTCAGTAGGCGGGCGTATCATCAGCGCTATTGGCCCGGGAATCCTGGTACTCGTGGGCATGGAGCACCATGACGACGAAGCGCGCGCGGATCGACTGCTCCAGCGCCTGCTCGGCTACCGGGTCTTTGCCGACGCTGTCGGACGCATGAACCTGAATCTGTGCGACATCGACGGCGCGCTATTGCTCGTGCCCCAGTTTACGCTCGCGGCCGATACGGCAAACGGCATGCGCGCAAGTTTCGCTCCGGCGGCGGCGCCTGAGCAGGCGCGCACGCTGTTTGAGTATCTGGTGGCGCAGGCGCGCAGGCAGCATGCGCGGGTGGAAACCGGCGTCTTTGGTGCTGATATGAAGGTGAGCCTGACGAACGACGGTCCCGTGACCTTCTGGCTCAAAGCATGAACACACCGGCCTTGAAGCTCGAAGTCCAGACTGCGCGCATGAGCGTACCGGCACAAACGGATTGCGCCGAAGGCCGCAACGCGCCGGAAATGGCTCCAACCGCAAATCGGGCGGGAACAGCGCCGGATTTGCCAGGGAAAGCTGTGCGGTCTGCGATGCGCGCGTCACGCCCGCCCAAAGGGAAAGGCGATCACCGTACTGATGTCGCGTGCGCCGCAAGCGAGCATCACCAGTCGGTCGACCCCCAGAGCCAGCCCGGCGCAGTCGGGCAGCCCGTGGCTCAATGCCGCCAGCAGTCGCTCGTCGCGCGGCACTTGCGGCAGTCCGGCAGTGCGCCGGCGCACAAGATCAGCATCAAACCGCCGGCCCTGCTCGGATGCATCGGCCAGCTCGTGAAAACCGTTGGCGAGCTCGATGCCCTCGAGGTAGAGCTCGAAACGCTCCGCGAGCGGCGGATTGCCGGGGCGTACGCGCGCCAGCGCCGCCTGCGATGCCGGATAGTCATGGAGAAAGGTCATATGGCCGCGGCCGAGATGGGGTTCGACCCCTTGAGTCAGTACCAGGTCGCGCCAGCCATCGAGGTCATCGGCGGACAGCGCATCAGGTGCGTGGATTCCGTGGTGTTCCGCCCAGTTGATCAGAGCCGCCGCCGAGCCGGAAAATGGATCAACCCCGGTATGCCGCAGGAATGCCTCGCGATAGCCGAGCTTCTCGGGCGGCGCGAGCGCCACGAATCCGGTCAGCGCCGCGTCTGCCAGAAGTGCGAGCTGATTCATGAGGGTGTGGTGATCGCAGTCAAGCTGGTACCATTCGAGCAGGGTAAATTCGGGGTTATGCAGGCGCCCGGCCTCGCCATCGCGAAAAACCTTGCACAGCTGGTAGATCGAACCGCTGCCGGCAGCCAGGAGCCGTTTCATCGGAAACTCGGGCGAGGTGTGCAGGTAAAGATCCCGGCCCGCGGCCGCGCCGGGACCGGTAAAGCGGCTTGTCATGCTGCACAGATGAAAATCGGTAGTGGCGGATGCCGACAGGGCGGGCGTTTCAACCTCAAGAACACCAAAGCGATCGAGGAAGGCGCGCAGGCGCTGCACGACAGTTGCGCGCAGCCTCAGCATCTCGATGCTGGCCGCCGGTCGCCAGTCCGGGCAGTTGTCGTCCACCATGGGGCCCGGCTTCACCAATCCAGCGCCGGCTATTTCCGGCTATTCCTTGACGCGCGAGATGTATTCACCGGTACGGGTATTGACCTTGATGAGCTCGCCGGTCTGCACGAACAAGGGCACGCGCACGACCGCCCCGGTATCGAGGGTGGCAGGTTTGCCGCCGCCGCCGCTGGTGTCACCACGCACTCCCGGATCGGTTTCGACGATCTTGAGCACCACCGTATGCGGCGGTTCAACCGTCAGGGGAACACCGTTCCACAGCGTGACCATGCAGGTGTCCTGCTCTTTCATCCATTTGGCGGCATCGCCGACGGCGTTTTTGTCGGCCGCGATCTGTTCAAAAGTCTCGGAGTTCATGAAATGCCAGAACTCGGCATCGCCGTAGAGGTACTGCATTTCGGTATCCACGACATCTGCGCCTTCCATGGTGTCGCCGGACTTGAAAGTCCGCTCGATCACGCGACCGGTCTTCAAATTTCGGATTTTTACGCGATTGAACGCCTGCCCCTTGCCTGGCTTGACGAACTCATTTTCAATGATGGAGCAGGGGTCGCCGTCGAGCATGACCTTCAAGCCCTGTTTGAACTCGTTTGTGCTGTAGGTAGTCATTGAACACCTGTGGGTCGGAATTGGTGAAAAATTGCGCGCTATGATACCCGGAACTCGTCTTTTACGGCAGACATCTGCCTGGCAAACCGCTCTCGCACAGGCTATCACCGATCCGGCCGAGCTCCTGGCTGCCGTTGGTCTCGGTGCGGAGCTGATCCCGGCCGCGCGTGCGAGCGCGCGCCTGTTCCCTTTGCGTGTTCCGCGCGGCTTCGTGGCGCGCATGACCAGGGGCGATCCCGACGATCCGTTGTTGCGACAGGTTCTTCCGCTCGGCGTGGAGCATCTTGAAGCGGAGGGCTATGGCCGCGACCCGGTCGGCGATCTCGCGGCGATGGCGGCTCCCGGAGTATTGCACAAGTACCACGGGCGCGTGCTATTGACTGCTACCGGGGCCTGCGCCGTGCATTGTCGCTACTGCTTTCGCCGGCATTTTCCCTACAATGAAGCCAACGCTGCAATCGATCACTGGCGCGCCGCACTGGCCCATGTCGCTGCGGATCCCGCCGTATCCGAGGTGATCCTGAGTGGCGGCGATCCGCTTATGCTGTCCGACCGGCGCCTGGCCGAACTCACCAAGGAGCTTCAGGCGCTGGCGCAGATTCGGCGCCTGCGCATCCATACACGCCTGCCGGTCGTGCTTCCCGAGCGGGTTGACGACGGGCTTCTGGGATGGCTCACCGGTCTGCAACTGCAGACGGTCATCGTCGTGCACGCCAACCACCCACGCGAGATCGACGCTTCCGTGCGCGCTGCGCTTGCACACCTCCGGTGCGCCGGGGTGACTGTGCTCAACCAGTCGGTGTTGCTGCGCGGCGTGAACGATAGTGCCGAAACGCTCGCCGTCTTAAGCGAAGCGCTTTTCGCTGCCGGGGTATTGCCATACTACCTGCACATGCTGGACAAGGTGCAGGGTGCCGCCCACTTTGCCGTTGCTGACGATGTGGCGCGGAAGATCCTGTTGCAGCTGCGTGCGCGCCTGCCGGGCTATCTTGTACCGCGCCTTGTGCGCGAGCTTCCGGGCCGTGACGCGAAGACCCCGTTCGATGCCGGCACTGACGCCGGCGGCGATCCGGCATCGGAATGATGTATTCCCGCATTCGTCACGCCGGCAACGCCCCGCGCGGCGCGCGCAGTCTGCGCCATTGCCTGCGACGGGCAGTGGCTGGCAAATCCTGACATGCGCATTCTCGTGGTTGAAGACCAGGCCAAGACGGCGGCCTACCTGCGCAAGGGTCTGAGCGAAAACGGCTTCGTCACGGACGTTGCAGACAATGGCGATGACGGGTTGCTGCTCGCGACTACGACCGACTATGACCTTGTGATTCTTGACGTCATGCTGCCGGGGCGCGACGGATGGTCGGTGATCGGCAGTTTGCGCAGCGCTGGCCGCCATATGCCGGTGCTGGTACTGACCGCGCGCGATGCGGTGGAAGACCGCGTCAAGGGACTTGAACTCGGTGCCGACGACTACCTGGTGAAACCATTCGCCTTCTCGGAACTGCTGGCGCGGGTGCGTTCGCTGCTGCGGCGCGGTCCGGCGCCGAAAATCGAGATCGTGCGCATCGCGGACCTCGAGATTGACTTCCTGCGCCACCGCGCGCTGCGCAACAGCCAGCGTCTGGATCTTACGCCGAAGGAGTTCGCGCTGCTGTCGCTGCTGGCGCGCCGGACCGGCGAAGTCCTGTCGCGCACCATCATTGCCGAACAGGTCTGGGACATGAATTTTGACAGTAATACCAACGTCGTCGATGTGGCGATCCGGCGACTGCGTCGCAAGGTTGACGACCCCTTCGCGTGCCGGCTGATCCACACTGTGCGTGGCGTGGGCTACCTCCTTGAAGTCCGCGCCTAGGCGGCAGCGCGTCATGCAATTGTCTGATCGGTCTGTGCAGGCATGAACCGCAATCCGTTCGCGCCGGGCTCGTGGTCGATCGCCGGACGACTCACGGTACTCTACACCGCCGCCGTATTCGTCATGCTGGTGCTGGCGATGCTGTTTCTGTTCTGGTCGCTCAAGACCAACCTGGAGAGGGAGGATCACGAATCGCTTCGCGATGAGATTGCGGTGCTGCGCCTGATTCTGGGCGAGCAGCCGGAAAGCCGCATCCGCCTTGAGCAGGAAGTGAATTGGGAGCAGAGCCTCGGCCGATCTGGGCAGTTTTACAAGCGTGTACTCGGCCAGGATGGCGCATTGATCTTGGAAACGGCGCGCATGAGCGCGCTGCTGCCGCCGGGCGTTTTCCCGGACCCTCCCGCAGGGCTGAAGAGATCGCCTGCGCACCGCTACCTGCGGCAAGGCAACGGCAAGGTCTATCTGCTGATGGCGGCGCGCGCACGTGTTGGCCGGGGGCCACGCACGGTGGTTCTCCAGGCTGCGCTCGATGTCTCGCGCGAGGAAGCCTTCATCGCGAATTACCGCGAGAAGCTGCTGCTGGTGCTGGCGTGTGGCATTGTGCTTTCTGCCGCCGCCGGCTATGCCGTGGCGCGGCGCGGGCTGCGCCCGCTGCGCCGGATCACGGGCATGGCCGAACGTATCACCGTCAGCCGGCTGCATGCGCATATCGAGCCCGCGCGCTGGCCACAGGAGCTGCGCGCGCTGGCGCGCGCGTTCAACGATATGCTTGATCGCCTGGCAGACTCCTTCACGCGCCTGGCGCAGTTTTCTGCGGATCTGGCGCATGAGTTGCGCACTCCGATCAACAATCTCATGGGCGAGGCCGAGGTTGCTCTTAACAGGGCCAGGAGCGCCGATGAATACCGTCAGGTGCTGGAATCAAGCCTTGAGGAATACGCGCGACTTTCACGCATGATCGACAGCCTGCTTTTCCTTGCGCGCGCAGACAATGCCGAGACGCGGGTGGAGCGCAGCCGCTTTGACGCGCGCCGGGAAATTGAGGCAGTGCTCGAATACCACGATGCCGTCGCACAGGAGCAGGGAATAGCGATGAGCTGCCACGGCGAATCGCTGCTTGAGGCAGATCCGATCCTGTTCCGGCGTGCAGTGAGCAATCTCGTGACCAATGCCCTGCAGTACACGCCGCGCGGCGGCAGTATCGAAGCCGGTCTTGTTAACGGCGCGCGGTCGGTGGAAGTGAGTATCCGGGATACCGGCGCCGGCATCGGACCTGCGCATCTTTCCAATATCTTTCAGCGCTTCTACCGAGCGGACCCCGCACGCTCGCGGAACCCGGAGGGCACGGGCCTTGGACTTGCTATCGTGAAATCGATCATGGACCTGCATGGAGGACGGATCCGCGTTGAAAGCGAGCCTGGAGCCGGGACCACCATTGTCCTGGAATTTCCACGGACGGATAGTCCGTCAGATTGACGTTGCCAAGGCGGGTACCTTAGCGTGCGCGAATCTGCAGACATTGTCTGCTCCGCGCGAGACCGGCAAAACCGGCTAACCGTTTTCCGGGTTCGAACCGGAAAAGGGAGGAATACCTTCGTATCGTTGTGCGTGAAGGATTCCAGCCGGCTGCGGCAATTCCCGAACCCGCAGGATTTCAGGGCCATGTAGATGACACGCCTGGGCGCGCCCGGGTTATCGGCGCCAAAATTGACAGGATGTGCCATATTAGAGAAGGATAGGACCGGAATGCAGAAAGAACAAATGCGCTTATCCGTGATCGCGCTCGCGGCCAGCCTGACGGTGCTTGCCCTCGCGACAATCAGCGTGATCGGCTGGTGGATAGGCACTGGCGCGGCGCTGACTTTGTCCTGGCCTACGGACACATCGCCCTACGTTGTTGTGTGCTTCTGGCTGGCCGGTCTGTCATTGCTGTTGCCCCGGGGCCGCTTTTCCTGGCAGCGGCACGCGCAGATCACCGCCGGGTGCCTTATTATCATCCTCTCCGCGCTTGTTCTTTTTGTGAGCCTTTTTAACGTTGCCACGGCCATCGATCAGCTGATATCGCACCAGCCGGCAGCGGTGGGACGTTCGGTTTTTTCGGGGCACCTGCCATTCAATGGTTCTCTCGGACTTCTTGCCGGCGGCCTGGTTCTGGTTCTCATGCATTTTGCCAGTGAGAAGAAATGGGCCGGCATCGCGACGCAGTTTCTGACCTTCCTTGTTCTTGCCATTGGCGTGACCGGCTCCTTGATTCATGTGCTTAATCTGGATTTGTTGTACAGCTGGCATCACGAAGTTCGCACGACCGCCTATTGCTCCGGCGGCCTCATAGCCCTGAGTGTCGCCCTGACGGCCACTTGGACCGGCATGCCCTGGGCCCGATCCCTGTATCAGGGACATGAGGATCAGAAGATAAGCATGATCGGCGGCGCGATACTTGTTGTGATTGCGACCGTTACCGGCGTGGGCACCTTTGCCATTCTGCAACGCAAGACTGAAACGGCCCTCACGCGCGAACTCGCCATGACGCTTCGAAGCCGGGCGGATTTTTTCGGACAAACTATCAACATGAACACTGTGGATGCGCAGTTCATTGCCACACGTCCGGCGCTTTTGGCGCAGCTCGTAAAGCTTGAATCTGATCCAGGTAACCGCAGTGCCGTGATGGTGCTGCAAGACGGTGTCCGGAGGTTTGTCGAGTTCGGATATATCGCGGTGGCCCTGTACGACAATCACGGCCGCATGATTGTCCATTCCGGAAGGTTTATTGATCGACCCCAGGCCGACATCAGACTCAACCTGCCTTACGATGTGCGTCTGCTTTGGCATGACGGGATTGTGTTGCGCACCTATATGCCGATGACAGTCAGCGGCAGGATTGTAGGCTTCGTGCAGACAGAGAAAGTTCTTCCCTATCTCGCGAAAATGTTCCAGGATTTCCGCGCGCTCGGTGCAACCAGCGACATGGCGGTATGCGCCCGGCTCAAGAGTAATGTAGTCTGTCTTCCGCTGCGCGATATTCCGCGCCCGATCAGTTTGCCGCTGACACTCAACGAGCAGTCACTGCCAATGAGCCACGCGCTTGCCGGGCAATCGGGGGTGATCGCCGCCAGGGACTACCGGGACAAGCACGTGATCGCCGCCTTCGGTCCGATCGGTAGTCTCGGACTTGGCATGGTCGTGAAAATCGATACGGCCGAGCTTTACGACCCCATCAGGAAGCCGCTGGAGTACTCTGTTCCGCTGTTGCTCGTGCTGGTACTGTCCGGCACGATCATGTTGCGCCTGCAGATAACGCCGCTGGTGCGCAGGATAATTCGATCCGAACAGGAGTCGCACAACATGCGGCTTGCGCTCGAGCACGTGGTTGATGGCGTCTCACAAATCGACGAGCGCGGATGCTATCTATCTGTCGATGCCGGTTACGCCGGTCTGACCGGTTACCGGCCGGAAGAACTTGTCGGAAAGGAATTTTCGGTAATTATCCATCCGGATGACCGTGAATCGATGCAAAAGGCCTACGAAGGCATGCGCCGCGAAGGGAGATCCGAGGTCGAGGTGCGGGTTGTGCGCAAGGATGGCATCCATTCCCATATGCAGGTCTCCATGGTCAGCACATACGACCAGAACCACGACCTGATTGGCCAGTATTGTTTCATGAAGGACATTTCGGAGCGCAAGCGCACCGAACAGGCGCTGCAAAGCATGTCCTTCATCGACGAGCTGACCGGTCTACACAACCGGCGCGGCTTTCTTGATCTGGCGAACGAACGACTGAAGCTTTCGCGCCGGTCACAGAAGGACCTGCTGATGTTTTTTATCGATGTCGATGACATGAAGCCTATCAACGACGAATTCGGTCATCGTGCGGGTGATGCCGCGCTGATCTCGCTCGCGCAGATTCTGCGCTCGACCTTTCGCGACTCCGATGTGGTTGGCCGGCTGGGGGGCGATGAATTCGCGGCCATTGCCGCCGATACCGGTGAAGACGGGGGCAGCGTCATTACCGAGCGGTTGCGCAGAAATCTGGCGCGCCGCAATGCCTCAGCGGGGCCCGGTTACCGGCTCGAAGTGAGCGTTGGCGCAGTCCGGTATCGCCCTGATTCGGAAACGTCGCTGGAGGAACTGATGATGCAGGCTGACCGGCTCATGTACCAGGACAAACAGGAAAGGAAAAAGCGCCGCACAGCGCGGTAACCCTGTCCCTGCCGATTGCGCACCCCGCAGTCCTGCGACAAGATGACCGGACTGTCATCTTGTCGTCAGGCGCCGGTCAGAAATGATCCGGTACACTAAATGAAATGCTGCACTGTGGCCTGTATCGGACGAGGGGGCGGTGGACAATATACCTATGCCGTTGGGCTCCGGATTCACGCTGGCGTTTCGACGGCCTGTAGCTGCGAAAGCGCACGGATTCTTTACCACCGGCCTGCCGCAGAGTCTTGAAACACGAATCCGGTGCACTGTCTGATGCAACTGGCAGTGCGCTGGCAGGAGTGCCGTAATCACCGGAACTGATCCATCACATTGCCTGCGACCTGGCAGCGCCAGGCTCTTCTTCATGGCATGGCTGTCCTGCTGTCTTTGGCCGGCAGGCGTGGCACAGGCTGGCGAATCTCTGACGCTCGATAGCGTCATTGCCGCGAGTCTTGCCCACCAGCCGGTCATGGCGGCCGCGCGCGCACAAACGCGCGCGGCGAGCGAAACGCAGGCGGCGGCGAGGCATGGACTGTTTCCGCAGCTCTCCTTGAACGCGGGCGAGGTCTTTGCGAGTACGCAAGACGGCATTCCGGACTTCGTTGCCGCCAACGGCGCGCGCGAATTCAGCGCACAAGCGGTTCTCGACCAGGCGCTCTACGATCCGCGCATGTATGCCGCGCTTGCGGCAGCGCGCGCGCAGGCTGCCTTCACGCGTTTTGCCGCCTTGCGCACGCGGCTTTCCGTGGCGCTGGCAGCAGCGCAGGCTTTTTACGCACTGCGCAGCCGTGAGGCCAGCGTGCGGATTCTGCAAAGCGCTCTTGACCAGGCGACGCAACTGCTCACCGATACGCGCAATGCCTACGCAGCCGGGTTGCGCGCGCGCCTCGACCTGGTGCGGGCCGAGGCCCAGGTCTCCGCTGCCGGGGCGGCTGTGGCCACGGCGCGGGTGGAACGTGATACCGCGGCGTATCTGCTGTCCCTGATGACAGGACAAGATCCGCTGCCGCCGTTGGCACCGCCGCGGCCATTGTCGGCGGATCTGGCGCTGCCTGACGAGGCGCGGCTGCGTGAGGCTGCTCTCGCGCAACGGCCGGAGCTTGAAATGGCGCGCGCCGATGAAGCGCTCAGCCGCGCGCGGCTTGCGGATGCGCGCGCCGCGCGCGCGCCGCGTGTGTCTGTGCAGGCCGCCTATGGATGGGATACGCTGGCCACGCCATCCGGCAGGAATCAGGGCTGGATGGCCGGGCTCAGCCTGCGCGTGCCCATTTTCAGCTGGGGGCGACTGCAGGAACGCGAATCGGCAGCGCGCCTGAGAGTTCGGGCTGCGCAGGCGCAGCGCAGCGCGGTCGAGCTCGGAATCGACGCGCAAATGAAACGCGCCTGGGGCAGCGCGCAGGCAGCGCTGACGGCGTTTCGTGCCAGTCGTGAGTTGGTTCAGCAGAATGCGGACGTCTATCGCATGTCGCAGGAAGGGTACGCCGCCGGACGCCTGAGCAGTCTGGAATTGGCATTGGCGCGGCGCGATTGGGTGCAAAGCCAGCTTCGCCAGGAGCAGGCGCGCTTTGACCTGCGTCTGGGGTTGGCGGAACTGGATCTGATCACCGGCGCACTGCCGGCACAAGGCGTGGAGATGCGATGAATCTGCAACGTTACTTGCCACCGTCGCGGGTCTGGATCAGCGCTGTGATGCTGGCGTTACTGCCCCTGCTGGCGGCGCGCGCCGATGACGGAATCCTGGTGGTCAAGGAGGCGACTTTCCCCGCTGCGCTGAAAGCCTATGCCCAGGTCAGATCGATACAGGTCTTAAGCGTGCAGACCCTGGTTAGCGGCCAGGTCGAAGGACTGAGTGTATTGCCAGGGCAGCATGTCAAGGCGGGTCAGGTGCTCGCCCGTCTGCGTGGAATCGCGCAGTCGTCGCAGCTTGCCGCCGCGCTGGCTTCGGCAGCACAGGCACGCGCCGCCCTCAATCTTGCGCGTCAGAACTACACCAGTGTCGAGAAAACCTACCCGGATATCAGCACGCGCCAGCAACTCGAGACTGCCCTGGCGGCGGTCAAGGATGCGCAGGCGCGTCTGGCGGCGGCCCAGGCGCGGCGCACGCTGATACAGGGCGGCGGCCTGGTTCGGGCGCCTGGCGATGGCACCGTGCTGAGTCTCGCTGCCACCACCGGACAGAATCTCAATGCGGGCAGTGCGCTGCTGGTTTTGCAGCCGGATCATGGACTGTGGTTGCAGGCGGACTTTTACGGCAATGCCATTCGCCAGGTTAGCGCAGGAATGAAAGGGAAATTCCTGCCGGCGGACGGCGCAGAGGCTATTCCCGTTCGGGTGCGCAGCGTGATAAACGAGGTTGACAGCGACGGCGGCCGAAGCGTGGGTTGCGTCCCCATCGGCCGGGCCGACTGGATTGCCGGCGAGGCCGGCACCCTGGTCCTGGAAGGAGGCGACCAATCCTGGCCGGCGTTGCCGTCACAGGCGCTGATACTGGACGCAGGGCGCTGGTGGGTTGTGATCCGCGCAGATGGCCACTACCGGAATCAGCCGGTTTCGGTGGGACCGGAAGAGGCCGGCTGGACCGCGATTACGCAAGGCCTGAAGGCGGGCCAGCAGGTGCTTGTAACGCACGCCTACCGCGTTTATCACCGCGATTTCGCCCGCACCTACCAGCAGCCGGACTGAACATCGCATGCCGGGACTGTCCGATTTTCTGCGTCGTCCGGTTCTCTGGCTCCTCGTCTACGGCGGTTTACTGGCCTATGGCGTCTATGCTCTGTTTAACATTCCGGTAGAGGTGCTGCCGCGTTTCAATTACCCACAGATCAGTGTGGTCGCCCATTTTCCTGGTGCGACGCCGGAGGAAATGGAAACCCTGGTCGCGCGGCCCATCGAGGGGCAGTTATTGGGTGTTCCCGGTCTCGACACCCTGCGCTCCGTCATGGGCCAGGATAGCGTGCAGTTGAATGCCCGTTTCAGCGAAGGCAGCAATGCCGGGCAGGATCTGCAGGCAGTGTTCGGGGCTATCGACCGGGCACGCTCCGCCCTGCCGCCTGGCGTGCAGCCCTATGCGGAGATCATGGGTAACGCCGTCAACGAAGTTGCGGACTACACGTTACAGATTCCCTCCGCTGTGGCGCCGATGCTGGTCCAGCGTGCCGTAGAGACGCGCATCCTTCCGGCCCTGCGTGCCCTGCCGGGTGTGCAGCGGGTGATTGTATTCGGCATCGGCCGCGAGTCCTTCTGGGTGCAACCCGATCTCACGGCCATGCGCCATTACGGAATTCGCCTGACTGATCTCGCGGCAATTCTGAAACGGCACGTTACTCTGGGGCCGGCGGGCTATCTGATTCTCGGCCATCAGGACGTCTTCATCGAGACCCAATCCCTGCCCCGGCACGCCGCCACGATCGCCGCAATTCCGCTGCCGCTGTCCGGCGGCCGTCGGTCCATTCCCGTGGGTGCGGTAGCGCGGGTCATTCACGCGCCGCTACCGATTCATTCTGCGGTCGATCTGGACGGCCACCCGAGCATTGCCATGGTGGTGTTCAAACAGCCGGGAGCGTCGACGCTGCCCGTGACTCGCGCCGTGGCGAATACTCTCAAACAGCTGTCGGGACAACTTCCGTCCGGTGTCAGGTGGATACGAATCTACAACCAGGGGCACCTGGTGCACCTGATTGGCAGCGACCTCGGCCGTAATCTTCTGGTCGGCGGACTGCTTGCCGTCATGGTGCTGTTCTGGCTTCTGGGCACGCACCGGGGAGTGTGGGTCCTGGCTCTAAGTATCCCCGTCGCCCTGCTGATGGGGATAGCGGGACTCTATGCGCTCGGACAATCCCTCAATCTGCTGACCCTGGGGGCGATGACGGTGGCGGTGGGGCTGCTTGCTGACGATGGCATCATCGTGCTGGAGAGCATCTACCGGCACTGGGAAGCCGGAGATGGCCACACAGCCGGGGTATGGAGCGGCCTGCGTGACATTGCCAGTCCCGACATCGCGGGTACGCTCACCACCGTAGCGGTGTTTCTGCCCCTGCTGATGGTTGGCGGCCTCGCGGGATTGTTTTTCATCCCCTTCGCCCTGGCGATGGGACTCTCCCTGCTTGCCTCGCTGCTTATTTCCCTGAGCCTGATTCCGGTGCTGCTTGTCTTCCTGAA
>VFSW01002143.1_pt1 | contig 29908 bp, 27 predicted proteins | sample 5358111 | NCBI WGS metagenome assembly VFSW01 (sample SAMN11554181, study PRJNA540505) | mine drainage metagenome | isolation source: sediment from site ElyBrook_90M | place: USA: Ely Copper Mine, Vershire, VT | collected 2017 | reverse complement strand
TGATAGAGATCCCCACCCCGCGCCGCAAGGGGGTTATCCACGTCTTTTGTGGAAAGGTGTGGATAACCGGTGGTAAGCCAGTGGAAAAGGAGGATCGGGCTATGCGCGGTCCCGTGTTGGTAGACGATAATGAGGAGGGATCGTGCATCATTGACCGCCAGCCACGCACGTCGCATAATAAGGGGGCACGGAGCGCATCCGCATTTCATCCAAGCGAGGCGCATCGATGGCAAGCGCACCGGCGCGCGAGGCTGAGCTGGCGGCGTGGTGGGCGGCGGAGGGCGCCGTGGGGCGCGATTTCGTCGCGGCCAGCGGCGAGCGGGTGCGCGTGCTCTTTGCCGGGCGTGCGGGCGGCAGCGCCGGGCCGGACTTTCGCGACGCCGTGATCGCCATCGACGGGGCGCGGCGCGTGGGCGATGTCGAGCTGCACGTGAGCGTGGCGGGCTGGCGCGGGCACGGCCACGATCGCGATCCGCGCTATGACGGCGTGGCGCTGCACGTCGTGGTCGGCGGCAAGATCCCGCCGGGCGGCGTGACACCGCTGGCGTCAGGCGCAGTCGCGCCGATCGTACCGCTGGGCGGCGGATGGCGCGCGCTGAGCAAGGCGGCGGATTCGCCGGTGTGGCCGTGCCAGCGGCACCGGCATGACGAAGGGGAAATCGTCGCGTGGCTGGCGTGCGCCGGCATGGCGCGCTTCGAGGAGCGGGTCGCGCGCTGGCGGGCGGCGTTTGGCGCGGGACTGCCAGAGCAGGCGGTGGGCGCGCTCCTGGTGCGCGCGGTGGCCGAGGCGGTCGGCTATGGGCGCGATCCGGCGGCGACGCGGGTGGCCTGTGCCGGCGAGGCGGCGCGGCTCGACGCGCTCAGCGCCCGGCGCGTGGCGGCGCTGGCCCGCGCCCCGTGGGTCGAGGCCGGCGATCTGGCGGCGCGCTGCTGCGGCGCGGCGCTCGGCGGCGGCCTTGCCCTGGGCTGGTCGCGGCTGGTCGCGCTTTTCGCCCCCGCCGTCGGCCCCCAGCGCGCCGCCATTATCGTCTGGAACGCCGTGCTGCCCTGCCTCGCCGCCTATGGCGCGTCGTGCGGCAATCGCGCGCTGGGGCGCGTGGCCCGCGCCGTCGCGCTCAGCGCGCCGGGGCTGCCCGCCAACGCCGTCACGCGCTCGATGACGCGCTGGCTGGGCTTGCGCCGCGCCCCCTCCGGCGCGCTCGCCCAGCAGGGCTTGCACCACCTGCACGCGCGCTGGTGCCGCGCCAAGGCGTGCGACGCCTGCCCGCTGGGTGGTTAGGCCCTCAGATGAGGTCGTAATCCGCCGCGACAGCCCGTGTGTGCTCTAGCGCAGAAACATGTAGAGCGGAACGAAGTACGTCGCCGTCAGCAACAAGCCATAGTAGTGCCGCCAGCCTGGCTGTGGCAGCCTGGCGGCGACGATGACAGCCAGCACGACGACCGGCGCCGCCAGCCGTGATGGACCCCAGAGGTCCGACCATTGGAACCAATAGGTCAAGCTGAGCAACAAGGCATAACAGAAGACCAGCAGCGGCAACGGATCGGTCATCATGCCCCGCGCGCTTTGCCGGCGCAACGCCAGGAGAGCGACAGCGGCGGCACAGGTGAGCGGTATAGCGACGCCTAAGACGATAAACCAGAAATTTGGGCCGGCACGAGCCACCCATAAGCCCAGGAAGGGTACATAGTCCAGTTGTGCCGCGCCGGTATCGACTCCCGTCAGCGGCCAGACGCCGTAGAGGGCCTTGAGGACGATCTGCCAGGCGGCGAAAGGAAGCAGGGCCAGCGTGGCGGACTGCGCCAGCAGCAGCCAGCGCCGTTGCGCGAGCAGCGGCAAGAGCAAGAAGGGCAGGCACACGACGATCTGCTCGCGCGTCAGCAGCGCCGCCGCCAGCGCGAGCGATCCCGCAAGCCAGCGCTCGCGGCGGAACAGAGCGACGGCGACGACCAGCAACAGGACGGCGACCGGATCGGCGAGGTCGCGCAAAAAGCCGCTGATCTCGCCGCAAAACAGTCCCGCCGCCGCGCCCAGCCAACGCGATGCGCCCGCCTCCACACACAGCTGGCCAACAATCACAGCCGTCGCCAAGATCGCCAGGAAATTCACCAGCAAGAGGGCGAAGGGCGCCAGAATCGGCTGGCCCAGAGACGCAAGCCAGGCGAGCATCGGGTATCCGATGCGCTCGAATCGCAGCGGCGGCGTATCGATGGGACATGCCGACACCGGGTCTTTCCAGCCATTGACGCACGTCACGAGCAGCGAGGGGTGAACGACCAGGAGATAATAGAACTGGCCGTCATAGCCTTGGCTGTTACTCGTGAGGGCCACGGAGGATATCTTCAACTCGCGCGCGTGGTGGCGGCTGATCAACGCAAAACCGCTGATGCCCGGTCCATTGCCGAAGCCTTGAGCCTGATAGGCGATCGCCGCTGAGAGAAGCAGCATGGCGCTCACGACGATCAGCGGCGCGAAGCGGCGCAGCACCCCAATAAGCGCGCCGCTCGCGCGATAGACCACCGTTTGCTCTTCCCGGTTCTGATGAAATATCAAGAAAGCGACCTCTTCAAGCCTGGAAAACGCTTCTCACCATAGAATAAGACCGACTTCCACGCCGAAAAGACACATCTCGGGGGAGAGACGAGGTGCAACTGGGAAGGGAGTGAGGGGTGATGCGCGCGTGCTATTCTTTCACGGTGAAAGTGGGAATGGGATGGGCGCCAGGGGGCGGCACGTGCCCCCCGGCGATGCCTGGCCGGCTATCCCTCTTGCTGGCCGCGCCGCCGCCAGTCTTGCAGCTTCAGCACTTCGTCGATGATGCCATACGTCTTGGCGTCGTCGGCGCTGAAATAGATGTCGCGATCCGTGTCCTGGCGAATGCGCTCCGGTGGCTGGCCGGTGTGCAGCGCGATGATGTCGTTGACGACGTCTCGCGTGCGCAACAGCTCGCGCGCCTGAATGTCGATGTCGGTCGCCTGGCCGCCCAGCCCGCCCGTCACCAACGGCTGATGCAGGTGGATGCGCGCACCGGCACGCGCTAGCGCCGCCCGGAAACGATTATTCCCGCGCGGCCACGCTCGCCGTGACGGCTGACGCCACCGGCGCGGCACCATAAGAGCGGAACCACTCGTCGCTGGCGGCGGCGATCTGGCGATAAAACTCCGGCTGGAAGGACCAGTGGTTCGCGCCCTCTAGCCCCACGTAGCGCTTGGGGCCGCCCAGCCGCTGAAAGCACGCGCGGGTAACGGCGGGCGAGAGCGCGCGATCGGCCTCTTGATTGATGACCAGCGTCGGAATGGTGTTGTGCTCGAGGGGCACGCGAGGGGGCGTATAGCCCGCGCTGACCAGCGAGCGCAGCGTCATCGAGCGCGGCGGCAACGGATCGAACTTCCACGCGGTGGTCAGGCGCGCTTCTTCGGGGGCGACCACCCTGTCGATCGTGTGAATCCACGACGTGGGCACGCGCGCCCAGCCGAGCGGCACGGCGGCCAGGCGCGCCAGCGGCAAAAGCGACACCAGCCAGGGGCGGGCGATGAGCTGCCGCAAGGCGGCGCGATCGTCGAACGTAAAGAGATCCACGCACGCGATGGCCGTGACCGGCGCGCCGGCGGCCGCGGCGGCATACGTCACGGCGCCGCCCAGGCTGACGCCGAGCAGATAGATCGGCCCGTCGAAATGGCGGCGCGCCCACAGCGTGGCATCCACCAGCGCGGTCGTCCCCGCGCCCACCGTCAGATCGCCGCGCACGCCACCCGAAAAGCCGTTGCCCACCAGATCGGGGCAGACGACCGCATAGCCGCGCTCGTAGAGCAGCATCGCCAGCGGCGCGAAGAGGCGGCCATACGTCAGCAGCCCGTGGGTGATGACGACGACCGGCGCGCCCTGCTCGGCGCGAGCATACACGTCGAGGTTCACGCCCAGGCCTTGCGAGGGGATGCGCGCCTGCTTGAGGTGCGCTTTGGTCCAGCGGACCACTTCGCCCGGCAGGTTATACTCCCAATAATCGCGCCCGGCCTCGAAGGTCTCGGCATCCTGGCGGCGCTGCCAGGCTTCGCGCAGCGCCAGCGCGCCCACCGCGCCGGCCAGGCCCAGCGCGGCCATCGTCCTCTTACGCATCGCGCGTCGCTCCTCACTTGTCGCATCGACATGACATCGGGGAACCGGTGCCTTCATTGTACCAAATTTCGCCCCTCGCTGATAGCCCCAACGGGGCGGGCGCCGGTCCCCGCCGCCGCGGCCGTCGCGGGAATTATCGCACGCGGCGCTTATGCGGGCCGGGCTAAGCCGCCGGGGGGTTCATCCCCCGGCGGCGGCGCGCATGTGATCATGCGCCTTGAGCGAAAGTCCTAAGATCATCAGGAGAGCTGGTCGCGCTGGACGGCGATCTCAGCTTGCCAGTAGCGCCACGCCTCCGTCGCCGTCACGGACGGCGCGAGTGTCCCCAACAGCCGCAGGGCGCGGTCATAGCACAGCGCGGCCGTTTCCAGCCGGGCGCGATCGTCCAGCTCGAGGCCGACGGCGTGCAGGGCGACGCCCTCGTCATAGCTGTCGAGCGCCTCGGCCATGATGATTCCCCCGACCGGCGTGGCCGGCGCGACAACCGTCGCGCTCGCGCCGGTGAGGCGCAACAGGCGCCCCCGGCGCAGCAGATCGTCCTCAGAGCGATGGCTCAGCAGCCAGCGATGCGTCGTGTCGCGCACTTCCACGGCGATCTCCCAGGCGCGCTGTGGGGCCAGAAAGCTGTCGATGAGCTGGCGTTGCGCGCCCATCGCGATCAGCCCCGCGTAGATCAGCATGCGCTGCTCATACACCATTGCCTTGAGATGCGTGGTGACGGTGGTCAGCTCTTCCTGATTGAGGGCCGTGAAAGCCAGGATCGTCAGGGACGCCTCCAGGCGGTCGATCTTTTGACCGTCGAGGCTGAACGGCTTGCCGCGCAGGCTGTGGATGGTATAGCCAAAGGGCCGCAAGACGGTCTCTAGCGTCTCGGCAAAGATGCTGCGCTCGTAGTTAGGCGCCATCGCTCTGCTCCTTCTGGCCTTCTCCTGACCTTTGGCGAGGCCGCCGGGGGATGAACCCCCCGGCTCGAAAAACGAAGCCCTCCGGGCTGCCGCCCAGCATCGCCTCGGTCAGGCCGGCTTGGCCGGCCTTCGTGAACCCAGGCGCGGCTTCCAGCCGCCGGCCCCGGTGGCCGCCGCAACACGTCTCACCCCCGCCGGTTTGCCTCTGGTGTCGAAAGCCGGGTGAGATCGCGCGTGCGCCCGGTTGTGTTATAGTATAGCGCAAGAGCGCGAGCGCGTCGAGGCAATCTCCGGTGGCGCATACCACAGAATCGCGCGAAAATCAAGGGGACTCGTCCCCGCGAATCGGCCGCCTCAGCATGGAATACTCGAAGCAGAGGCGGCGCCGCGCTCCGGTGGCGCCGCGCCTGTCGCCTCGGAGGAGAATCCCATGCTGATCGCCTCGCCTGCCGCCGCGCTCGACGCTTTTCAGCGCGGCATCGTCGCCCTGGACGAGGGACGACTCTCGCGCGACGACGCCCGCCTCGCCGCCGGCGCCGCCCATCTTGCCCGCTGCCTGGAATGGGCGGCGGACGCACAGCTGCGCGCCGAAGCGCACATCGCCCTGGGTGATGCCTGGCTGGCCCGCGCCGCCCCCGACGCCGCGACGGCCGCGCGCCACTATCGCCGGGCCGCCGATCTGCTGCTCGCCCTCATCCTGGGCGGAGAGGAGCAACCACGATGACCACACTGACCGGGCCTGGCCTGGCCGACGCCCTCGACGCCCTGCTGGCCGCCCCCACCTGGCCGGAGACCTTCGCCGTCTTGCGCGCCCGCGCCCCGCTGCTGGTGAGCGCCAGCGCGCAGCGCGAGGTCGAGCGCCGCGTCGCCCAGGCCAGCGGCGCGGACGCCACGCTCTTGCGCTCCCACCTGCGGCTCATCGCCGCCGCGCGGGCGCGGGGCGTCGAGCAAGCTTGCGCCGCCATCCTGCGCGGGGTGCGCCAGGCGCGCCGCGCCGAGATCACCCGGGTGCTTGGCCCCGACATCCGCGAGGAGGAAGCCCAATGAACGACGAGACCGTCATCGATCGCATCGACCAATGGCTGGCCGCCGGGCCGACCTATCGCGACCAGCGCCGCTACCTCGAGGCGCACCCGGCGATCGTCGCCCCGCTGACCGTCGAGATCCTGACACGGGCGATCGCGGCGCAACCGCCGGCAAAGCAGGATGATCTGCGCCTCTCGCGCGAGATCATCCGCTACGCCCTGGCGCGCGGGGGCGCGCCGGCGGCCATCCACGCGGCGTATGTCAACGCGCGCGGCGGCTTCACGCTCGACCTGCCCGGCTGGCTCGACCAGGCCAGCGATCGCGATCGACAGCTCGCCGGCCAGGGACGCCCCGACCAGGTCGCGCGGGCGCGCGTGGACCTGTGGCAGGCGGCGCTGGCGCGTGCCGAGGCGGAGCGCCTGGCGTCGCCCATCCTGGCGCAGATTCTCATCTCATTGAGCAATCGCCTCAACGAAATCGCCGGCGCCGACCGCGCGGCGCTGCTCGAGCAACGCATCGCCGCGCTGGAGCGCGCCCGTGGCCTCTTGCCGCATGCGGAAGTGCCCTATCAATGGGCCATGACCCAGAACAACCTGGGGAACGCCTTGAGCGACCGCATTCGGGGGGACCGGGCAGAGAACCTGGACGAGGCCATCGCCGCCTATCGCCTGAGCCTGCAAGTCTACACCCGCCCCGACTTCCCCGTCGATTGGGCCATGACCCAGAACAACCTGGGGAACGCCTTGAGCGACCGCATTCGGGGGGACCGGGCAGAGAACCTGGACGAGGCCATCGCCGCCTATCGCCTGAGCCTGGAGGTCCGCACCCGCACCGACTTCCCGATTGACCACCGCGTCACGCAGGAGAATCTGGCCCTCGCGCACGCCGAGCGCCTCGACTGGCCCTCCGCGCACGCCGCCTACCGCGCTGCCCGCGCCGCCGAGCGCGACCTGCTCGAGGGCGCCGTCAGCCACGAGAGCCGGCGCGACCTCATCGCTTTTCGCGCCGCCAAAAACCTCTATCTGCGCGACGCGCGAGCCTGCCTACGCATGGTCCCGCCCGACGCGGCGGCGGCGATCGAGGCCCTCGAAGAAGGGCGCGCCCAGGGGCTGCGCGCCGCCCTGGCCCTGGATGCCGTCGATCCCGCCGCTATCGCCGATCCCGCCGCCCGCGCGCGCATGGTCGCGTTCGTCCAGGCGCGTGACGCCTGGCAAGACGCCCAGCGGACCCTCGCGGCCTCGCCACCCGGCGAGCGCGACGCGCGCCAGCGCGAGGTGGGCGCCCGCCACGCGGATTTCAGCGCCGCCCGCGACGCCATTCGCCGGCAAGACGACCCCGAGTTCCTCGCCCCGCTCTTGCCTCTCGCCGGCATCGCCCGCGCGCTGTCGGGGCGCGACGCCGCCCTGGTCTATCTGGCCGCCGGGCCGGAAGGCGGGCTGGCGCTCGGCCTCACCCCCGACGCCCAGGGCGCGCCACAGCCCTGGCGCCTGCCGCTGCCGGCTCTCACCGGCGACGCGCTCGACGCCCTCGTACAGACCGACGCCGGCCACGACGGGGCATCGCTCCCCTCGGGTGGCTTCGCCCAGGCGCAGATGCGCTGGGCGTTTGGCAACCTGCGCTTCTGGGGCGAGAGCGCCAGCGCGGCCCTGAGCGCCCTGCCGGAGGGCAGCGGCTTCGCGGAGGCATTGCGCCGCCTGCGCGCGGACTGGGCGGGCAATCCCAAAACCGTCCCCTGGGTGGCCTGGCTGGATACCCCCTTCACCGCTCTCAGCGCGACTCAGGTCGAGTTTCTGGCGGGTGATTTCACCGCGACGTGCGGGCATGCCGAGCTGGAGCGAGCCTTGCCCCGCCTTGGCGACCTCGCCCTCACGCCGCTGGCCGAAGAGCTGGGGCGGCGCGGCGCGCGCCGCGTGGCGCTGGTGCCCTATGGCTTGCTGGCGCTTTTCCCACTGCCGGCGGCGCCGGTGGCGCTGGGCGGCCAGGCGCTGGTCTTCGGCGCGGTCTTCGAGACGACCGTCGCTCCCTCGGCGCGCGCGCTGAGCGCGGCCCATGAGCGGGCAGGCCGGGCGGCCGGGCGCGACACCGTGCTGGCGGTCGGCAACCCCAGGCCGCTCTATTGGCCGGACGGCAACCTGCCCTATGCCGAGGCCGAAGCCGACACCGTCGCGCGCGTCGCCAGGCGCCGGCGGCCCGGCGGCGAGGTGCTGTGCTATACGCTCGCAAGCGCCAATCGCGCCAACGTGCTGGCGGGCCTCAGGCGCGCCTGGTACGCCCATCTGGCCTTGCACGGCCATTTCGATCACGCCAACCCGCGCGCCGCCAGACTCATTCTGCAAGGCGAGGCCAGCGTGCCGGAGGCGGAGCGCGTCATCACGCTGGGCGAGTGCCTGGACGGCGCGGTCGATCTGCGTGGGCTGGCGGTGCTCGTGCTCTCAGCCTGCGAGACGGCCATCATCGAGGCCAGAGCGGTGCCCAACGAGGTCGTCGGCCTGGCGGCGGCGTTCATGCAGGCGGGCGCCCGCGCGGTGCTGGCCGCGCTCTGGCCGGTGGACGACCGCGCCACCTTTTTGCTGATGTCGCGCTTCGCCAACCTGCTGCTCGACGCGCGGCGCGACTGGCCGGCGGCGCGCTGCCTGGCTGAGGCGCAGCGCTGGCTGCGCGAAGAGGCGACCAACGCCGTCCTGCGCACGTATGACCCGCTGGCCGAGATCCCCCTGGCCGGCGTGCCCTACGATCTCACGGCCATGCCGACGCAGCGGCGCGACGCGGCCAAAGAGTGGGACCGCGCGCCCGAGGCGGCGCGCCGCCGCATCCTGCCGCGCTACGACCAGTACGGCGCGATGCAGCGCGTGCGCGAGCAGGCGGCGCAGGGGCCGGACGACGCCCGCCCCTATCGCGAGGAGCAGTATTGGGCCGCTTTCACCGTCACCGGTGAATAAAGGAGAATTCCATGAACGACACACGTTATGCCCGCGCGTTCCAGGCGGCCATCGCCGAGACGCTCGCGCGAATCCAGACCGAGCGCCAGGCCGCCGCCCCCGCGTCGGAGGCGTATCCGGGCAGGCGGGGCCTGCGCGGCGCGCCACCGGTGAGCGAGACGGCGCCCGCCGATGTCTCTGAGCCGGCGAAAGCAGCCGCGCGCCAGATCACAGAGCAGCTCGACGAGCGCGTCGAGCGCTTGAGCCTGGTCAGCGAATGGATCAAGAGCGATCCCGAGTTTACCCGCCTGATCGACGCGGCGATAGGCGGGCAGGTGCGGACGGCGGAGCGCCGGCTGGCGCGGCTGAGCGTGGCGCTGACACTCGTCTCACTCATCGCCGGGTGGCTGTTGTCGCTCGCCGGCTCGCCAGCGGCACTCTTTGGCCGGTAATCGCGCAGTGAGGTGGTCTGCGCGGACTAGATCCGTTCCAGCCCGCGCAGGCGGGCTTCGCGGCCCGCAGGCCCAGAGGCGCGATTTCAATCGCCGGCGCCCGACGCGCCTATGTCCGGGTTAAATTGTAAAAGATCATTAGTCGCTGGCGCCCTCCGCCACATATTGCAACGTTTTGGGGGTGTGGCGGCTGTCAGGCGAGCGTGTGCGCCTCGGTGATTGGCCTGGCGTGGCGAATGGTGCCGGCCAGCGCAGTGACCGTCGCCACGACGAGCTGCACGCCGAAGAAGGCGAGCACCGTCGCCGTCGCGTGCCAGTAAAACAGCATGAGGCCCGTCAGCGCGCCACCCAGCGGCTGAAAGCCAAACGCCAGCAGGCGAAACGCGCTATTCACCCGGCCTTGCAGCGCGTCGGGAATGAGCGCGACGCGATAGCTGAACTGCACGACGTTATAAATCGGCCCCGCCAGGAAGAGGACGGCGGAAATCACACCCAGCCAGACGAAGCTCGGCGCGAGGAGCAAGAGTGGGAAAACGAGCGTTTGCAGCCACACCGTGCCGATGATCACCTGCCCGAAGCTGAAGCGCTTTTGGATGGCGCCGCCCAAGATCGAGCCGATGATGCCGCCCACGGCGGCTATCGTCAAGATGAGGCCGATCTGTGTCGGGGTGGCGCCCTGATTCGTCGCGATGACGATCAGGATGAGGAATGCCCCACCCCCGACGAAATTGAGGCTGCCGGTCAAAAACGCCATGAAGCGGATCAGCGGGTGACGCCAGAGCCAGCCCAGCCCCTCGCCGATCTCGACCCACAGCTTGCGCCGCTCGACGGTGCGCTCGTTTTGAAACGACGCGCGAATGAAAAAGAGCGAGACGACCGAGACGACGTAGGAGATCGCGTCGCTCAGAAACGGCACCATATGGCTCAGGCCATAGAGCGCGCCGCCCAGGGGCGGCCCCACCAACAGCGAAACGCCGTCCGTCGCGGAGTTTTGCGCGGTCGCCCCCGGTAGCTGGGTCTTGGCGACGACGTGCGGCAGGCACGCGACCTCGGCGATGTTGAAGAAGACGAACAGCGTCCCCTCGACCAGCGCGACGATGTAGATTTGCGTGAGGGTCAGGTGGCCCAAAAACAGCGCGACGCCGATGCTCCCCAGGGCGAGCGCGCGCCCGCTGTCGCAGAGGATCATCACCAGCTTGCGGTTCCAGCGGTCGATGAGCGCGCCCGCCGGCAGGCTGAAGAAGACGTAGGGCAGCGCCCGCAGCGCGATGGCATAGCCGGCGTCGGCGGCGTTGTTGTGGGTCAGCGCCAGGATGAGGATCGGGAAGGCGATGCCGGAGATCTGCGTGCCAAAGGACGACACGAGCTGGCCGCTCCACAGCAGCATGTAATCGCGATTGAAAAACAACGAGCGCTGCCTGGGCGCGGGCGGCGCGGCTTGCTGCCCGGCAGGCTCTTGCCCGATGGAAGAGTCGAGTGCGGTCACGAAGCGCCTCCTGTGGTGGGTGAATCGGATGTCTCAGGATCTTGCCGGTAACCGGGTGAGAGGAACATCATCCCGAACAGGCCAAACGTGCGCCCATCCGGCGCGGGCGGCTGCGCGGCGAATTCGTCGATGAGCGCCATCAGCCGATCGGCGAATTCTTGAGCGCGCTCGTCCGTGAGGCGGGCGTGCGGGAAGCCAGTCGAGCAAAAATCTTTCAGGTCGCTCTCGCGCGCCCGCTCGATCAGCTCGTCGCGGGCCTCATTCATGAAATCAAGCGCCACGTCTCCTGGCGGAATAGAGCCGCTGGGCAGGTCGAAATTGAAGATTCGCGCGGTGCGCACGTAATACCTGGCGACGATGCCGCGCACGAGCCGGCGCGCCGCGACTTTGACCAGCCCCGCGCGCTCGAGGATCGCCAGGTGGTGCCCGACCGTCCCCGGCGGAATGCCCATCCGGTCGGCGATCTGCTTGGCCGTCGCGGGCCGGTGCTGCACGATGGCGATGATGCGCTGGCGCGTCGGGTCGCCCACCGCCTTATATTGTTCCGGGTCCGTGACCAATAGCGCCGGCGGCAGGTCCGGCATCTCGACCGGCACGCTCTCATCCAAGAGGGGAATCGCGTCATCCGCGCGCACTGTGTCGCCCATCACCTTTTGCTCCTTGCTGACAAATCCAACACGTTCCGCTATCGTCCTATCGTACCGGTATTACCGCACGTACCGCGATTATAGCAACTCTGAGCGGGGGCTGTCAAGAGGGGAGTCGCCGCGGTTCCAACCGCCGGCCCCGTCTGATGTGGTACGCTGCCTATGCAAAATAGCCGCGCGTTCGCCCGCAGGTCAAGCCGGCGCGGAAAGGAAAATGACCTGACATGGATCCTCAAGCCAAACCGTTCGACGCCATCCCTGAGATCGCCCTCCCCGATGACTATGCCGAGGTGTTGCCGAGCTTTCTGGCGCGGATGGCCGAGCGGCACGGACCGATCTTCCGGCGGCGCATCGTGCCCGATCCGACGACGCCGCCCGGCGAGGAATGGATCGTCTATCTCGTCGGCCCCGACGCCAACCGGATGGTGATGCACACCCATCGCGACCATTTCAGTCACGACCTGGGATGGACGCCGCTGCTCGCGCCGTTTTTCGCTCGCGGCTTGCTCAACACCGACGATCCGCAACACGCCCGCGACCGCAAGATCATGAATCCAGCCTTCACGATCGCTTATATGGAGCGCTATCTGCCGGCGATGCATCGCGTCATTCGGGATCGGTCGCGCGACTGGCCAGAGCGCGGGGTGGTCCACCTGGCGGATGAGACGCGCAAGATCACGTTCGACATCGCGGCTGAGACGCTGCTTGGCTTCGAGCGCGGGCCGCGACTCGATCACTTGCGCGAATTGTTCTTCGCCATGATCCACTCGGATCTGCTGCCCGGCGAGACGTGGGATCAAGGGGTGGCGCGCTTCGAGCAAACGGTGACCGGCCCGCTGGTGCGGATGGTCATGGAGCAGATCGCCGCCGGGCGCGCCGCGCCGCGCGACGACATTCTGGGCCGGCTGGTGCGGGCGACGGATGAGGAGGGGCACGGCTTTAGCGATGAGGAATTGATCGGCCAGGTGCAGATTTTGCTCACAGCGGGCCACGAGACGACGACGACACTGGCGGCGTGGGTCATCGCGCTCCTGGCCGCGCACCCTGACGAGCTGGCGCGCGTGCTCGCCGAGATGGAGGCGGTGATCGGCCCCGACGACGTGCCGCTGACGCTCGACACGATCAAGTCGATGCCGGCGCTGGGCCGCGTGGTGGATGAAGCGAACCGGCTGCACAGCCCCGCCGGCAACGTGCCGCGCGTCGTCGTCAAAGAGGTCGCGCTCGGCGGCTATGCGCTGCCTGCCGGCACGCGGCTTTTCGTCTCGATCGCCGGCTGCCACCGCCTCGCGCGCTATTTCGCTGGCCCCGATCGCTTCGATCCGGACCGTTTCGCGCCGCCCCGCGAGGAAGACAAGCGCGTGCCCTATGCTTTCATCCCCTTCGGGGCCGGGCCGCGCGTGTGCATCGGCCTCAATTTCGCCCAGGTGGAGGTCAAGGCTTTCGCCGCGCACGTCTTGCGGCGCTTCGTGGCCGAGCCGATGGGCGCGCCGCCGCTCAATGCCTATTACGGCGTGACGGCGACGATCCCCGACGGCATGCCGATGCGCTTCACGCCCCGCGCCTAGCCAGCGCGGGGTGACGAAGGAGAGGAGAGCCGTCTCAGGCTGGCTCCCCGCTATTTCAAGAATTCGACCAGCGACGGCTCGACGCTCTTGGCGTCCACAGCCAGCGCCGCTTGATAGAGCGTCTGCGCGGTCGCCATCTGCGTGCTGATCGCCGCGTAATCGGCATTGACGGTCTGTGACAGCGCGCTCGTCAGCTGATCGGATTGCGCTTGCATCTGCGTCAGGTTGTTTTGCGCGGCGTTCGTCTCCGCGCCAAATTGCGCCATCTGGCCTGAGAGCGTTGAGACGAAGCTGTCGATCGCCGTAAGGTCGTTCGAGATGGTCGTCGCCTGCGTCTGATAGGTGAGCGTGTCACCCGACGCGCCGACTTGTGGCAGGCTGCCGGTGCTTTGATTCAGGTTGAGTGTCAGCCCCTGGCCCAGGTCAAACGTCGTCGTCGTGGGAAACGTCAGCGCCGTGCCGGTATAATTCGTCGCCGTGAGCGTCGAGCCAAAGGTTTTGCCGCCGTCCGTCGAGACTTGCACGCTGACGACATTGTTATTCGCGTCGAGCGCGCCCATCTTGAAGACGAATTGCGGCGCGCCCGTGCCTGTAAAGGCCCCCGTGATCGTCGCCGACTCGTTGCCGGTGTTGGGGCCGCTCTTCGTGGCGTACCCTGACACTGTCGCGCCCGGCTGGGCCGTAAAGCCGAATTGATCGCCCACCGCCGGAAAGACCGAGCCGTTGGTATACGTCGCCGTTACGCCCGTCGCGCCAAAGGCGAAGGCGAGATTCGGCGCCGTGCCTGTCGCGGTCGCGCTGATCCAGTTCTGGCCGTTGTCGGTGGTGTATTGCACCGCGCTGACGGCGTTACTCGTGACGCCTGTGACCTTCGTCAAAAAGTTGAGCACGCCCGTGTCCGTCCCCGTCAAGGCCAGCGACTCCGTGCCGGCGTGCACGCCATTGGTGATGGCGAAGCCTGACGCCGCCGCGCCGGCCGTCCCGCCGAAGCTGAAGGTGTCGCCCACCGCCGGTGTCGCGCCGTTGGTGAAGCTGGCGGTCATCCCTGAGCCGAGGCTGAACGTATAATTCGGCGAGGCGCCCGCGCCGTTGACCGTCGTCCAGTGCGTGCCGTCGATGGAATATTGGATCTGTGAGATCGCGCCGCCCGTCACGCCCGTCACTGCGACCTGATAGGGAAAATTGCCGGCATAGGCGCCAGTGAGGCTCGAGACCTCCGTGCCCGTGTTTTGCGGCGCCACCGGCCCGTCGCCGTTGGCCAGGTGTTGCTGCAATTGCTGCAACACGTGATAGACGCCACCCTGGCCGGTAAAGATCGTCGTCGGATTGGCGTTGACCTGCATCGTGTAGCCCGGCGCGATCTCGTGCGTGATTTTGCCGGAATCGCCCTGATAGCCCCCGATCGCGTTGAAAGGCGTCGTGGTGACCGCCGTGCCGGCGAAAATCGAGCTGCCCGCATAGGTCGTGTTGCCGATTTGCGTCACCTGCTGCATGAGCTGGGTGACTTCCGTGGCCATCTGCGTGCGATCCTGCGCGGTGTTGGTGTCGTCGGCGCCCTGCACGGCCAGCGTGCGGGCGCGAATGGCCACCTGTGACAATTGTTGCAGCGACGAGCTGGTGGTCTCGAGCCAATTTTGCGCGGTGGTCGTGGTCGTCTGATATTGAGCGTTGGTGGTGAGCGACGCCTGCAAGTTGATGGCGCTCGACACCGCCGCCGGATTATCGCTGGGCGCAATCAAAGACTTGCCGCTGGCCAGCTCTTTGCCCAGTGTGTCGATCGTCTGATAGTTCAGCGACAGGCTGGCGATCATATCGCTGGCGACCATTTGCTGCGTAATGCGCATGGTGTGCTCCTTCCAAGTAGATGTGTTGCTTGCGGTGGTACCTCTGTGGTCGAGGCCGCGACTTCCAGCCGCCGACCCCAATGTCTTCTGGCTCTTTCTGCCCCAGAAAGAGGTTAGTTGCCGATGCCCATGTGATTGATGATCGTGTTGAGCATCGAGTCGATGGTTGTCACGACGCGCGCCGCCGACTCGTATGAGTGCTGGTATTGGATGAGCAGCGTCATCTGCTCGTCCAGGCTGACCCCGCCGATCGACTGGCGTTGCGCCGTCAGGCTGCTCATGACGGTGCCTTGATTTTGGTCGGCGTTTTTGGCTTGCTGCACGTTGGCGCCTAGCGTCGAGATCATGTTTTGCACGCCCTGCAAAATCGTCACGTTGGGCAGCGGCGAGCCGGCGGCGCCGACCTGCGCCTGGATGTTGGCGATCGCCTGAGCGTTGCTGCCGTCGCCGATCGCGCCAGTGGTCGAGGCGGCGATGTTTTGCGCGTTGGCCAGAATCGCGGGATCTACCGCCATGTTGGCCGCCGTAGTCGAGGCCGCGCTGAAAAACGGCTTGCCGGTGATCGTGCCGGTCTGGTCATAACCGAGGGCGTGCTGTTTGTTGACCGCCTGCACCACCGCCTGCGCGAGCGTGTTGAGCTGTGCGAGCAGGCCCGTCGTGCCGCCGATGATCGTGTCGCGCACGCGCAGCGCCGCGCCGAGCTGGCCGCCGATGGGCACGGCAGTCGCGCCTGAGGGCGTCAGCGCCGTCGGGTCCACCAGTCCCGCGCCCGACACGCTATACGTCGCCGCGCTCGAGTTGACCGCGCCGGCGGTGAAGCTGAATTGATCGCCGACCACCGCGCCGGTCGTGAAGGTGGGCGTGATGCCCGACCAGCCGATCGCCGTGCCCGCTGCGATAGTCGCGGACCACGTGTTGCCGCCGTCGGTCGAGGCCTGATAGGTCGTGACCGCGCCGGCGGTGACTCCGGTGACCTTGAGCGTATAATTTTCCGTCGCGGGGCCTGCAAACGTGCCGGCCAGCCCCATCGTCGCGCTCACCCCAAACGAGGGCGCGACGCCATAGCTCGCCGAATTTGAGCCGACCGCGCCGACCGTAAAGGCGTATGAATCACCGACTTTCGACGTGCCGGTAAAGCTGGGCGTGACGCCAGAGCCGCCGATCGCCGCGCCGACCGCGAGCGGCGCCGACCAGGTGGCTCCCCCGTCGGTGGAATAATCGTAATTCGTCGCCACGCCGGCGGTGACGGCGGTGACGTTGACCATGTAATTGGGCGTCGCGGGACCGGCAAAGCTGCCCGCCAGCGAGACCGACTCGGTGCCGCTGGCCGTCGAGGCATACGTCGGCTGGCCCATCGGCGACACCGCGAGCAGGTTGGTCGTGACGCCGCTCACGAGCGGCGCGGCGCTGGGCCGCGCGATTTGCAGGCTATTCGAGCCGGGCACCTGGGTGGCGATGTTGATCGTGTCGGTGCCGTTTGTGTTCTGCGTCACCACGATGGGCACGTTGTTCGAGATCTGGTCGATGAGCACGTCGCGCTGATCCATCAGATCGTTCGGCTGCTGGCCGGTGGCCGTGACCGCCGCGATCTGGCCGTTGAGGTTGGCGATCTGCGTCGCGGCGTTGTTGACGGTGGTGACGGCGCTCGACACGAGCGCGTCGGCCTGCGATTGCGCCTGGCCGAGCTGTTGCGCGTCGCTGTTGAACGTGGTGGCCAGCGCGACGCCCGACTGTTGCAGCGTGGCCCGCGCGCCCTGGTTCGTGGGATCGCCGGCGAGATTTTGCCAATTGCTCCAAAAAGCCGACAGGCTGGACTGAATGCCGGTGGTGGACGGCTCGGTGAGGATGCTTTGCACCTGTTGATATTGCGTGTCGAGCGTTGACCACTGGCCGGCGAGCTGGTTCTCATAGCGCCACTGCGTGTCGAGCAAAAAGTTGCGCGAGCGCGTCACGCTTTGCACGGTGACGCCGGTGCCGATCTGCCCCGGACCTGACACCCCCATCATCGAGGGCACGGTATAGGGAGGGCTGGCGACCATATTCGCCGTTTGCTCGGTATAGCCGGGCGTTCCGGAGTTAGAAACGTTGTGATCGACCGTCTCGATAGCCGCCTGGTCGGCTTGCAGCCCCGAATTAGCGGAGTAGAGCGAGAGAAAGATGCTGCTCATCGCGATGTTTTCCCTTCCTTAGGAAATGGCGCTCTCTAGACGCGATAGTCCAGTATGATGCTGGATCGCGCGTCGGCGGCGGTGTCGCCGTGCTGGTCATAGATCGGATGGTGCGCGTGGCGCAGTGCCGCCGCGAAGAGGCGCTCATTCATGCGCCGGGCCTGGGCGATCAAGTGCGCGTTGCGCGTGTTGCTCTTACGCAGGCGCGTCACGCGCTCGCTGAGCGCGATGGCGGCGGCGTCAAGGCGTCGCGCGCTGTCGGCGTCGCGCGCGCGCTGGCGCACGTCGCTGAGTGTGGGGGGCGCGGCCATGCCCCACTCGCGCGCCCATTGCGCGCAGGCTGCCTCACGCTCGCGCTCGATCGTCTGGGCCGCGCTGACCACGCGCTCTTTCTCAGCGACCAGCTCCGCGAGCGTCTTGAGATCGCCCCGCCCGATGGCCTCGCGCTCGCGGTCCGAGAGCGCGAGCAGCTGGTCATAGAGGGCGCTCTGCCGGTCGAGATTGGTCAGCAGTCCGTCGAAATCGTTGATTGGCTGGCGCGAAAACATGCGCGTTTTCCCTCGCAGGTGCTCATCAAGCGTTCATCACCACAGTAGGCTGGGCTGGCTCGCGTGCCTTATGCCAGCATGCTCTTGGCTAGCGCCTGAGGGTTCACGTCTTCCGCGCCGGTGGCCAGGCGCGCGCGCGCGGCGACCACTTTGTCGGTGCGCGTGTCAGGCGTCGCCTGGGCGGCGGCCAGCGCCTGGGCCAGCAGGCGCGCGTTGGGTGAGAGCGAGATGATGGCGCCGGGTCGCGCGCCTTCCGAGAGGGGAGCATCTGGCGTTGCGGCGACACCCTGCGCTGAGGTCGCGCCGTTGGTCTTGACCTGAGAGCCGGCGCGGCTCAGGACCGTGTTATAGGCGCTGGTCGCGCGCTGGGGAACGAGTTTGTCGAGTGACATGGTTGTGGATTTCTCCTCCAGTTCTTCCGTGTCTGGTCAGAGGCAGAGATGCGGATCTCTCCAATCCCTTCTATCGGCACCCCCACGCGGGAACTTTAGGGCCATTTCGACCAATTGTGACGAATTCATCAAAACTCGCGGAACGATTGTTTTGGCCTATTCGTCTCTGTTGTAGTCGCGTCCTTGTGGGTTGTCGCCAGAAAGTGAGATTTCGCGGCCTATGCACACAGTAGCTCGCGCCTGTCTGTCGCTCGGAGCCATCGCGCTGTGCGCGCTCGCCGGGTGCGGCGTGACCACGAGCGGCGGCTCTGATCAGGCGGCCAACACCAGCCCCGGCACCGTTTCGAGCGGCCCGGTGACGATTGCGACGGACCATACAATCTATCGCCCGCATGACGAGAACCAGGTGACGGTGACGAATACGCTGGCAACGGCGATTTACGCCGAAGACACGCAGGCGAGCTGTTCGATCCTCGCCTTGCAGGCGCAAAACGGCGCGACCTGGGGCGGGTCGAACGCGGCGCGCTGCCCGTTGGGTCGGCCAGCGGCGGTGGTCGCGATCGCGGCGGGGGCGAAGTACACCGCGTCGATTCACGCCGGCGAGCTGTCGCCGCGGAGCGGTCTGTTTCCCATCGGCACGTATCGCCTGCTTCTCACTTATGCGACGAGTGAGACGAGCCTGATGAGCGGCAGCGGCACGACGACGATCGATTCGCTGACTTTGAGCGTGGTGTGCCAGGGACCGTGCCCCACGGCGGGGACGTCCTCCGGCACGGGCACGTCGACCGGCTCAGGCACGCCGGTCAGCGCGACGGTGATTCCCGGCGCGACGGCCAGCGCGAAGCCGTGATTCAGAACCGGGCATCGACGTTGCCGAGCAGCCCGCGCGCATAGGCTTCGGCGGCGCTGCCAGCGTCGAAAATGCCGCTATCGAGGATCAATCGATAGCGGCATTTCCAGCGTTTGGCGGCAGCGGGAGGCAGCTTGAAAAGCTCCCATCCCGCGACGGCGGCGTCAAGCGCCTCGCGCAGCCCGATCTCGTCCTCAGGCAGGCCACGCGCCCGCAACGCCGCCAGCACATCAGGGGGCATGGAGGATCGTCACCCGATCTTGAGAATCGCATAGGTCACGTCGCCGTTGGGCGTCGCGACTTTCACTTTTTCGCCTTTGCGATGTCCCAACAGCGCCTTGCCCACCGGCGATTCGGTTGAGATGTAGCCCTGTGAGGGATTCGCCTCGTGGGTGCTCACGATGGTAAAGACGCGCTCCTTGCCCGTGTCGGACTTGACGGTGATGGTCGTGCCGATGCGCACTTCGTTGGCTTTGCCGATCAGCTCGAGGGTGCCGGCATGATTGAGCAGCGCGGTCAGCTCGCGGATCTCGCCCTCGATGCGCGCCTGCTCGTTTTTGGCGTGCTCATAGGCGCTGCTCTCGCTGATGTCTCCCGCTTCCTTTGCCTCATGAATGTCTTCGGCGATTTTGGGGCGCTCGACCTCAATCAATTCTTTCAAGCGCGCTTCCAGCTTGGCGCGCCCCTCCGCCGTCAGCAGCGGCCGCTGTCCATTCGCGGTGTTGGTGTCGTTTGCCATGATTTGTCTCCTTTGTGCCTCGCGCCGATGACCCGCCAAGATGCGATCCGCGACGAATGATGAGCCATGCGTCAGCGCCAGAGGCGGCGCCGCTCGGAACAATGCGCCGCGCCCTGGTAGCTCGTACCAGCGGGCGCGGCGCGTAGGACGATTTTCTGTACGCTAGAACAAGGCTCGCTATGAGCTTCGCTGCACTGACATCTTTGACGTGACTGAATGCTATTATATGCAATATCGCGTGGCGCGTCAAGAGCCGATCCCCTGGGGGCTGGTCAGGCCTCTTCACGTGCGTCCGCGCCGCCTTCCCCAGCGAGAGCGTATGCCGCCCACAGGTCGCGCATGATCCGCAGGGGATCGCTTTCCACGCCATAGCCGGTAAAGTATTCGCAAACGCGGCTGATGTCGCGCTGCAGAATGAAGTGCGCCTGCTCGTTCTCGTGGCACAGCGTCACCTGCGGGAAGTCGATCAGGGTGATCGCACCGTCCCAATAGAGAATGTTGTAGGCCGAAAGATCGCCGTGAATGAAGTCGCATTGCAGCATCACCTCGATATTGCGCAGCACTTCCGCGAAAAGACGCGGCGCTTCCCCCCGTGGGAGCGTGATCTCGCTCAGCGTGGGCGCTGCTCTCTCGGCATCACCGTAATAGCCCATGAGAATCGCGTTCTCACCGGCGGCGATCGGCTCCGGCACAGCGGCTCCCGCCTGATGCAGGCGCTGCATCGTCGTGAATTCATACATCAGCCACGATGTATGCTCTACTTGCGCGCCGAAAGCCGTCTTTTTCCCAACCGCGCGCATGATCCGCTGATCGGTCTTTTTGACGGGACGACCGTCGCTGGTCAGGATCGGGCGTCCCTGGCGATACATCTTATCGTTGCGCAGACTGCGAAATATGCGCGGACGATAGACCTTGGCCGCCAGCAATGGAACAGCCAGTCTTGGGTGGGCGGCACAACGATAGACCGTGGCTTCTTTGCCGCCTTTGATCTGGGCCTGCACATCGCTGATCAATTGCTCTGTAAAGAACAATCGGAGCGAGTCGCGCAACCAGATCTCCTCGTAGCGGGCCGGCTTATAGGTCGTCACGAGCGCGCTGCCGGGTTGCTCGCCTTCGGCGAATTCGGACCAGCGCACGTGGGAATGGCGCGGCGCGCGTCGTTGTCGATCGCGAGCGTGATAGATCTGGGCATCTTCTTCAGGTTCGTTGTGCGGATCGCTCAATCGCGGCATATGGATATCCTCATTTTCCGGTTTGGCGGGCGCGGCGGACTATGCCGCCACAGGAGTGGACCGGAACATCAGGAGATCACGAGCATATGAAGTGCGTCATGCACACAGAAGGAGGAAAACCCCTCACAAACAGTATGCCGTGAGCCTGCTCCGGCCCACGGCATCGAATGGCAATCGCGGCGCGCTCAGTGGCTGGAAGGCGCGTTCGTGAGAGGCGACGACACATGGGCGGACAGAGAATAGCATTGCTGATACACTGTTTGCATCTGCGCCTCCCTTCTGAAATGGGTATGGCTCATATTTCTTCTGGTGCTAGCATACCAGACCACAGGCAATCCTGTCAATCATCGCGTGCTCCGGGCAGTGCCTCGGGTGCGTGAAGCTCGCATCATGCCTTTCCGCCGCGCCATGCCTCGCAAAGAATGATAGAATGGGTGAGGATTCCATCCGCTTGACAACAGCGACAGCGCATGGTACACTTGTTCAAAACCCGCTCAACCCCGCAACGCCACTACCTTGCTGTCACGCCCCGCCGCCGTCACGCTGCCATGCGTGCAGCCGTCAGAGCCGCCGGCGCGATCGCCAGAGAGGATTACAATCATCCATGCCTACGGAAAAAACAACCGCGAACCCCGCGACCGCACACATGACTGAAAAAGAAAAGGCGCTCGACACGACGATGTCACAGATCGAGCGGCGCTTTGGCAAGGGGGCCGTCATGCGCCTGGGAGACATGCGCACGCGAGCAGCCACGGGCGTGATCTCGACCGGCTCGGTCGGGCTAGACATCGCCCTGGGCGTCGGCGGCGTGCCGCGCGGGCGCGTCACCGAGATCTATGGCCCGGAGTCCAGCGGCAAGACGACGCTGTGCCAGCACATCATCGCCAACGTGCAGGCCAATGGCGGCGTCGCGGCCTATATCGACGCCGAGCACGCGCTCGACCCCGCCTATGCGGAGCGCTGCGGCGTCGAGATAGCGAATCTGCTCGTGTCGCAGCCCGACACCGGCGAGCAGGGACTTGAGATTGCCGAGATGCTCGTGCGCAGCGGTGCGGTCGAAGTCGTCGTCATCGACTCGGTGGCCGCGCTGGTGCCCCGCGCCGAGATCGAGGGCGAGATGGGCGACGCGCACGTCGGCTTGCAGGCGCGCTTGATGAGCCAGGCGCTGCGCAAGCTGACGGGGGCCATCAACAACACCAAGACGGCGGTCATCTTTACCAACCAGCTGCGCGAGAAGGTAGGGATCGTCTTCGGGAATCCCGAAACGACGTCCGGCGGGCGCGCGCTCAAGTTTTACGCTTCGGTGCGCCTCGACATTCGCCGCATCGAGTCGATCAAGCAGGGCACGGATGTCGTGGGCAGCCGCGTGCGCGTCAAGGTGGTCAAAAACAAGGTCGCGCCCCCTTTCCGCCAGGCGGAATTCGACATCATGTTCAACGAGGGCATCTCGCGCGAGGGCGGCCTGATCGATCTGGGTCTTGAGATGGGCATCGTCAAAAAGAGCGGCGCGTGGTTCACCTGCGGTGACATTCGCCTGGGCCAGGGCCGCGAGAACGCCAAGGACTTCTTGCGCCAGAATCGCGATGTCGCCCAGGCGATCGAGGAGCACATTCGCACGGCGGCCACGCCCGCCGCTGTCGTCCCACCTGGCGACGACGCTGAAGAGGCCGCCGAGGGCGATCTGTTTTAACGTCAGATAAGGCCGGCGGCAAGACGACTCTCAGTGATCCCGCCGGCCTATTCCTCCGCGCCGGAGGGATCGTCTTGGTCCTCCAAACCGACCGGAGCGTCGGTTTCGCTGATCTCGCGCCAGAGGCGGGTGACGGCTTCACGGACAATGTCGTAGGGAAAGCCGCGCCGCACGAGGAACGGTCCCAGCTGATCGCGAAAAGCGCGCGGATCGTCCGGCTTGCGCGCGGCAATCTGGTGGGCGCGGCGACGACCGGCGTCGAGCGCGCGCTCCAGGTCGCGGTCGGGCGCGACGACGGCCTCGATCTCATCGCGCGCGACGCCCTGGCCGCGCAATTCGCCGCGCAGGGCTTGCGACCCCTTGGGACGAAAGCGATCGCGCTGCTCCACCCAGAAATCGGCGAAGGCGCGATCGTCGATCAGCTCTAGCTCGGCCAAACGCGCCAGGGCGGCCTCGATCTGCGCGGGCGCCGGCGCGGGGCGCGCTTTGGTGCCGCGCGCGAGCCGGCGCGCCAGCTCCGCACGGCTGCGCGGGCGCGCCGCGAGTAATCTGAGCGCGCGCTCGACCAGCGTTTGCGTCTCGTCGGTCTCTGTCAGCCGCCGCACGTCCTCCGCGCCCACGTCGTCGCCCGTCACCCAGCCGGCGGCGGCCCACACGCTCGCGTGACAGGTCAGCGCCAGTCGCCCGTCGAGCCAGACCGCGACGCGATCGGCGTCACGTTGCGCCGGCTCGATCTGTGTCACGCGCATAGTGCTCTACTTCCATTTCCGTTTACTCGTCCAGCGCGAGCGTGCGCAGATAGGCTTTGATCCCCGGCGCCAGATCGGGCCGGCGCAGCGCATACGCCACAGAGGTCGTCAGCCAGCCCACCGTGTCGCCCGTGTCGAAGCGCTCGCCCTCGAACTCATACGCGAAAAGCGGCTGCCGGTCCAGCAAGAGCGCCATCGCGTCGGTGATCTGGATCTCGCCGCCCTTGCCCGGCGGCGTCACCATGAGCGCGTCAAAGATTTGCGGCGTCAGCACATAGCGGCCGATGACCGCCAGATTCGACGGGGCCTCACCCCGCTCCGGCTTTTCGACCAGGCCGCGCACGCGCGTCAGCCGCTCGCCCACCGGGTCGCCCGCGACCACGCCATAGCGCGACACCTCGGCCTCGGGCACGCGCATGACGCCGATGACCGATCCACCCTCACGCTCGAAGACATCGATCAATTGCCGCAAGCACGGCCTGGCGTCATTGACCACCAGGTCGTCGCCCAGCAGCACCGCGAACGGCTCGTCGCCGATCATGTCGCGCGCCATCAGCACCGCGTGCCCCAGGCCGCGCGGCTGTGGCTGCCGCACAAAGCTGACACGGGCCATGCGCTCGATGGCGCGCAGCCGCTCGATCATCGTGTCGTTGCGCTTCGATTCCAGCAGCCGCGTCAATTCCGGATTTTCGTCGAAATAGTCCTCGATGGCGCGCATGTGGCGGCTCGTGACGAAGATGACGTGCTCCACGCCTGACATGACCGCCTCTTCGACGATGTAATGAATCGTCGGCAGGTCGGCCAGCGGCAGCATGGGCTTGGGCACGGACTTGGTCGCGGGCAGCACGCGCGTGCCCCAGCCGGCGACGGGGATAACGGCCTTGCGAATCTTCAAACGGCGAGCCTCCATCAGCGCGAGTGGTTTCCTTCCTTATGATACGAGATGGGAGCATCAGCCTGTCAAGCAAGTCGAGTGTGAGAAGGGTGGTACGCCTTATTCACGCAGGCTCACGGCAGCGTACATCTCGCGCAAAAAGCGGCTGGGGGCGGTCGCGAGCAGTCGCGTGCGCGCAAACCCCACGCGCCGCGCCAAGGATTCCCAGGTGCCATACGCAATTAGCTGGTGCGCTAGCCGCGCTGTGCCAGACCTCGCGCGCGCACCTCGGCGAACCACGCCATGAGCCGGTCGAGCGGCCAGGCGTTGGGCACCTGCTCGCGGGTCAGCCAGCCCTTGCGCGCGATGCCCACTCCATAGCGGATGTCGTCCAGCCCTTCGGGGGTGTGTGCGTCGGGACAGATGGGCACCGGCACGCCGTGCTCGGTCGCCAATTGGTGCCAGCGCCAGTCGAGATCGAAGCGCGCGGGGTTCGCGTTCAGCTCGATGGCGACGCCGCGCCGGCCCGCCGCCTCGATGACCGCCGGCACGCTCACCGGATAGCCCTCGCGCCTGAGCAAGAGCCGCCCCGTCAGGTGCCCGACGATCGTCACATACGGATTCTCGATCGCGCGGATCAAGCGCGCCGTCCCTTCCGCCTCAGTCATGTTGAAGCCGCTGTGAATCGACGCGACGACGAAATCGAACGTCGCCAGCGTCTCGTCGTCATAATCCAGCGCGCCGTCTTTGAGGATGTCGCACTCCGTCCCCTTGAGGATGCGGAAGCCGGGGCCAAGCTCGGCGTTGAGCGCGTCGATCTCGGCCTGCTGGCGGCGCACGTCGGCGGGCGTCAGTCCGTGGGCATAGGCGGCGAAGCGGCTGTGATCGCACAAGCCGAGATACGTATAGCCACGCTCGCGACAGGCCAGCGCCATGTCGCGAATCGATGCGTGCCCGTCGCTCCACGTCGAATGGCAGTGCAGCGCGCCGGTGACGTCTGCGTCGGTGATGAGTGCCGGCAGCGCGTGTGCCTGGGCCGCCGCGATCTCGCCGCGATCTTCGCGCAGCTCCGGCGGAATCTCGTCCATGCCCAGCACGGCGTACAGCTCCGCCTCGGATGTGACGGGGAGGCGCTCGTCGCCGCGCCACAGGCCATATTCGTTGATCTTGACGCCGCGCTCGTGCGCCATTCCACGCAGGGCGACGTTATGTTCTTTCGAGCCGGTGAAGTGGTGCAGCGCGGCGGCGAATTCGTCGTCGGTGACGACGCGCAGATCCATCTGCATGCCGGCGTCGAGTATGACGGAGGTCTTGCTCTCGCCGCTGCCGATGACCGACACGATCTGGGGCAGCGCGACGAAAGCCGCCATTACGCCGGCGCGCTCGCCGGAGGTGGCGACGCTGGCCACGGCGTCGAGATCGTGCACGATCTCTTTGCGCCGCCTGACGCTGCCCCCACGCTGGTGCGCAGCACGCCCGGCATCTGGCCCAGCGCCGCGACGACGTCCCGCGCCGCCGCCTCAGCCGGCGCGTAACTGAAAGATGTCGCGTGCTCGGCCAGAAAATCAATGCCCTTGAGGATCTTTTCCTGCGACTTGGCGCCGAAGCCCGGCACCGCCGCCACGCGGCCATCGTGACAAGCGGCGGCCAGCTCGGCGATGGTCGTGACGCCGATCTCGTGGCTGAGCGCGCGAATGCGCTTCGGTCCCAGGCCGGGGATCTGGATCATGGCGACCAGCCCCGGGGGAATGGCCGCCAGCAATTCATTGAGCAGCGCCATCTCGCCGGTGTCGAGCATCTCGGCGATATGCGCGCGCATCTCTTTGCCCAGCCCGGGCACCGTGGCTAGCTCACCGCTGGCCGCGAGATCCGCGACGGGCGCGCTGAGATTTTGCACGGCGCGCGCCGCGTTGTGATAGGCCCGCGCGCGAAACGGGTTGTCCTCGCGCAGCTCGATGAGCGTGCCCACCTGGTCGAGCGCGCTGGCGATGTCGCTGTTGTTCATTGGAAACGATCCCGCCTATTTCGTCGGATTGAAATTGGACCACATCTTTTCGCCGGAAAACAGCTGCGCGGCGTCGTTCCAGGGGAAGAGAATCTGCACCTGAAACGTGCCGTGCTGGCCGGTGGCGGGAACGCCCGCCCACGTGCCCAGATGCGTGGCGTTGGCGTTGGCGCATTCATAGACGCCCTGAGGGCCGATGACGATGTCGGTCAGGTCGAAGTGGATGTCGGGGAAGGCGGCAAGCAAGCTGGTATAAAATGCCGTCGCGCCCGCGTGCCCTTCCCAGCGCTCGCCGGTGGTCAGCAGGTGATAGACGCAATCGGGCGCCAGCGTGGCCATCAGGCCGGGGATGTCGCGCGAATCTTCGGCGATGGAATGCTGAATCCACAGCCGGCGGATCTTGTCGTGCAGCTCGGTCGAGGTGGGCAGCGCCATAAGCTGGCGAATGGGCATGTCGGGCATAGCCATGAGCGGGTGTGTCTCCTTTGAGATGTGGTGTGGTCGCGGTCAATCGCGCGAGACATCGAAGGATTCGGGCGGCCGCGGCGTCAGCTCGAAGGGGTGTCGCCCCTTGAATTCACGCGCCAGCCCGCGCTTACAGTCGAAGTGAATGATGAGCCAGCAGACCAGCTCTTTATCGACAAAGATGCCGTCCCACGGCTCGTCGGGCGCGTCGTTGCGCACGCTCTGGCGGCAGACCATGCAGCGGCACAGCCCGGCGTCGACGGCGCGCGTCAGCCAGCGCAGCACGAAGAGGTGATAGTCGTCGAGGCTCATCTCGCCAAGCCGCTTGACGGGATAGCCGAGCGCGTCGGGATTGGGCAGCGCTCGCACGTCGTCGCCCCCCGGACCCAAGAGCAGCACGGGCGGGGCGACGACCTCGACGATCTCTCCGGCGTCGTCGCCCTCGGCGGCATAGCGCACGAGGTTGTGCCGCTCGCACCACGCCAAGAGATCCTCGTCGACGAATTGTGATAATCGTCGCGCCAATGCGTCGCTGATCTCACTGTCGCTCATCGTCTGGCCACGCTCCTTTTCCCTCGCGTGTCATCATTGTAGCATGCGGCGCGGGGGAACGCGCGCCCCCAGCGGCGAGGCCGGCGAAAATCCGCGCCGGCGGTTGATTGATACAAATCTTGCGCGCCTGTGGGCGGTCCGCGGACCGCCGCAAAGCCTGCCTGCGCGGGCTAGGACGAGATGGCGCAAACCGCGCCAACCTTGACATGCGTGCTACAATGGCTATGTTATATGGGCAATTAGCTCAGTCGGTTAGAGCGCATGCTTCACACGCATGAGGTCACAGGTTCGAGCCCTGTATTGCCCACCACGTTAGGTGTAGAGCGGCCTCGCGGCATTTGAAGCGGAACACCGACCGCCGGCATCATCGGGACAACCCAGAATGCCATCGATTGTGGCTCACCGACGATCGCTCGTCCGCATATGGAAGGGAACCAGCTCCTGACGGATCTCTACCAACCATTTAAGCCGCAGACGTTGTTTACAAACTGCTCTCCGTGAGATGAGACCTATCTCTCATATGCTATGATGTTGACGCTACATGCTTGCCATTATGTCACGGATGAGGAGCGACGACATGCCTGCCGCACTGAATTCTCGAACGCTCGATCGCGCCATCAATGACTATTTTCAAGCTCTGGCTGAGCTGCACGGCCAGCGCGTCATGCGCGAATCGGGATTGCGCCGCGCCTTCGAGCATCTGCTCGTCACCTGTGGGAAAGAGGTCGACTGGACACTCATCGCCGAAGATCCCATCCCCAATCGCAAGCGCCCCGACGCCGCGCTGCGCAATGAGTTCCATCTCTACATGGGCTATTGGGAAGCCAAAGATCCGCGGGACAACCTCGAAGATGAGATCCGCAAGAAGATCGCGCTCGGCTATCCGCTGACAAACATCATTTTTGAGGATGGCCGGCAGGCGGTTCTCTTTCAGGATACGAAGCGCGTCGATGAGATCGAGCTGTCCGACCGCGCCAGGCTCGCGGGGCTTCTCAAGCAGTTCTTTGGCTATACCGAGCCGACCTTCGAGCACTTCGATCAGGCGGTGACGGAGTTCAAGGGGCAGATCCCCGAGCTGGCGCACGGCTTGCTGGCGCTGATCCTCGCGCAACGCCAGCAAAAGAACGCGAAGTTCCTCACGGCTTACGAGCAGTTCAGGAACGTGTGCCGCGGCGCCATCGATCCCGACATCCGCGACGAGCAGATCGATGAGATGCTCGTGCAGCACTTGCTCACCGAGCGGCTCTTTCGCAAAGTATTCGACAACGACGAATTCACGCGCCGCAACGTCATCGCGCACGAGATCGAAAAAGTCATCGACGCCCTGACCAGCAATGCTTTCAACCGTGGCCAGTTTCAGGCCAGGCTCGACCGCTTCTATGTGGCGATCGAGGCGGCGGCGCATGATGCCGAGCGGCGCGATCCCGCCGACGGGTTCCGGGCCAAGCAAGACTTCATGAATATCGTTTACGAGCGGTTCTTTCAGGGGTTCGCGGTCAAAGAGGCCGACACGCACGGCATCGTCTATACGCCCCAGGCGATCGTCGATTTCATGTGCGCCAGCGTCGAGAGCGTGCTGACGCGCGAGTTTGGCCGCTCGCTCTCGACGCCGGGCGTCAAGATCCTGGACCCCTGCACCGGCACGGGCAATTTCATCGTGAACCTGCTGCGGCGCATTCAGCCACAGGACTTGGATGATAAATACCAGCACGATCTCTTCGCCAACGAGATCATGCTGCTGCCCTATTACATCGCCTCGATGAATATCGAGCACGCCTATTTCGAGCGCGCGGGGAGCTATCAGCCGTTCGAGGGCATCTGCTTCGTGGATACGCTGGCGCTGGCGCAGGGGCCGCAGATGGAGATGTTCACGGAGCGCAACACTGAGCGGGTCGAGCACGAAAAAGCAGCGCAGATCATGGTGATCATCGGCAACCCGCCCTATAACATCGGCCAGCAAAACGAGAACGACAACAACAAGAATCGCAAGTACCCCGTCATCGACGGGCGCGTCAAGGCGACGTATGCCAAAGACTCGGCGGCGACGAACAAGAACGCGCTCAGCGACGCCTACGTCAAGTTCTTTCGCTGGGCGGCGGACCGGCTGCAAGGGCGCGACGGCGTGGTCTGCTTCGTGTCGAATAACTCCTTCGTCGATCAGATCGCCTTCGACGGCATGCGCCGTCACCTGCTCAAAGACTTCACGCAGATCTGGCATCTGGATCTCGGCGGCAACGCGCGCGAGCGAGAGCAAGGCAACGTTTTTGGGATCAAAGTCGGAGTAGGGATTACGGTCGCGGTGCGCGCGTCGGCAAACCCGTCGCGCGGGCTGTGGTACTATCGCGTGCCGGAGGACTGGCGCAAAGAAGACAAGTATGCGTTCCTGGCGCAGCGGGGCGGCATCGCGGGCATCGACTGGCAAGAGCTTGAGCCGGACGAGAATCACCTGTGGCTGACCGAGGGCATGCGCCCGGAGTTCGCGACGTTTCTGGCGCTGGGCAGCAAGACGGCGAAATCGTCAGCGGTCGAGCTGAGCACGATCTTCAAAACCTATAGTGGCGGCGTGAAAACGAACCGCGACGAATGGGCCTATGACTTCGATCGCGACGCGCTGGCGGCCAAAGTCAGACGGATGATCGACGCCTATAACGCTGAGGTCGATCGCTGGCGGCGGCAGGGCGGCAAAG
>VFSW01002142.1_pt1 | contig 29913 bp, 39 predicted proteins | sample 5358111 | NCBI WGS metagenome assembly VFSW01 (sample SAMN11554181, study PRJNA540505) | mine drainage metagenome | isolation source: sediment from site ElyBrook_90M | place: USA: Ely Copper Mine, Vershire, VT | collected 2017 | reverse complement strand
ATTAAGAAAAGGTAACAAAACTAAACTGCGCTGCGCATTGCCGACCGAACTCGCTGCCGACTCCACCCACAACCGCTGGTTAGTAGACGGTGGCAAGGTGACACGGTATGCTGCTGGCACAATTAACTATGGAGAATGAACATGCGGGATCAAACCCTGATAATGGTGCTAGACAGCCACCATGATGTTATCAAGGAAATGCTCTGGACCGACCTATGCGACGAGCTAGCCGGCAATGGTAAAGGCAGGGCGATATATGGGTTCCTCGATAAGTGGAAACGATACCCTTCGGTAAAGTATGGGGACATGTACTATGAAATATCGGAATTGGACACTGAAAATGTGTGTGATGGGCATATGTTGGGCAATTTTCCATATGATGCAAGTAAAGCTGTAACCTTTACACGTGGTTGTAGGCAGACAAAGCCTGATTAAGTCGGGCGGCGAACGACGCGGCGGAAAAAAGCGGCGCTCGAAAACCGCCTGCCGTCCACATAAAGGAGCTACCCCAATGAACGCCTACACACTCCCACACCGTGCGTATCACCACAGCGCTGGTTATATTGGCCTTACCACATACGCGGCAAGACCGTATCGCGCGAACTACGTGCGTATCACCACACTCTCGCGCTTTGCCAAGGCGCGGTATTATGCCGCATGGGCTTCTCGTAATCTTGCTGCCGCGGACAAGTGGTTCCATCGTGCGGAACGCTTTGACAGGTTGGCACGCATTATCGGCGGGATTGCCCTCTTATCGGAAATTGCGTGACGGCAGCACCTTTACCATGCGATAACAAGGTGGCAAGGTTGGTAGACCTTGCCACCACCACAACCAAAGGAGCATATCATGAAGATCGAGAATACGCTGTTTCCCGGACGAGATAACTACGTTGGCCCGACGGACGGTTGGTTTGGTTTTTTGCACCATAGGGAACTGTGCGAGGAGTCGCATGATGTGAATGAGCGGGTTGCCTATGTGAAGGAAAACAAGCCAACTAACGAAGTAGCTATACGCCTACACCACATGATTTATCTCGGTGATTGCGAGGCGATAGCCGCGCGCACCGCGCTGTACTACGACTACGTGGCCAAGCGCAAAAAGCTGTTAGACGGCAAAGCGCTGTTCGTCGAATACAGCACATTAGTCGCCGATTACGGTGCCAATCGCACCACACAGGACACCGCGATTTTGGCTTACATCAAATCGAACATTCCCGATTGCGCATGGAATGGCACAACATTAGTATTCCCCCTGAGTGATGATGAATAGGGGATGAAAGGAAACACCATGAACAACATGATTTATGTCGGCAGGACGCCGAAAGAGTGGGTACTTGCCAATAGGCTGTGGCGTTACGAGCACAATCTCGCCCATGCACGATTTATGCGTGGGCATTGCATCAAGCACGAGCAAGTCACATTCTGGGAGAGTGTGCTTTATCTGTTGGAAAAGGTGTAAAACCATGACAAAAGAACAACTCAAAGCCGCATTGAAAAACCACAAGAGCTTGCGTGGCGAAGACTTGCGTGGCGAAGACTTGCGGGGCGAAGACTTGCGTGGCGAAGACTTGCAGGGCGCAAACTTGCATCGCGCATACTTGCGTCGCGCAAACTTGCATCGCGCAAACTTGCGTCGCGCAAACTTGCATCGCGCAAACTTGCATCGCGCAGACTTGTCTTACGTAGACTTGTCTTACGCAAACTTGTCTTGCGCAAACTTGTATTACGCAGACTTGTCTTACGCAGACTTGTCTTACGCAGACTTGCGTGGCGCAAACTTGCCTAACGCAAGTTTGTACGCCGCAAACTTGCGTGACGCAAACTTGCGTGACGCAGACTTGCGTGGCGCAAACTTGTCTTACGCAGACTTGGGTAGTCAATGGATAATACAGGGGCCTATCCGGTCAGACGGATACCAGTTTTTCCTTATGAAATTGGATAGCGAAAAAATACCTATGGTCCGCGCTGGTTGCCGGTGGCTGTCTCTTGCCGATAGCAAAACCCACTGGCGGAAGACCCGTGGTAACACACAGTTGGGGGATGAAACGCAGGATATCTTGATCTGGCTAGAGCGTGCAATGCACTTGCGCAGGCTGGCATGACGGCGGGAGTTCTGATATTGCTGGCAATAGCGTGTCTAGTCGCTGTTACCAGACTACTTCCCCACTAGGAACGGAAACAAGGAGCTTGGGTTATGAAGATACGAAAGCAGCATGCGGCTACGGTAATGCCGCGGCCAATCGAGGTAACGATAGCTAACTTGCATCGCCTGAACGCGTATCCAAAAGGTACAGTGTTCCTCGCCTATAAGGTAGCGGTTATGCAGCCTAGTGATGGCATTGGCTGGTCGCCCGTTTATCGGAAAAAACGCCCTGTATTCAAGTACAAACCGGGCTCTGTTATGTTTGTGAGGAACGCCAATACAGATAGGAGGGAAGGTTGCGGGCGCGGCGTCAACGTAGCAACAAAAGCTTGGTGCAGCGGTTGTTATAGCAGCCTGTCACGAAAGAGAGTCATGTACTCTATGCGGAGGTACTCTATGTGGAGTGTTCTATTCACTAAAGAGGACATTGCCGTGGTTCCTACAGGCTCATATGGTAAATTCCGCCTGTTTCAAGGTACGTTATGGGAGGTTGTGGCGTGAGCGATACAGTCAACGAACGTTACAGCGCACGCTTGGTCGAGCAAGCTTCGCTCTATGCCAAGGCCGACAACAGCGATCCTTTTACTCTGGTAAGATGCCTTTCACACATACGCCAAGGCTTGTGTGGCAGATGTGATGAGCCGGATATGCCATGGACTGACGTAGTGCAGCACGGCAAGCGCACGAAACTGGTAACAGTGAAGATAGGCCCGGAGGCAGGATCGGATGGGCACTATTCGGCCACGCCATTCCCCGAGAAACGCTTGACTGCCGACGGTAGCGAGTATCTGGTTACTGTATATCGCAATAGAGCGAGGCCATAAGATGGCAAGGTTTTACGGTAAAGTGCAGGGTAGTCGTGGCCCTGCGACGCGTCTAGGGCACAACCGCTTGCAAGTGTTTGCCATGTCATACGCTGGCGATATAACGGTCGATATGTTCGTTGTAAAGGGCGAGGACTGGTGTTCAATTAACATAGAGTGTCACAGGACAGGCAACTTTTCAATGCCGGGCTATACCCACCAATTGTACCATGGCAGGGTGAAAGACTTGCTAGAGGACAAGAAAACGCTTATAGAGCGACTTGCGCATGAAGCGCTGGAAAACGAGTACGAAGAAAAGGACAAAGGAAAATGACTGGATACCCGCAAATCTTCACGATAGCAGCATTGCTTGCAGCTATCGGTGTGTTATGTGTGTTGTGGGGCCATCATGCCCCATGCCTCTCGGATGAAATGTGGGACAGCGTGGAGCGCATGTGCGTCATGCGTTGCCCGCCGACAGGGTGTGTGTGATGGCGCGCATAACTCATAAAATGCGTATAGAGGCGCTTATGAACACGGCCTTATCTGCGATTTCAATGGTGGGGTACGCTAACTATGTTCATAGGGAAAAAGCGGCAATGCTAGCGGTTCGCTTATCCGCTGAAACCGGCAAATATGTTGACCCTGAAACGATCCTAGAGGACTAGTTCCATGGCTGATGCAGCACCGCAGAAGGCTAAGAAAACCAAGAAAGGCCGTAAGTATGGCCGCAACTCCAAGAGCGGACAGAATGCGGCATATATCTGTGAGCAGCGCAGCGATAAATCGCACTTGGCGCGCATAAACAAACACCTTGCGCGCTATGGCGAGCGCAAGAAACCGCAGGTAGATCACCCCAAGCGCAAGCGTTCGCTGCAAGCAAACAGCGATCAGGTTGCGTTGCAGGCGCGAAAGAACTACCTTTCCAGATTGGGAGTTAGCATATGAATTTACCATATGTCGAAATAGTTTACAACAAGGACGATGATTTTATCGGTGGACGCGATATTGTTGGGCCAACGCGCACCATTCTTGAAGCAACGGCGCTTGCGGATGGCTTCAATGAGGTATATAAACACACATCGCACAAGGTGGCGCGCGCCGTGTGGATTGACCGCAACACCACCGAAGGTAACAGGAAGGAAACAGCATGAGTGAGAGCAAAAACCCTTGGACCCCGTTACCGCCCAGTAACGAACCGCCGGTTGCAACGCTAAGCGCGAACTACAACGAACGTGAAGCGCAGGAAGCAAAGCTTGTTGCGAACATGCAGGACGTTTTACGCAATGAGATTGAGAGCGGGCAAAGGAAGCCGGCCTTCAAGTGCCAAGTGTTCAAAAGCTCATGGTGGCAAGGTGGCGGATATTCCTGTAAAGTGTGGAACGCCGAGCAGGGATGGCGGACTATGGCGTGGTTCATTCGCCATGATTGGGCCAATGACTTCATGCACGAATTTGCCGTGGATATGTGCGAGCAACTTGTGCAGCATAGTTTGCGTACCCACAATGTGGTCAGAAACACTCCGCCTGACTAATAAGCGGGCGAACGACGCGGCGGTAATGGCGCGAAATCGCGCCCGAAAGGAGACTGGACATGACGATATCTAACACAGGAACGTTCGAGCAGCTACTCGCCGAGACGGCGGAGTTGGGCAAACAAGCGGGTTTGGGCAAGGATACCCAGATCAAGTTCTACCTCAAGGTGGTCGATGGAGCGTTCCATGGCAAAATTGACTTGGACGCAGCCAAGCATGGCGCTGATACCGACGATGCCGCAAAGCTGGCGGAAGCATATGTCAAAGCGCAGACGGGTGCCGTTGTATTCGACGCTAAGGCACCAAACCAACGGAAGGCCATTTCTTGTGTTCGTACTTGCATCAAGCTGGGAATGTGGCCCAAGGGCGGTTCAGGTGAACCGCTGGCGTCTGTGAATAACCTTATGACTGTGCGCCAGAAAATGCGTGCCGACCCACAGCAAGCGAAGAAGCTGGAGGATGCTGGTAATGCGTTGCTCAAGTATGCCCGCGCACAGGTAAAGAGCGACCAGCTTATCCCGCAGGCGGACTTTAAGGAGTATTTGTTCAAGGCCGAGCACACGCTGCGCTCTCCCGAGGACATTCTTGAGGCTATTCGCAAGCAAGCCGTGGCGCTCAAGGACGGAAAAGCTTCTTCCGGTACGGCCCACGATGCGTCTGCCGAGGTGACTAAGATCATTACTGCGTGTACTGATCGGCTAAAGGCTATTGTTCTTGCCCGCAACACGCCCAAGGGCACAACGCAGGCGAGCAATGGCGTCACACTGGCGAAATCTGTTACCCCATAAGTGCACAGATGCGACAACTAGCCATAGGGCTAGCCGCATACTGGGTGCCCGGAGTGGTTTCCTCCTTTCCCACTCCGGGCATTTCTCTCAAAGGAGCGAACGACGCGGCGGAATTACCGGGCGGTAACAGCCCGCAACAAAGGAGATGAAACGTGAATATCAATCAAGCAAAGAAGCAGGTTCTTATCAACGCCGAAGCGGGAAACGCTAGCCTTGTTGTTAGTGGTTCCGGCATGGGGAAATCGCAGATGGGGTATGCGGCCTTCAAAGAGTGGAGCGCTGCACAACCGGAGTTGCGATGCGGGTATGGCCAGATATTCGCGGCTACCCAGACGCCGCCTGATCTGATAGGGTATCAGTTCAAAGGTGAAAAGGTGTTCGATTTTGGTAATGGTGAGACCAAAACCATTACCGTGACCGACCCGAGCGTTCCGTTGTGGATGATTTCGGACGAAGGCAAGCCGGCTTTCATGTATGACAAGTTTTGGCTTACCATCGACGAATACGGCCAAGGCGAAGCGGATACCAAGCGTTCACTTGCGGAAATCCTGCTGAATGGCGGGACTTCGCCGTGGTATCTCCCTAATGGATCGGTGCGCGGGGCCATGTCGAATGAAGGTTCGCGCTATGGCGTGACCAAAGACTTTGACTTTTGCATCGCACGCCGGACACACATCAAGGTCGAGGGCAATGCGGATGTGTGGCTTGAATGGGCCGACAAACCGTATTTGTACCAAGGCGTACAATGGAGCACGTTGCCGGTTGTGAAGCATTGGGCGTCTACGCACCCCGAAAGCCTGTTCGAAACAGAGCCTAAAGAGCAAGGCCCGTGGTGCAATCCGCGGACCTTGTGCGCTTTCGACAGGTATTTGCAGGTTGCGGCGAAGCACTCCAGCGATGGCAAGCTTCCTACCGACACCATGGCGATGGAAATGGGAGCCGGCACAATCGGCATGGGCGCTGCTACGTCGCTCATAAGCCATCTGCAATTCCTGATCGAGTTGCCGCAGTACGCGGACGTTATCGCAGACCCGGCAAATTGCCCGGTCCCGAAAAAGGCCGATCTATGCATGTTGATGGCGTACCAACTTGCAGGGCACGCCGAGCAATCCCACTTGGGCGAGGTTATTCAATACATGCAGCGTTTGCCAAAGGATATGGCCGTCACGTTCATATCGGCAGTGTTGCGCAGGGACTACAAGAACCTGATCAACGAGCCGGCCATGCAAGCGTGGATTAGCAAGAACGCGGCGCTGGTTAGCATCATTGCGAGCCTGTCTGCGTGAAACGTGACCGCTACAAAGAGCAACAATGGGCGGCGGCAAGGAGTAGTATGAATATTCTTGCCTCGCCTGATGCTTTAGACAAGCTCATCATATGGCCGGAGGGCGATCCTCGCTTTAACTCGTTACTAACTAAGGGAGTGTGCGCTATGCAACGCCAATTCACCATCGAACTTCGAGTGGACTACGCCGATCAAGATAAAAACGAGGCAATGCGCAAGGCATTGTCCGCTGCCGCTAGACACGTTCTAGCGACGGCGCACTTGCTTGCGGATGGCGTGAAGCCGCAGATTGTGGTATTCAGTGATGACTTCTTCACTGGCCATGAGGAAATAGCCATTCTTGATAACACTCTCAGGAGCGCAATCGAGGAAAGCAATGCGCCCGATGAGGTTGTCAGCGACGAGTTGCTACAAGCCGCACGTGATATGCAGCATGACAAAAATGCAACATAAATATATTTGCGCGGCGTTGTTGCGCCGGTATAAACGCTATCATGGCGTTACTGGGGGTTCATGGAGCGGCATTGCACGCTTCACGCCACGATATGAACATGAAGCTTATCAATCGTGGGTTAGGGAATGGATAGCTTATATAGGAGTTGTAAGGAAACATTATGCAGCATGATAAAAAGCAGTAAAAGACATGGCGTCCCGAAAGCAACTCATACGCCGAAAGTTGTGCGATGAAATGCTACAAAGGTATGTGCTCAAACGATACAGGACTGTTTTTGGCGATAGAGGCGATAGAGTTAACCCACAAGAACAACGATGCTCGTTGGCTGAGTGGGAGGCGTATAAGGAGTGGATAAGGGCATGGTCGCGAGTGATAAAACTACGAAGGAGATATGACGATGGACAGCGTTGAACTTACAGCAAAGCAAAAACAGCAATGGGGCGATACTGTTAGTCTCATGGCTTGGACCGCGCCCGGTTTTCGCCACTTGTGGTATAAGCTGTTGGCAAACAACAATGGCGACTATACCGCCATCATGGCGGACGCCACACGTTGCCCCAACGCGCAAACCGATGGCAAGAACATCGTGGTCAACCCCGATTGGTTCTTTGCGTTGTCGCTTTCGGAGCGCGTGTACGTACTAGGGCACGAAATCATTCACAATGTCTATGGCGATGTGGAGTTGCTGCATCGTTGCGCCAAGTCTGGTAACGTTCCACAGCACGATGGCACGACGCTCCCGTTTGACAACTCCACAATGCAAAAGGCCATGGACTATCGCATTAACGCGCTGCTGAACGAAAGCAATATCGGCCAACCACCGAAAGAAGGTAACTACGACAAGGATACGGCCGCGAATGAGAGCGTCCTTGACGTTTACAAGCGCCACTATGTGAAACAAGAGGACGACCCCGATGGCGACCAGCAAGGACCCGGAGGATTTGACGGTTTGTTACCGCCCGGTAGCAGCACTGGACAAAACCCACAATCGGCTGCTACGGAACGCAATCCTCAACAGTGGGCGACTGAAATCGCAACGGCGCAGACGATTGAGCAAATCCGTTCTCAGGGCAAAATGTCTGGGGCGCTTAAGCGTATGTTCCAGGAAATCCTTGATCCGGAAATTTCTTGGACTGAGCATATTCGTGGTATATTTAACCGTCGCGTGGGCTCTGGTAGCTATAATTATAGGCGACCCGACCGTCGCTTCATTGTGCGTGATCTATATATCCCTAGTCGTTCCGGTAATGGCGCTGGCCATATTGTGATCTGGGGAGACACATCGGGCTCGATTGGAGCGCATGAGTTGGAGAAGTATTTGGGCGAGTTGTCTGGGATAGTAGACGATTGCAAACCCAAGCGCATGACGGTTATATGGTGCGACAGTGCAATTCACCATGTGGATGAAGTGAAGGAAGCGATGGACCTGTGTCATATCAAGTCCCGAGGCGTGGGCGGCGGTGGTGGTACATCGGTGGACCCTGTGTTCCAGTGGATCGAGGATAACTGCCACGAAATGCCGGACGCCTTTATAGGCTTCACGGACGGTTATGTCACATTCCCCGCTGTAGCGCCCGCATACCCCGTCATATGGGCGTCTGTGTCGGACCAAGATTATCCGTTCGGGGAAGTAGTGCGGATACACCCGAAGGGTACACCATGATACGGGCGAATATTTACCGTTCGGGAAATTTCTCCCCCTTCCGACCGGGTTCCGCCCTGTATTTCCCGCTCGGGAAACATCCATTGTACCATGCTTATCCGGTTGTCTCCCAACCGAGGTTAGGAGTTGAAGATGGTCATTGATGTGTTTGGGCACCAAAACATACCTATATGAGGCTAAGAGAAACCACGGAAGTAGACAAAATAACATTTCTCGGTGGAGACTATAGTGGCGCATAACTTTCTTTTTCTAGACGCTGAGACGTTTTACAGCAAAGAATATTCGCTGCGTAAGATGACGCCGGCGCAGTACATCCTTGACCGCCGATGGGAGTTTATCATCTGCGCCGCTGCGATTAATGACGGAGCCGGTTTTGTCGTTGATGGTCCTGACTTTCCGGCTTTCCTTAAGCAATTTCCCCCTGAACACACCACCACAATAACATTTAACTCCCTGTTCGATAACTGTATTTTCGCGTGGCGCTATGGCTATGTGCCCGCGCGCATGATAGACGTGCTTGGCATGTCGCGCACGTTGCTAGGGCACAAGCTAGCCCGCCTTGGGCTGGAAAGTGTGGCTGAGTACCTGCGAATAGGTTCTAAAGGCAAAGCACTGGCCAAGGTGATCGGGATGCACCGCGCGGACATAATGAGAGACCCGGTTTTATGGGACGAGTATAAGGACTACGCCATACGTGATGTGCGTCTTATGCGCGGTATCTTCGATATCCTGTTACCAAATTTCCCCAAGAGCGAGTTCCGGGTGATGGATTTGGTGCTGCGAACCGCGGTAGAGCCTGAGTTCGAGGTGGATACAAACATGCTTAATGAGCACCTCGCGGGCGTGCGCGCGGATAAAGAAAGTCTGCTCGCCGCGTGCGCCGCAAACGTCGGCCGCGCCGACTTAATGAGCGCGGACAAATTTACTGAGGTACTGGAAAATCTAGGTGTCGAGGTAGAATACAAGATTTCCCCGGCAACGGAAAAGCTGATCCCAGCGTTTGCCAAGACTGACGATTTTATGGCGGGGCTGCTGGACCATGAGGACCCGGCGGTGCAAGCGGTAGCTGCCGCGCGTTTGGGTATTAAGTCTACAATCGAAGAAACCCGCGCACAAAGGCTGCTGGACGTTGCCAACCTAGATTGGTCCGGCACTTACCGTCACGGTAACAAAATGCCGATCCCCCTCCGATACGGCGCTGCGCACACGCACAGACTTGGTGGCGACTGGAAAATGAATATGCAAAACATGCCGTCTGGCCGAGGACAATAATGCGAAAAAGCCTATTACGCAAAAGTCTGGTAGCACCAACCAGGAAAAAGGTGATCGTCGCCGATCTTGGACAGATCGAAGCGCGATTGTCCGCGTGGTTTTGTAATGCAGATAAATTATTTGGGCAGTTTGCTCGCGGAGAAGACCCCTACGCAGCGCTCGCTGAGGAAATTTTCTCTATGAAAGTTGACCCTGCGGTGAACAAGTTGGAGCGCTTTATTGGAAAATCAGGCGTTCTTGGATTAGGGTTCGGCGCTGCGGGCAAGAAATTCTACCTCATGGTGATCCGCACTGCCCGCACGTTAGGAATGGATATTCCCACGCTTAAGAAAGTTTGGACACAGGACCTCGCCAATAGGTCCGTAGTTACGTACCGAAGGGTTAACGCGCCAATACCTAACATGTGGGATGCATTACTCAAACATTTAACCGGGGCGTGGATGGGGCTTAATGCACCTGTAAAGGTAGGCCCGGTCAAGATAGGCTATCGCAACGGATATGGCTATGTGCAAGGTCCTAATGGGCTTGAAATGCGGTACGACAACCCCAGATGGGACGACAACGACCTTTGGTACGAGCATGGGGGGCGGCGGCATAAGATATACGGTGCAAAGTTTTTGGAGAACATCATACAATTTTTGGCGAGGATCGTCGTTATGCACGCCGCACTGAGGATAGCCGACCGCGGCTTTCGCTTTAAGTTGCAATCGCATGACGAACTTGCCTTCATTGTGGACGACGACAAGGTTGACTTAGCGGAGAAGATTATTCATGAAGAAATGACCCGTAGACCCTCTTGGGCACCCACGCTACCGCTTACGTGCAGCATTGGGCATGGACAAAGTTATGGAGACGCAAAGTGAAGGCAGGACAAAAAAATTCCTTTACATCGTGGATAGACGGCAAAGGTAAAGGCCATGTAGAAAATTCCTTTATATCGTGGGTAGACGACAAAGGTAAAGGCCATGTAGCGTATTTTGCATCATCGGACATAGCAACTAAAGTTGCTGAGTGGAAACGTGCAGGACCACCTACATGGGGTGGGAAATACTCCCTTCTGTGCGACGGGTGCAGGACCGCCTACATGGGGTGGGAAAAAAGTAGGGGGTATGCTTTCATATACACGAGGCCATAACCTTTATGAACCACATCGGAGTTGAAAAAATGAGCGACTACACAGAAGCTGTGCATTGTTCGGGGTGTCGCCCGTTACCGTGCGGTATCAAAACGCCTCTTGACCTTCCCGTGTTCCTCCGGAGGGACGTGAACGATTATGGGCCGCTAAGCCAAGAGCTAGGCACGGCGACAAGCCATTCAGTGGCGGGATGCGAAGCCCGCAGCGGCCCACTCGTTCCCACGACAAGGCGCCTTTACCCACTAACATCACGCGATCTTGAAGTGATTGCCGAGTTGGAAGGTGATAAGGTTGCCCAAGCCAAGACCCGTCTGGTTAAATTGCGAGAGAAATTCGATGACATGCAAGGTAAAATCTGGGACACGCGAACTGCTAAGTGGGTTGCTCCCCCTCACCCTGATCGCGTTCCTGTCATTAACGCGACTAGACGGGCACAAGGTTTGGATCAATCCGTTGAACGTGAGCATGGTACAAGGAGCCAAGCAGATCGGATATCAAAATGGAACGCTAGTCTCATTCGGGAGCGGAAGCGTAGTCGTTCGTGAGAACGTGAACGAAGTAATACGGCAGTTGAGAAACAGCAAATGACAAACGGATTTGGCAAGCCGTGGCGCGGAGAGTGGAGCGCAATAGTGTTATCCGTGTTACTAAGCCCCGCTATTCCGAACGCCTACGGTCCGGGAGTTAACAGCGATGCTACAGGGCAAAGGTTTGAGTATAGGGAGCCAGCGCAACCGCGTGACCCATACCTAGAAGTACAGCCGGGAACGCTAGGACCCGATATAAACCTGCGTAACGGGACTGACCAATATGGACAGCCTGTTGAACCTGATGATGGAGACTGAGTTGGCCCAAGAAACAATTTATCTGATCGGCTCATTGCGATTGAACGGTGTGCGCGAGTTTGCCGAGGAACTACGGGGGCAGGGCTACGATGTGTTTGACGACTGGCACGCAGCCGGCCCGGAAGCCGACGATATTTGGCAACAATATGAGCAGCATAGAGGACGCTCATATATCGAGGCCCTCAAAGGATACCACGCTAAACACGTATTCGAGTTGGACTACCGGCACTTGAACCGAGCAACCATTGGGATTCTGATGTTACCGGGAGGTAAGTCAGCGCACTTGGAGCTAGGCTACATGATAGGCCAGCGCAAGCGCGGGTATATTTTACTTGACAAAGAGCCCGAAAGGTTCGATGTTATGTACCAGTTCGCCACCGGGATATTCGAGACCAAAGAAGCTCTATTCGCGGAATTGAAGCAACCCGGACAGATGAGGACAATATGAGAATATATCTAGCCGGCCCCATGCGTGGCTACCCCGAGTTCAATTTCCCCTTGTTCCACGCTGCGGCTAAAAAGCTGCGGGAAGAAGGGCATTGGGTGTTCTCGCCAGCAGAAAAAGGCATGGAGAAACACGCTGAGGCACAACAGGAAAGCCTTAATTTACGCCGCGCCGTGTTTGCATTGGACACCAAATATATTTGCGAGAAAGCAGACGCCATCGCTATGCTCCCTCGATGGGTAGAAAGCCGTGGTGCGTTTGCAGAGTGGGCACTCGCTAATGCCCTTGGACTTGAAATCATATATCTAGGGAAGGAATATACCGATGCATCATGACTACTCATTTATTCCTGACAAAATTACCGTCACGGCAGCAACACGCAAAACGTCGCTGATCGACGGGCTGGATAGCGCGAAGCGCAAAGAGTATCCGCTTGTGACCGGGTGCTTGGACTACTTCCGCGACGCGCTATTGGGCGTAGCCCATGTGTCGTTCAAAGGCAACGAGAAACATAACCCCGGACAGCCTACGCACTGGGCGCGCGGCAAGTCTACCGACGAAGCTGATGCATGTGCTAGGCATCTGGTAGAGCGCGGCGATATGGACCCACTTACGGAGTTGCCAGTTGAGGTACAGGCAGCGTGGCGTGCGCTAGCATTGGCGCAAAAAGCGTTAGAGGAGCGATACAATATCACACCCCCGCGAGGCTGCAAATAAGCTTACGTTTGCCGAAACTTTTGCAGGGGTTGACCTGCAAGACCCCCGCAAACGTAAAACGGTAGTGGAAATGGCTTGCGGATTGCTGGCTGCCCGCGGTGCGTTACCGGGCGGTAAGTGGACCGAGGACGACTTGATCGCGCGTGCGTTCCTGTTATGCACGTTTGATGAACAAGAGACAGCCAAGCCGTTTCTTGAAAAGCAATTTGGGAGTGAATAAAGTGGCAGATGTTACAGAACTGGATACCCGGCTGCGCCTTGCGCTTCTTGGAAAGTGGATAGACAGTGGGCTAGTAACGTTGCAGGTATCGGAGAGGATAACCACACCGCTTGGTGCTGTACTACCTAATATTTGCTGGTACAAAATTAGGGGAGTAGAAGAACGCTTTGGCCCATTACCTGTCGTCGATAAAGAATTTATCATCGCCCGTATGGCGTTAGCGATACAGGCGCAAGGACTGTGACATGGCAAAATCTTGGGCATGGAGCTACAGCAAGCTAAAGAACTACGACACTTGCCCGAAGCGGCATTATGAAGTAGATATCGCGAAAAACTATTCGGACGAAGGCGGCGAGGCGCTAATATGGGGCAACCAAGTGCACGACGCGCTAGCTAAGGCACTTTCAAAGAATATCCCGTTACCTCCCGAAATGCAGGAGTACCAACACTGGCTGGATCGCGTTGCGAATGGCCCCGGTAAGTTGTTGGTAGAGCAAAAGTTTGCCTTGACGAAGGATTTGCTGCCGACGGAGTATTTCTCTCCGCGCGTGTGGTATCGAGGTATCTGCGATGCATTACGCCTCGACGGCCCGGTGGCGTTGGCTATCGACTGGAAAACAGGCAAGGTGCTGGACGACAGTGTGCAACTCGGGCTAATGGCTCAGTGTATTTTCGCCTTCCATCCAGAGGTAAAACGTATCCGAACCGAGTTCATATGGCTTAAAGAAGACTGTTCTACGGGGGAAACCTATAGCCGGAACGACGTGGCGGGTATGTGGATAGGTCTTATACCCCGCGTAACAGTTTTAGAGGAAGCGGCTAAGGCTATGAATTATCCCCCGAAACCGGGACGGCTATGCGGACGCTTCTGTCCGGTTATTAGTTGCCCCTACCATGGAAAGAGGTATTGATGACACCGAAAGAACGGGTTTTTGCCATAGCATATGATCTTTTAAGGAGCATATAATGCTTTCAAAAACCGATATACTTCTTGTTACCGCCGCGGTAATCGTTGCGGGTGGCTGGTACTACACGGCGCGTACATGTACGTCCTATAGCCCAATTCACGTCACCGTTCCTATCCCTCAAGCAAAGGCTCTCCCAGATGATACAGTCAAAAGATGCACTCCCCGTAATGCTCAAGCACGACCTGTTAACCGCTATAAACAACGCTCCCAGGGGCCACTGGATCGTGTACCACACAGGTTCGCTATGGGTAGACAAGTCATGGAGCCGCGAGCTATGCGAAACGGCAAAGGCGGCGTGGAACGCCTACATAGCAGGAAAGGTTCTTTTGGTACAATGCCGGCATGGGGAAGTTGGTGAAAACTGTTTTGATTACCTAGCGGTGAAGATATGACACCCGAGGGAAAGATTAAAGCGAAGCTGCGAAAAAGACTTGACGCGCTTACCAATTGCTATGTATTCATGCCGGTGCAGCAAGGTCTGGGAGCTAGCACTCTGGACTATCTTTGCTGTATTAATGGCAGGTTTGTCGCCATCGAGACAAAAGCCCCCGGTAAAAAAATGACGCCCCGCCAAGTGGCAGTCACGCATAACATCTTGGATGCGGGTGGCGACGTATTCCTAGTGGACAGTGATGAAACCATAGACAGGTGTATTAGGATCGTAGGTCGAAAATGAAAAAGTCATATATCGAGTTACACGGCTTGCAGCTTGCACAGATACGTGACGCCCTAATAGCAGCGCGGCCATACGTCGAATGTTGCACCGAGCCGGATAAAACAGACGGCGCGTCGCAAGCCCTTCAACAAATCGACGATGCCTTAGCAATTCGCGTGGCGAAATGCCGATAATCGTCTCACGCAAAAATAAAGCATTAGTGGCCCCAGACGAGCCGCGAGTCCGCGCGTTGTTCCCCGACGCGATTTCGTTACCGGGCGGTAATCAGCTTGTGATGCCGCACGACATGCGCAGCACGTTGCTGCTTAGGCACCTTGGCTTCCACGTACCGAACCCGATGTTGCTCTATTACGATTGGGTAGGCGGCACACCGTTCGCTGTTCAACGCGCAACGTGTGCCATGTTAGTGGAGAACGCACACGCCTATGTCCTTAACCATATGGGGACGGGGAAAACAAAAACGGCACTTTGGGCGTGGGATTACCTCAACAAGGAAAAACTTACTGGAAAAATGCTTGTTGTGGCACCGCTCTCAACACTCAAGTTCGTTTGGGCCTCCGAAGCATTTAGAACAATCCCAGCGCGTAAAGTCCGGGTCCTTCATGGTACTAGACAACAGCGGCTCGACACGCTTGCGGAAGATGCCGATATCTATGTTATCAACCATGACGGGCTCAAGACTATTGTGGACAGTCTTGCAACAAGGCCCGATATTACGTGCCTTTGCCTTGACGAGCTAGCAGTCTACCGCAACGACAGTGATCGCTCGAAAATGATGCGCAAGTTCGCGCAGCGGTTCCAGATCGTGTGGGGCATGACAGGCGCCCCGATGCCGAACGAAGTGGTGGACGTGTGGTCACAGGCCAAGATCATCACCCCGAACACGGTGCCCGCCCGCAAGGGTACGGCGAGGGATATGTTAATGGTGAAGAAGGGTCCCTATCTGTGGGTGCCCCGACCGGATAGCGTGGAGAAAGCGTTCGCCATGATGCAACCGAGTGTAAGGTACGCGCTTGACGACGTGGTAGAGTTACCCCCCATGATCCCGCGACTGGTAGACGTAGCATTGAGCAAGCAACAGCAGCAGACGTATGACCGCGTATTGAAAGAGTTAACGGTGATGGTGGCCGACAAGCAAATCACTGCACTCAATGCAGGTTCCGCGGTTAACAAACTATTACAAATAGCTGGTGGGTGGGTATACACTAAATCCCCCGAGTTTGTGAAGCTGGATGCCGAGCCACGCATAGACGCGCTGTTGGAGTTGGTGCAGTCCGCCGAGCATAAGGTGCTGGCGTTCGTCCCATACCGGCATATGATCGAAGGGCTAGCACCATACTTTAGCGACGCCAAGATCGACTTTTGCATGGTACATGGAGACACGACAGATCGGGAAAAGATTTTCCACTTGTTCCAGAATAGCGATAAGTATAAGGTAATGTTGGCTCATCCCGGTTGCGTCCACCATGGTCTGACGTTGACCACTGCGGATACTAACATTTGGTATATTCCGATCCCATCGCTGGACATATACGACCAAGCAAACGCACGGATCAGGCGTGTGGGACAGGCGCACAAACAACAGCTTATCCACTTGCAAGCCACGCCTATAGAAAAACGCTTCTATGCATTGTTGCGTGCCAAGCAAAAGACACAGGACAAGCTGCTTGAGCTACTGGAAGAAGCGACTGAACGACGCGGCGGCTTATAGAAGTTTGGAGAATGACATGGCAGAAGAAACAAAGGTAGACGAACGTATCAAACAGTACGTGAGTGTACGCGATATGATAGCCGCTCTGAAAGAGAGGCAGGAGGCTGAACTTAAACCTTTGTTAGAAGTACAGGAGGCACTGTCTGGATGGTTGCAGGAGTTCATGGCAAAGAACAATCTGGACAATGTGAAATCTGCCAAGTACGGGACCGCGCACTTTACCACTCGGTACACGACAAGCCTCGCGGACCCTGATGCGTTCATGAAATTTGTTATCGCAACTAATTCATTTGACATGCTGGACAAACGTGCTAATAGTACAGCGGTCAAGGAATATGTACAGGAGCACAACTCACTACCTCCAGGATGTAACCTCAACGCGATTAAGACCGTTGGAGTTCGCCGACCCTCCAAAAAGGCCGAAACGTTTACCGCCCAGTAACAGGAGTTTCCTATGGGTCAAGATTTGATGAATGTCGAAGCTTTCCGTGGCAAAGCCCCGTCGAAGCTGTTTCAGGAAGCACTTAACCCTCACTCCGAAAGCCTCGCCGATGGCATTGGTAGTAGCTATGGCGTTATTGGATACAAGGGGAAGGTATGGTCACTCCGATATAAAGGTGACAAGCATACGTTTGTTCGCCCGGATGACGGTACGCCGGTTGGCTACATCGACGTGGTTGTTCTGCAACAGGCGAAGGTGAAGTCGAAGTCCTACTACAAAGACTACGATCCCAGTGGAACCAGTGAAGGCTCACGCCCCATATGCGCCTCGTTGGATGGGGTTATCCCCGACGCCGACGTGCAGGAGAAACAGGCTGATACATGTGCCCTGTGTCCGCGCAACGTCTGGCATACAGAAGTAAACGGGAAGAAGGGGCGCGATTGCTCCGACTACAAGCGGCTCGCTGTTCTTCTGATGCCAAATCAAACTAAACATCTACTCGGTGCACCGCTCATGGAACCTGTGTTCCTGCGAGTCCCCGCTGGATCGTTGAACAACTTGTCATTGATGGGCGAGCAGATGGCCAGCCAAGGATGGCACTTTAGCTCGTTTATCACGCGGGTTTCGTTCGATCCAAACGAAGCACACCCGAAGATGGTGTTCAGGGCGCTCCAAGGGCTTGCCGATAACGAAGCCCCTGTGGTGCTTCCGCTCCGGTTGGACCCGCAAGCTATCCGTATCATTGGGGAGGACCAGCCCAAGCGGCTCGCCCCCCCTTCCGGGGGTTCGGCCAGTGGTGGAAGCGCGCAACCGTTGCAACAGCAGACGGTTACGAAGCCATCGCAGCAGCCCGCGCAGCAGAGCGTGCAGTCTACACCGCAGCGGACCGCTGCCGCGCCGAAGCAAGAGGCAACCGCTGCCTCGATTGCGGAAAGCCATATAGATACGGGGTTTGGTACTGTAATGACTGCATCCCATTCTGACGTTAAAGTTGTTGATACTACGCCGGAACAGACCGCAGATACTGGCGAAGCAACGGATAGCGATGCTGCACTGGATGCCCGTATTGCAGGGTTGATGCCGAAAGCGTAAGGCTCCAATGGCCACACTTGCAGAGTTCCTGGCGCGGGTTCTACCCTGGCCCGCGCCGGGAGAGCCCGGAGTATTGAACGTCCACTGGACCATTCCAGACCGAAAAGGGATGGGGGGCAAGCCGTTCGTCAATCTTGCGGACATGGTTTCGTTCATACCGTGGGCTAATAACCGCCCGACGTTTATTAAGGATATATATTTCTGTCTGTCACGCCAAGGCAAGACCGGGCCGCTTGTGGCAGGGAAGGCCAAGGCACTTCGTGAAACTTCCAACGCCACCCACGTCAAAGCGATATGGCTTGACCTAGATGGGAACAAACCTGGTAAGCCCGACAAAGGCTACCCTACGAAGGCTGCGGCGCTGGATGCATTCTTCAAGTTCCTAGCTGCATCGAATATGCCGCCCCCCTCCGCCATAGTAGACAGTGGGGGCGGCTACCATGTGTACTGGATAAGTGATCGCCCGCTGACGGTGGACGAATGGGCGCCCTTCGCTGCGGGTTTATGGGCACTCGTGCAGAAGCACGGACTGATCTGCGATCCGGTAACGCAAGATGTAGTGCGCGTTCTGCGTCCCCCGGAGACGTTAAACCATAAAACTACACCGGCAAAAGATGTAGTTCTTAAGTTGCTGGCCAATGACTACGATTTTGGTTTAACGTTGGGGTGGATTGTACAGCATGGCTTGACAATTCCGGCTGTTTCTAAACCGTTACCGTCCAGTAACATGGCGCCGCACCTTTACAATGCGTCCCAGTTCCCGGCACAACCGCCGCTTACAGACCCCGAAGATAGTCTTTCGTGCGGTATTGAAACTCTGCCTGAGAACAAACCATTGGATTGGGCCCCCGTTACTGCTGAATGTCCGTTCTTTAAGGACACCATGGCAACAGCGGGGGCACATAACAACGAGCCTCTGTGGCACCTAGTGCTGCTAGCTGCGTCCTTTGGCGATGACCCGGAGAAGCTAGCGCATAGTTTGAGTAGCGGGTATCCCTCATACACGGCTGCCGAAACGGACGAAAAGCTTGCTCAAAAGGTGACACAGAGAGAAATTCGCGGACTGGGATGGCCGGCGTGTGCTGCTTTTGAACGAGCCGGTGCTAAACAGTGCAGTACGTGTGTACACAAAGGAAAAGTTCGCTCACCTTTGAATTTGACGCACCCGGTTGCCCCGCCTATAACGCAAAATACCTCGTTATTGTCTGTATTGCCTAATACACGCGTCAACAACGATCTGCCAGAGGGATACTTTATTGACCCGGACCCGAAGCATGAACCCTATATCGGGTTCATTTATGAGAAACCTATTGGCGGAGGCCAGACTGCGCCTGTGTTCTCTAACATATTTAGTTCAGTGCTTACCGATGCATGGGCAGAGAAAGACCCTGATGCGCTCCACTTCCTCATGAAATTGGACAAAGGGCATACTCGTGGTATAACAGTGCCCCAAGGTAGCTTCGCCTCAACTACGGCTATCCGCAAGACGCTATCCGACGCGGGCGTTTTGTATAACACTACACACGTCGAAAAACTGGTGAGTTTCATGACTTCGTTTATGGAAAAGCTTCGCCTCGCCCAAGAGGCGCGCACCACGGTCCCGTATGGGTGGTTCATTGACGGGGAGCCGCATGGCTTCGCGTATGGCGGCAAACTGTTCAAGGACGATGGAACAGAGTTACAGTGCTCTACGGGCGATCCTAAGATGCGGCAACGATATACACCTAGAGGTACTCTGGACCCATGGTTTGTGGCACTTGATATGGTGCTCAAACAGCGCCGGCCGGGGCTTGAAATACTGACGCTGGCATCCTTCGCGGCCCCTTTGATGCGACTGACGGGACACTCCAATGGTGTCCTTACTGTCTATGGTACGTCATGTGGCAATAAGTCCTCGGCAATCATGACGGGACTTGCGCTGTGGGGCAACCCTACACGCACCAAGCAAGTTCCGGATGCGTCGAAGAACTCTATCATCAAGACACTGGGAGAGACACAGAGCCTTCCAGTGTGCTGGGACGATCTGCGGCCAGAACAGTTTGACAAGGTAGTGTCTGTAGTGCATGAGGCTACACAAGGGGCAGGGCCAGGCCGGTTGAACACAGATAGATCATCTAAAGATACCGGATCGTGGGAAAGTTTGTTGGTGATTACGGCCAACCAAAGTATCTCAGAGGCGCTTGTTAAGAAACAGAAGAACGACGCGGCTACGCTTTACCGCGTGTTCGAGTACGTTGTGAACAAGTTGGAGGATGAGACGGGGCGACCGCCCACTTTTGAAGCGGCCCCTATATATAAGGCACTCGATGAAAATTATGGGCAGATGGGGCTGATGTTTGCCAAGCGGCTTGGTACACGCCCTAAAGCAACGGAAATGCTGGTAAATAAAACGTCCCACTTGGTGAACTCATATGTTCACTGTCGCGGCGATGAAAGGTACTGGCTGGCTATATGCGCAGTTACTGTAGCTGCTGCGCTCATGGCAAATGAGATACTGCGAGAAATACGCCCGGATGGATTTATGTTTGACGAAGACGGCATTCTGCGGCATATGATCAACACGTACCGGGAAATGCGTACCAAAATGGTAGGGGCCAATCTGGATAGCGCTTCTTATGAATATGTGGAAGGCGCGCTTACCAAGTGGCTCAAGCACTGCGGCGGCAATACGATCTGGACCAAGCAAATGCCAGCACAGGGTAGGTCAAGCCCGATGGATGTGCTACATGGTCCTGATCTGGACCGTGGCGCCCATAGGCCGATACACATGCAGTGGGTGGTGGATAGACAGCTTTGTAGGATTTCTAGAGAAGCATTCTCCGACTACATGATGGAGTTGGAGTATAGCCCGGACGCGGTTATGAAGGGTCTCAAGGCGCACTACGGGATGAAGTTCACACCGAGAACGGTGAATTTGTGCGCGACGACCAAGTACAACAACGGCGCTAGGGAAATACTTATGCTGCTACCGGTTCCGTTTGGATCGCCTCTGGAAGGTGGGCTATATGCATATACGCCACTCGACCAGCGGCCAAAGTCGCCCGCTGAAACTACTCATTCGGGTCTATTAACGGACGCTGGAGTGCTGTCAAGTATCGCTCAAGAACTTTCAACACGAACTGATGATCTGCCAGAGTAGCATCGTCTTGGTGAGTATGCCGGAAAAGTATACGTCCGAGTCTTATGCGAGGGGCAAGCTGCTTATTCGTTAGATGGGATGGTTGAGGTTCCGGTAGGCTCATGGTTGCACCCCGTCCCCACTGTTTCATCACATCGGTTTCCAAAGTCCGGGGCAAACACATCGTCCACGTCAAGCCCATCTACTTGTACAGAGTATCGTACCCGAAAAGCCGTGTGACGAACGCGACGCGAACGCCTACGGTTAATGAACACGTTACCCTCTTGGTTTGATGGCCTTCTCGCTCTTGTCTACACCCTTGGGGTTAGCTTTGGATGAACCCTTACCCCATACCTCATCAGTTTCCTGTGAAGCTGGAGCGCCGGCTACCTTACGGCCCCCGGTAAACTCGTCAGGGGTATCAAGAAAGCCCCTGCTTTTGGGCTGTTTAGCCCAATTATCCGTGCGGCCCAACACAATGCCGCCCTTTGCGTATGAAGCCTCTTTAGGCGCTGATCCCTTAACCATCGGAATATCTTTCCCCTTGGTAGCCGCGTCCCACTCAGCTACTTTAGATGGACCCCCTAGGGCTTTTTCGCCCTCCGGAGTATGGCCCCACTTTTGCTGCTGGCGTGATACGAAAGGCATAGTGAACTCCTGTTACCGCACAGTAACTAGCGACCCATTAACTTATCGTATACTTCTTCAAGGACTCCCGGTGGCTTTTTATATCGGGCAATAGCTGCTTTGGTATTCATATGCTCGCGTCTGTTGAGGTATTTTTGCGCAGTGTCGCTAGGGTTTTTCAATCCGAACTGATCCTCGGCCAGCTTCTGCACAATGTCCGTTGGCTTGGCCCCTGGCTGGTTCATAACCGACTCTGCGGAATTAAGCGGCGGAATAGCGTTGCGCGCCATCCACTCAGCTTCCTGCACAGCGTTGTGACCAGCGCCGCTGCCTGCCTGTACGATCTTTTTACCGGTGAACGGGTCCGTATTGTTCACGGCGCCCACGGCAAGCTTGATCGGCAGGGAAGGTGTCCAGGCGTTACCCATGAGAGAGGATACATCGGCCCCCTTATTGTAAATGTCTGCGGCTTCTCCAGGGATCGTGCTAAACCCACGGCGTCCCACGCTAGCTTGATCGTTGCCAGTTACACTTTGATACGCTTTGTCCATGAGCGGGTATAGCAAACCCGTGATGGCGGCTCCAACAATTACCTGTCCGAGTGCTTCAACGCGCTGCTCCTTGGTGCCGTTGGCAAGGTGTTGGGCCAAATGCCCGTAAGTATTCCATAGGCCGCCGTGATACCGTCCAAAGAACGATACCGCAGGATCGGTAATCGCTTTTTGCAGCGTGCGCGACCCCAGCATCGTAGTATCGACGCGGTAAGACGATATAAATTTGTGAGCATCTTGAATAGCTGCTTCCACCAACATGCCCTCGCGTTCGTTCTCCATGATACGCTGCGTAGCCAGCATGTCGGAAAGCCCCCACATGATCGTCTGGGACTTCTTGTTCATCCACCTAGCCACATCTGGGACTGACACCCCGAACGACTTTGTAATGGGGTCCCATAGGCTAGGATTTTGCTGTGCCTCATATCCAAACTTGGCGCCCATCTGTTTGATCATATTGGCATTAAGCACAGACGGTAAAATCAAGTTTGCACCATGGTCTCGATAATATGCTTGTTTTTCGTCTTGTGTCCACACCGACTTCATGGCATCCCATCCGGTCTCGACCATATTACGGTATGCCTTTGGCTGAACCCAGCGGAAACCGCGGCTCGTGGCCCAAAGATTAGCCTCGTTGAGCGGATGCACGATAGGATTGAGAACGAACATCGTGTTCATAAGCCCAGTGCTGGCATTCCGGATTGGGTCCAGCGACGCGTCGTTGAAACCCGGCTTCACAAAATCGTCCATAGCCCACGCAATGCGCGGGTCCATGTATAGGTCTTTACCTTCCCGCCGTGCAAACTGCGGCAATTTCGTCTGGATATATCCGCGCTCATTGGCCACGTCTTTATCCGTAGTCGAGTTAGCGAGAAAGCGCTGGTCCTTGTTTACCTGTACCAAGACTTTGGCATTACGCAGCACAGCACGCGTACCAAGGAACTGCTGGCTCTCGGCCATTACCGGGTTCTGAATATACTTGACAGGCTCGCCGGTAGGAGTCTTAACATTTTGCGTAATCTCGTCTGCTGTAGCGTGGTCTACCGTGAAGTCGTGCGGTTGTCCTTTTATCTTCATGCTTATGGTATCACCAGGATTACCCTCGAAACTGGCGGGTGTTTTGACAGGAGTAGTCTGCCCGTTACGGTACACAGTGGTTTTTCCATCGCCGGGCTGCACTACCAAGCGCATACCTTTGCCGTCGTCTAGCGTAACATAGTCGCGCTTTTCCAACGCACCATTCCATAACGTCAGATTTCGCCCTTTATTATTGAGCGGATTGATATTCGTTTCCTTGTCGGCATCGTATATCTGCTTCCCTTCGCGCAAGCGCGGGACGTGATCCTTATTAAGCCCCGCGTCAAGGTCCTTTGGAAGTTTCATATCAAGCCAAGGGTTAGCTTTGTTGAGGTCCATGAGGTCTTGCAGATCATTAAGCCGTTCTCTACGGACTGGCAACACGCTGTCGTCGTAGGCTTTCCGTAGCTCTGGCGGAAGCTGATCGGTGGTCTTATCCTCTTGTGCCTTGTATATCTCCTTCCATTTCTCTGGCGTAAGTTCCGGAGCAGCCGCGGTGTTGGCGCGGATAAGGCTCTTGTCATTTTCAAGTCCCAGTACATGCTGGTTGAACCGGTTACCCAAAGCTTCGCTTACTTCACGAGAAGGTGTCATGGTGGGGTCCAGCAACTCTTTGAAGAACGCAGGGATTTTGGACAATCCGCTGGGCTTGGCCGATTGCGTGGCCGATGTTTCGTCTGCCTTAGCTTTGCCGGCCTCAGCGATGCCAGTCTCGATAGGCGCTGCCTCCTCTGGCTTTCCCCCCATCATAGCAGCAGCCTTAGCACGCAGCGCTTCATAGGTGCTCGCTGAATTGGGCACACCCTGGAACTGCTGCTTCTGCGCTAGCATACGGCGCGCGTCGCGTTCCTCTGGTGTCTCTTGTGGCTGCTGTGTCTGTTGTAAAGGCTTCTCCGGAGAACGCCCCTCACCAGCCGCTGCTTGCTCGGAAGCGATACGTTCCTCGGGTGAAAGCTTGTTACCGCCCGGTAACTCACCGGCTTTCAGTTTGGCGTTGTATTCTGCTATCAAGTCCTTACGGGAGCGGCCCTCAGATGCCTTAGCACCTGGCTCTGTAGCCGCCAAGTCAGCACGGTTTTTTATGACGCGGGGCGGTGCTGTCATGTCTTCCGCAGGGTATTCGATTACGCCGGGGCGCTTAGTCTGCGCCTCCGCCAGATCGTCCACCATGTTACGGTGTAGTTCTTCCGGGTCCTGCGTCGTTTCGAGTTCCGTGCGAATGCCTTCCGGATAACGGTTTTCCAGCAAGCGATAGTCAACATCGTCCAGATTGTTGACCCAGTTACGAAGTTTATTTTGATCCTGTAATTCCCGCAGAGATAAATCACCTCCAGTTTTTTCCGGTAGCATGTCGAAATCTTCGCGGGCGGTAAATCCTGTATCGGGAGCCGCGCCGGCCGCGTCGGCCAACTCTCCGGATGGACGTGGAGACTTTTCAATATCTGCTTCAATGCGTTTCGTGGCCTGTGTATCGGAGGCACCCCCACCACGGAGTAGTTCCTCCGTTGCTTTAAACTTGTCTATGTTTGCCGGCGTCGGTTTCTTAAGGAGCCCTTGCGCGGCTTTGACCCACTGCCATTCTGTAGGCTTGATGCGTGGAGCATATCCTTCGGCCCTATCTGTAGGGCTCTTGCCGCCGTTTTGCTCAATCGCATGGTCCACGCCAGACTTAACGCGGTCAAGTAACGCTCCATTGGTTTCGTTTGCAGGCGCTTCTCCAAATTTAGCAAACGCAGACTTCGTAGCGTCGAGTACACTTTGTTTTCGGGCAACATCCGCAGGGCTCCTGCCAGTTATATCCGATCCGGCAAGCGTGGGCCGGTTCTGTGGCACGCGTGGAAGCTGTTTGGTAGCTTCGGCTATAGCTCTAGCTCTATCATCAGGCGCCATCTTGTCAATCTGATCCGCAATGCCAGCCCACTCGCCGCCCATCTTACGCAATCGGGTAAGCACAGGTTCGTTTCCCAACGCAATAGCGGATATATTTGGCTCTCCCTGCTTATTGCCAAGCGGTTGCAGGTCAAGTTTTGATAAGTCAATGTCTTCCGGCTTTTGCTGTGGTGCAGCCTTGCGCTCTGGCGCTGCTTCTTCCTCTGGCGTCAGTGGCTCATTAAGCTGCCCTTTGCGGCCGTTCTGTGCAGCCGCAGCCTCGCGTTCTGTAACCGTTTTCGAAGCCTCCACCTCTGGTGGAATAGGCGGCTCAAGCGGGATACGAGGCGCCTGTTCCGCTATACCGGTCTGTATTGGCGCTGCCTCCTCGAACGAAAGTTCGCGAGGGTTTGGAGTAGGTTGTACAACGGTTTGGCCCTCCGGGGGCTTATTTGGCGTAGGTTCCACTCCAGCCTGTGGACTGGTTTCCGGTTGGTCGCCACGCATGACACCCTGCTGGTTCCCAACACCAATCGCTTCGTTCTCCGGATGCTGCGCTTGCAAAGCTGCGGCAACGTCAGTGCTTGGTCCGTCTCCTAACTGTAGGGGGACGCTCTCCTGCGTTGCTTGGTCCTTATACTGAGCCTTGATGGAATTGTCCTTTGGATACTCCCTAGCGCTTCTTTCTCCCATCGGGGTTGCAGCGGTCATGACTTCAATGTCGGACGGCGCCACATTTTCAGCCGCAACGCCGGGCGCTGTCATGGTGATATCGTTCGCAGGTTTTATCTGGTCTTCTGTTGCCTGTGCTTCGGGAGTATTTGGAACGCCCGGTCGTCCAGGAATTGCGCCGCGTGCTTTGGCAGACAGGCCAGCCATCCACGGACGCTCACCAACAAAAGCACCACCCGCAGCGCCGGCAATGAGCGCCTCCGTAGGATCGACCGACCCCTTCTCCACATACTGCTGGCCAATGTTGGCGCCCCCAAGGAGGCCCGCGCCCAGAAGCCGCTGAATGATAGGTGTAGCAAGTTTGCCCGGCTGTAGCGCCAACGCAGCGGGGGCAAGGTTCGCAGCTTCGCTTATATAGGGCTGCTGTTGTTCATCCGCTGCGCGTTGCTCCGGGCTATCCAGACCAAGTTTATCGGCAAGCCAGTCTTGTCCCTTTTGAACTGCACCCCCTACAACCGCACCTGTGGTTAGACCAGCGGCGGCGCCAGCAACGGCACCCCCTACAGGCGTTGTAAGTGGCGCAGCTGCCGCGCCCACGGCGCCCCCCACAAGCGAACCGGCGCCCACCGCTGCCAATGTAGGAAGCGTTCCACGGAGTAACCCGCGAAGGCCAGCGCCAACTGCGGTCGATTGTGTATCATCCCCATGGGCTACAACATCCCAAGGACCCGGTTGCGCCGATTGAGTGTCTTCATGGGAGACAACATCCCACTCTCCGAGTTGATTATCCGGTGGCACATCCCCCTGTGATGCTACATCCCAATCGCCCATCACTTCACCTGTACGGGCTTGCCACCTTTAAGGGTCCAAACTTGTTGGTTTCTAAAGGTCGTGGGAACGCCTTCTTGCAGCTTGCTAACAGCTTCTGGCGGAATAACTTGGCTAGCTGATGTATTAGATTGCTCATTTTGCCCTGCGTTAGGGTCCTCGTTTTGCGTCTGTGGGGCTGGCGTCCGCCCCTGTGGAACCGCAAACTGCGATGGGTTAACGCCCATTTTCGCCATCTGCTCGTTAAGTTCCGCAGTGGGGCGCCCTGCGGTTGCCATCGAGGACAAAAGTTTCCACCCGCCAATGACATTCGGGTCTTTGGTTTTGGCCATCTGCTGGGCTGCAATCGCCCGTATTCGTTCAACATTAACCTTGGCCCCAGCATAAACGTTGGCTTGGTTCACCTTGCCCATGCCAGTCTCGCGGGCTTTAAGAATATCCTGCGCACCCTTTTCCTTGGCAATGTCGATCTTATTTTGCTGCTCGGCGCCCACAGATGCTTGCCGTTCGGCTTCCGTAAGTTGTGCGCGCGGCTGATTGGGAAAACGCTCCGCGTTAGCCTGCGCCCCCTGCGGTTCCTCCAGCGCGCCTTTGCTCGGACTGCCATACGAACGTGTCTGCCGCGATGGATTGGCATTGTCCATTGCGTTGACAACAGTCTTAGGGCCTTCCCCATTGTCTTCATTCGGGCCGGCAAACTGGGGGTTGGCCGTCCCGGCGCTACCCATAGTCTGCGGCTGCAAGGAGCCGTCAGCCGCGGTTTTGTACGTGTTGCCACCCTTTGTCGTAATCACCCTTCCAGGGGCACCGTTACTCTCAGTTCCGCCAATTCTATCCAGCTGTAGCGGACCCTCGGCTTCACCGCTCCTGCCCACCGTTGCGGCACCTTCTGGTTGTGTAGTCTGTTGCGGTGCCCCTCCCCCAAGTTTCGCCAGCGCACTTTGCACTGGGTTGCTCATCATAGCATCGAATTTGCTGTCGGGTCCCGTAACGAACTGATGAAATTGTGCCGGGTCCAGCTTGAACGTTTGCGCTTTCTTGTCCCCCAACCCTGTTACCGTGGCGGTAAATCCATCCTTGCCCGGCTGGAACGTCAGGTCATTGCCATCTGGAATGAAAGGCGTAGCCGCGTTGGCAAACAGCGCAGCTTTCTTGGCGTCGCCGGCGTTGGATGCCGCGCCCGCGTGCGCCATTCCGGCGCTGTATCGCTGTCGGGCCGCTTGCAGTAGAGCACCCTGTTCCTCTGGTGTATCTCCGGAAGCTATCGCGTGAATAACTGCTTCACTGTGATTGCCAGCGCCCTTGGCTGCGTTAATGCGCGCGTCCAACTCCTGTTGTGGAGCAGCACCTTTACCTTGGATAAAATCCATAAGTCCCTGTTGATCAGGTCCGCCCCCAAGCGTACCAGCCCCCGCATTGGGGCCACCCTGCACTCCAATGTCTGCCTCTCCGGGGTCTTGCTGCGTCGGTATAGCGCCTACAGCACGCCCAATTTGTGCAGGGATGCTATTGCCCTGCAAGTTCTGTGAAATTTGCGGCGCAAGCTGGGGAGCAGGCGTAGCTGGTGCCCCCTGTGGCGCGCTGTCAAACGCATGGTCGGCTGGGATAGCTCCGCCTTGTGTAGGTGCAGTAGGGTCTTCGTCATCCATGTTTACGCCTGTGCTTCATCCGGAATAGCGCCCATAGATAATTTCTTGCCCGGTCCAAATGGCGCGTTAGCTGGTTGATCCCCACCGGGACCTGCCGGTTTAGTAGGTATATTTGCAGACAATTTCTTGCCGGGCCCAAACGGCGCATTGGCCGGTTGATCCCCACCGGGGCCGGCCGGTTTGGTTGGAATATTACCAGCCATTTGCTGTCCTCCCCCGAGCATATTGGACTTTAGAGCCGCATAAGCGTCTTGCACAGCGCTAAGAGAACCATTAATGTCTGGCGTATCTTGAGCAGACTGATCCTGTCCAGTCTCGCCGCCGCTATCTCCGCTCCCGTCTGATCCTTCCACCACGCCACCTTCCGCGTAGCTACCTAAAAGTTTACCACCGCTACTGCCAAGGCCGCTAACAGTAGGGCCTTTACCGCTGTAACTTCCACTGCCACTTCCGCCTGCCCCCCCATAAGTGCCGCTGCCCATACCACTCGTTCCGGCTCCCCCATTTGATCCAGCGTAAGTTCCTGGGGTTCCATAAGAGCCGCCACCGCTGCTTCCGCTAAAGTAAGTTCTAGTACCCCCGGAATTATTACCTCCACCACTAGAGGATGGTGTTGGATTAGGAGTAGACGCGGATGGCGTATAAGTCGTAGCAGCCGCAGTCGGTGTAGGATTGCCAGCCGGGTCCGCAGCCGCAGTGCTGGAAGAAGGTGTAGCACCCCAGCCGCCATATGTATTTGACTGGCCGGAAGAACCGCCTTTGTATTGCTGCGAAGCCGTATACGTGTCAGGGTTGCTCGTTGTAGGAGTAATAGCACCGCCTGCGGCATAGCTGCCGTCACCCATCGGGATCGCGCCGTGTCTTACGGGAGGGTGAAGTTTCATATCGCCCCCAATCCTGTTCCACCACCAGCTTTATCATTGGTGCCGTGCGCCGGCGCCATGGCGTTGGCCTTGCGCGCCTTTGCGATCACATCCTGAAAAAACTTTTGCCCCATATACCCCGTTACATCCCGCGGGATAACGAACTCGCCGGCATTAAGATTTGCGTGTACGTCGTCCTGCACATGGCCGTGGCTTGGGCTCACTTCGTAGGGGACGTGTCCGCCAGACGTGGCATCCGGAAGCGGTTTGGTAGCAGCCGGATGCGGCGCCGGGATTGCGCCGCCCGCGGCATAGTTGCCCGAACCATCGCCGGTTGATGTATTATTACTCCCATACGAGTTTGCTGCGTTCATATTAGGCGGTCCATCTACCCCTGCCGAGACTGAACCTCCCCCTCCACCGCCTCCACCACCGCTGCTACTCCCACCAGATTGCGATGGATTAT
>VFSW01002141.1_pt1 | contig 29918 bp, 24 predicted proteins | sample 5358111 | NCBI WGS metagenome assembly VFSW01 (sample SAMN11554181, study PRJNA540505) | mine drainage metagenome | isolation source: sediment from site ElyBrook_90M | place: USA: Ely Copper Mine, Vershire, VT | collected 2017 | reverse complement strand
GATCAATTATATATTAATTGAGATTAAAATTAGATAATAGTTACACCAATTGTGGATTCATTACCATGAGTCATTCCCCTTATCGATCAGTTTCGTTTATAATTTATTTACTGTCTTAGCCATTATTAATTTTCGGTTTCGGTGATCATGAATAATTGGATTGAACTATTGAAAACATTCTGGTTGCTGCTCCAACAGGGGCATCTGCCAGAAGTCGGGCGTTGGAATTATATTCTACTGGCGATCCTGGTCGCGATTGAGGGTCCTATCGCGACTCTCTTGGGGGCGGCGGCCGCTTCGGCTGGCCTGATGCGTACCTGGGCGGTTTTTCTTGCCGCGGCAGTCGGCAATCTCACCGCCGACACGTTATGGTATTTATTGGGATATTACGGAAAGGTAGACATGGCGCTTAAATTGGGGCGTTGGGCCGGCCTGAAACGCAAACATCTTGACCGCCTGACTGTTGCCATGCATGAGCATGCGCTCAAGATTCTCTTTTTTGCCAAGCTAACCGCCGGCTTCATGATCCCCTCGTTGATTGCTACCGGCCTGGCGCGCATCCCGTGGAAACGCTGGTTCCCGGTTGTGTTCCTGGGGGAGATGATCTGGACCGGATCCCTCTTGATCATTGGTTTTTATACCACCGAAGCGATCAAATCTGTGGCCCAGGGTATCGCTTTGATTGTGGTGGGGGCGTCAATTTTGTTCCTTATAGTAGTTATCTGGCAGGGACGGCGCATCTTGAAGGGTACCAAGGAATTCAACGATGCTATGTACGGCGAAAATGGAAACAATCACATCAAGCCATAGATAATTGCGGCGTGGTCGACGGCGTTTTCACCCTCGCCGTCTGCTCATCTTCCCATTGAGAAGCGGAGTCTCAGATGCGTATATTAATCACAGGTTCAACCTATGCCCCTGCCTTTAATGGACAATCTATGTTCACCACCAACCTGGCTGAGGGCTTGGCGCGCCGCGGGCACGAAGTGTGGGTTTTGCTGCCTTCAAACAGGCGTAAACCCTACAGCCTGGAACGTAATGGGGTCCATCTCCGCATGATAAGTGCATTAGAGATAAGTTTTTTGCACTCCGAAGCGTATACCTGCATATTTCCCGCACCTGAAGTGCGCCGTTTTTTTGATGATTTTAAATCCGACATAATTCACGTACAGGATCATTATCCACTCAGCGTTAGTGTGATGATGCATGGCCGGCGCTCGAAAACAAAGCTGGTCGGCACGAATCATTTCATGCCTGAGAATTTGTTCCCCTATATCCCCCTGGCGCCGGTGCTGAAACCGGTCTTGAACCGGATCATGTGGGAATGGATGAAATTTACCTACAACCGGCTGGATGTAGCGGTTGCGCCATCGCGGACCGCCGCCGATATAATCCGCAAGCAGCATATGCGCGTCCCCGTGCAGGCGATTTCCTGTGGAGTAAGCCTGCAGCGTTTCCATCCGGATAACGGGGTCGACCGCCAGGCTTTCAGATCGCGCTATGGTCTCGATCCACAGCGGACTACGTTCATGTTCGTCGGCAGGGTCGATGCCGAAAAGCGGGTAGACGTTTTGATCCGCGCCATTAAAGCCTTGAAACGCGATGATATCCAACTGGCGGTTACCGGAAAAGGGGCGGCGTTGTCAGGCTTAAGAGCCCTGGCCCAGGATCTGAAAGTGGATGACCAGGTACGCTTCACCGGTTTTGTGCCGGATACCGATCTGCCGGCCCTGCTCAACTGCATCGACGTTTTTGCCATGCCCAGCCAGGCCGAGCTGCTTAGCATCGCCAGCCTGGAAGCTATGGCAACTGCCCGGCCAATTTTAGCCGCCAATTCCCAGGCCCTGCCTGAGCTGGTCACCGATGGTGTAAATGGGTACCTGTTCAAGCCTGGCAGCGTTTCAGACGCCATGCGCTGTATGCAGCTTCTGGCAGATCATCCGGAAAGATGGGCAGCGATGGGCGTAGCCAGCCTGGAAAAGGTGCAGCCTCACAGCCTGGAGAATATGCTCACCTGCTATGAGGAGCTGTACCAGCAGCTGCTGGGTTGATTCCTGAATTTCCCGCTAGAATTGGCGCTTCAAGCTGCGTGATTGCACGTCGGTTGAAGCCAGGCGAGACGGATCAATCACCGGCAGAACCGGGACGGTGATCTGGCCTTCCTCAGGCGCACCCAGGCGGGTGATATTTTGCGGTTTGTTGATCACCAGCCAGCCTGTGTAAGCCATCGCCAGGGCGTTCAACTCCTGGGGCGAGAAAATCTTCTCACTCGGTAAAATGCTGCGTAAAAGACGGTAACGGGTGACCTCTTCGAAGAAGTCCATCGGGTCAGATACCGGAAGCTGGCGGTCGTACAAGATGAGCTGGCGTTGAATCCTGCCTTCCAGTGCATTGGCCTCGAGGGGAATAACGCCTAATAGGGCGTAAAAAAAAGTCTCAGCCTGGCTTTCGAGCCATTGGCGGTTTGAATCTTCCGCTGGGAAAGGCCTGTACTCCAGGTTGCCCAGGCTTTCGTATAGGTTAAAACCTGCCCGCATCCAGACCGGGCTATCCTCAATCGCGGATGGGGCGCGCGGAACGCTCAAGCCGTGCAGGCGCGCTTCGTATTCTGCCACGCGCATATTGATCTTTCGTCCAGAGCGAGGAGGCGTGACGAGCTTCTCGTAGAAAGCAGGGTCGCTCATCAAGCCCTTATTAGGGTGGGGTGGGGCGTTGATCGTGACCAGCACGCTGCTCAAGCCAGCGCAGTAGCCCAGTACTTCCATCTCCTCGCCCCGGCTGATCGCCAGTAATTGCAGCTCCGCGTCCATAGCCGCCAGAGTATACGGTCGGTGACCGCTGGAAATATTAATCCCCACATACGCTAAAGGATTGAACACCATTCTGATGATCAGTTTAGCTTAAAATCATCCTCCTCGCAACTGAAAAGGCGCCTGATTTTTTTCCAATTTCCTCCCCGCTCACCCAACCATTGGCCGCCGTCGGGGCGAATGGGACGGAAATTATCTCCGTTTGTTTCAAACAACGCCGCTCCGTCCCATTCGCCCTTACCCGACCATAGCGATATGAAAGACCGGCCGGCGCTGAGATTCCTCCCCACCCGCCCAACCATAGGCCGCCGTCGGGGCGAATGGGACGGAAATTATCTCCATTTGTTTCAAACAACGCTGCTCCGTCCCATTCGCCCTTACCCGACCGTGGCGATATTAATGACCGGTCTGCGCCAGAAATCCTCGGTTTGGCTTAAAAAACGGGGTTGTAGATATCATCACACTTCCGTTGGAAAAATTTCTGGACTATACTTACCCTACCTGATTGGAAAAGGAGGAATATTCTTATGTCAGTCGAAGCGCCTTTTAAACTAACTTATTCAACCATGTTCAATCCGCCCGAAGAACTGCATACCCGCTTTGAAGATGCGTTGGTTAAGATAAAGCCGGTCCTGGGGAACGAACAGGCTATGTTGATTGATGGGAAAGATTATTTTTCCGCCGGAAAATTCGAAGACCGTTCGCCCGCCAATACGAATTTACTCCTGGGAGTATTCCAAAAAGGGGACGCCCAGGATGCAATCGCAGCTATCTCGGCCGCCAAAAAAGCTTTCCCCATGTGGAGCCATATGAAATGGCAAGACCGGGCAGCTCTGATTTGTAAAGCTGCCGATCTGATGGACCGACGCATCTTTGACATGGGTGTGATTGTGGCTATGGAAGTTGGCAAGAACCGCATGGAAGCCCTGGGGGATGTGGCTGAGACGGCTGATTTGTTCCGCTATGCCTGCGAAAGAATGGAAGCCAATCACGGCTACGAAGTTCAGATGGGGCGGGATCCCCTGGTCGGTTTTGAATCGACCAACCTTTCGGTGCTGCGACCGTACGGCGTGTGGGTAGTGATCAGTCCCTTCAATTTTCCGGCCGCATTGACCGGCGGGCCCACCGCCGCTGCCCTGGTCACCGGCAACACGGTGGTGATCAAGCCGGCCACCGACACGCCCTGGACGGCGCGCTTGATTGCCGAGTGCCTGCGTGATGCCGGTATCCCGGACGGGGTGTTCAATTTCGTCACCGGCCCGGGCAGTACCCTGGGGCAGGCTTTAATCGAAAGCCCGGACGTGGCCGGGATCACTTTTACCGGTTCTTACGACGTGGGCATGCGTATATTCCAGGATTTCGGGCGCAGGAGCTGGATCCACCCGGCCATCCTGGAACTGGGCGGTAAAAACCCCGCCGTGGTGACCCGCCACGCTGATCTTGAAGCTGCCGCAGTCGGGATTGTGCGTTCCTCCTTTGGCCTTCAGGGACAGAAGTGTTCGGCCTGTTCGCGGGTATTCATCGAGGAACCGGTGTATGAGCAACTGGTTTCCAGGTTGGTGGAACTGACCGAAAAGCAGGTGATTGGCGATCCGACCGACCGGTCTACTAACCTTGGGCCGGTGATCAACCGCAGCGCTTACCAGTCTTACCAGGAGTTCAGTGAAGAGCTCAGCCAGTCCGGCAAAATCTTGACCGGCGGGAAGATCCTCACCGGTGAAAAGTATGCCAATGGCTATTTCTGTTTACCCACCCTGGTAGGCGACCTGCCTGAGGATAACCATTTGTGGCAGGATGAGATGTTTGTACCGGTCACAACCATCGCCCGTGTTAAAGATTTCGGCGAAGCCATGCGGCGGGCTAACGATGTGTCGTATGGGCTGACCGCCGGCGTTTACGGTTCTCAAGAAGAAGTGGACGCTTTTTACGACCAGATCCAGGCCGGCGTAACCTACGCCAACCGGCCTCAGGGAGCGACTACCGGCGCCTGGCCTGGTTTCCAGCCTTTTGGCGGATGGAAGGGTTCCGGCTCGACCGGGAAGAATTCAGGAGGTTTATATTATTTGCCGCTCTATATGCACGAACAAATCCGCACCCTGGTGCGCAGAACGTAGAACCAATGCTGAGGAAAATTGGTTCGTTTATACTCCTGGTGGGAGGAACCACCCTGGTTTTGTATGTCCTCTCACTCGCCATGAATAATCCCGAACCAAACCTGTTAGTTTGGGGTGGGCTAATCTTTATGTTTGGCCTTTTTTTCCACTGGATCAGCCCACGCCAGCCGTCCGCCCCGAGTGATCGCTTCCGCGGTATCCGGAGATTACGCGAACAGTCGAGCCGGAAGAATAAGAAAAAATGATGGCGGCTGTCATACAAAAATGCCTTGAGGGAACATGACCAAGCTTTGCTCACTTAAAGAAGCCATCCAGGATTTTGTCCACGATGGAGACAGTCTATATGCGGCTGGTTTCACTCACCTGATTCCGTTTGCCGCCGGGCATGAGATAATCCGTCAAGGGCTTAAAAATTTAACCCTGGCGCGGGCTACCCCAGACTTGATTTACGACCAAATGGTAGCGGCCGGCTGCGCCAATAAGGTCATTTTTTCTTACGTCGGGAACCCGGGGGTCGGTTCGCTGCGCATTTTGCGAGCGGAGATCGAGGCTGGCCGGTTGGCCTGGGAGGAGTACTCCCATTTCAGCATGATCTCACGCTTACAGGCGGGGGCAACCGGACTTCCCTTCATTCCCATGAACGAGACTGCCGCCGGCGATCTGGAGAAGGTGAACCCGAATTATCGCCGGGTGATCGATCCTTATACCGGCTGCGAGGTGGTTGTGGTCCCCCCGCTCAAGCCTTCGGTGGCCATCATCCACGTCCAGCGGGCGGATGTCACCGGCAATGCCCAGATTTGGGGAATTGTGGGTGAACAGAAGGAAGCCGCTTTTGCCGCCGACCGGGTGATTCTGACCGCCGAAGAAATCGTCGACGACGAAATCATCCGCTCCGATCCCAACCGTACGCTCATCCCCGGTTTTATCGTGGATGCTGTCTGTCACGTGCCTTACTGCGCCCACCCTTCTTACACCCAGGGGTTTTACGACCGTGACAACGAATTTTACATCACCTGGGATAAGATCAGTGAATCGCGCCAGGCTGTCCAGCGCTACCTGGACGAATGGGTTTTTGGGGTGAAGGACCGGGATGAATATTGGGAAAAACTGGGCGACGAAGTGCATGCCCGCCTGAAGATCAAGAGCCGCCTGTCTACGCCGGTGGATTATGGAGACTATTGAGATGCAATACACCGCTTCCGAACTGATGACTGTCAATGCCGCCCGTCTCCTGCGCGATGGGGATACGGTCTTCGTGGGTGTCGGTTTGCCCAACCTGGCCTGCAACCTGGCCCAGCGCACCCATGCGCCTGACCTGCTGATGATCTACGAAGCCGGCGTGATCGGGGCGCGCCCAAAGCGACTGCCGTTGTCGATTGGCGACCCGACCCTGGTCAGCGGGGCGACTGCGGTGTGCAGCATGTATGATATTTTCACGCTTTATTTGCAGCGCGGCAACGTGGACGTCGGTTTCTTAGGCGGCGCACAAATCGATAAGTTCGGTAATATTAACGCCACCGTGATTGGAGAGTACGCCCATCCAAAAACCCGGCTGCCGGGGTCCGGTGGATCGATGGAAATGGCGGCCTGGGCCAACCGCTGCTACGTGATTACCCCGCACCAGAAACGGCGTTTCCCCGAAAAGGTCGATTTTCGCACCTCAGCCGGATTCCTGAACGGCCGCGCCGAACGCCAGGCTAAATGCCTGCGCGGCGGCGGCCCACAGGCGGTAGTTACCGACCTGGGCATCCTGGAACCGGATGATAACGGTGAACTCATCCTGACCACGCTCCACCCCGGCATTACAGTCGACCAGGTGCGGGCTAACACCGGTTGGGAGCTTAAATCTTTACGCCAGATACGCGTCACCCTGCCGCCAGGTGAAGAAGAACTGCGCATCTTGCGTGAAGAACTTGATCCGCAAGGTATTTACCTGAAGGGATAATATGGCGCCTTCTCAAATCGAAGTCCTGGTAACCGTCCCTTTTGATGAGCCCCTGGTCGACCAGCTCAGACAAATTTCCCCTCGCATCAAGGTGATTGCCCAGCCTGCGCGCAGGGTGGAAGAAATTCCCAATGAAGTGTGGAACCGCGTCGAGGTGCTGTATACTGACCGGGTCTTGCCTGATCCTGCATTGGTGCCGGCCCTGCGTTGGCTGCAGTTCCATTTCGCCGGGATCGATTTTGCGGTCGAATCGGCTCTGCTGAAGAACAGGAATATTGTGGTGACCACGCTCAGCGGCGCGGCTGCCCCACAAATGGCGGAATATGCCATGACGATGATGCTGACTCTGGGCCATCGCCTGTCCGAAATTTACAACAGCCAGAATCGGGTGGAATGGCCGCATGACCGTTGGGAACGTTTTGGCCCGGTCGAGTTGCGCGGCAGCACGGTTGGGATAGTCGGTTATGGCAGCATCGGGCGCGAGATTGCCCGTTTACTGCAGCCGTTTGGCGCCACCATTCTGGCAGCCAAACGTGACGTCCGGCATCCCCAGGACTCTGGGTACACCGAAGAAGGGTTGGGTGATCCCGAAGGGAATTATTTCACCCGCCTGTACCCAATTCAGGCGTTGAAATCCATGCTCAGATTATGTGATTTTGTGATCGTGTGCGTGCCTTTAACGCCCGAGACGCGTAATTTGATCGGCGTGGAAGAACTGGCCGCCATGAAACCTACCACCCACCTCATCAATGTTGGTCGGGGGGGTGTGGTTGACCAGGCGGCCCTGTTCACCGCTTTGCAGGAACACCACCTGGCCGGGGTAGCCATGGACGTATTTGCCGAAGAACCACTCCCGCCGACCAGCCCCTTCTGGCGTATGCCGAATGTGATCGTGACCCCCCATATCGGCGGGATCAGCGATGCGTATCAATTCCGGGCGATGAAATTATTCGTGGAAAACCTGAAGCGCTACCTTGAAGGGATCACGTTGCTCAATCGCTTTGATTTCACGAAAGGCTATTAATCAATGCTAAAAGTAGTTTTATTCGACCTCGGGAATACCCTGCTCTATTTCGATTCAACCTGGCCAGAAGTGGCTGCCCAATCGGACCAGGCCATGGTTGATTTCTTGCTCCAGGCCGGCTATAAGTTAGACGAAGCTTTTCCGCGCACTTATGACCTGCGCATGGACCAGTATTACCGGGAACGGGAAACTGAATTTATCGAGTATACCGCCGAGATGTTTTTACGAGATTTGCTGAGAGAATACGGCTACGACCAGGTCCCGGATGCCATCATAAAAAGTGCCGTAGCGGCCCAGTTTGCGGTTTCACAGGCGCACTGGCTGCCTGAGTCAGATGCATTGCCGCTCCTGGAGCAGTTGAAAAGCGAGGGGTACCGGATTGGCTTGATTTCGAATGCCAACGATGCCCAGGATGTGCGTACCTTGATCGACAAAGGCCATTTCGCACCTTACTTCGAAATTACGCTTATTTCGGCTGATGTCGGTCTGCGCAAGCCGCATCCCGGAATATTCAAGATCGCCCTGGATTATTTCAAGGCGCGTCCCGAAGAAGCTGTAATGGTTGGCGACACTTTGGGCGCCGATATCCTTGGCGCCAATAATATTGGCATATCTTCTGTCTGGATCAACCGCCGCGCCGAGGCAAGGTCTGATAACCTGTCTCACGCAGATACCATCCAACCCAGGGCGACCATCAGCGCCTTGAGCGAACTACCGGGTTTATTGCACACCTGGGGAAATCTATCCGGACTTCATTGATGCCATTCTTCCGCAAATTCAGTCCCTATATTGCGTTAGGTTCTGGAATCCTGGCGTTGAGCCTTTCCTCATTTTTTATTCGTTGGGCCAATGCGCCCGGAACGGTAACTTCTTTTTTTCGTATGACTTTGGCTGCTATCGTATTAACCCCCCTTTGCCTGCGGCGAAAAAGAGAATGGATCAAGCCAGATTGGAAAATCGTTATTTTACCCGTGCTGGCGGGATTATTCACTGCTTTAGATCACGCCGTTTGGAGCACGTCGATCGAGATGACTAAAGTGGCCAATGCCACGTTGATGAATAACCTGGCCCCGGTGTGGGTGGCCTTGATTGCCGTGGTTTTCTGGCGCGAGAAACTGGATGGGCGCTTCTGGACCGGCCTGGCGCTGACCCTGATGGGGGCCGGGGTGGTGCTCGGGAACGATTTGATCGCCAACCCGCACCTTACCACCGGAGATCTGCTGGGAATCGTCTCCAGCTTGTTCTATGCCGGGTATTTCCTGGTGACACAGCGCGGCCGCAAGCTGTTTGACACGCTGACCTATATCTGGGCTGTGGCGATCATCTGCGCTGCCTTTCTGCTGCTGATCAACCTGGCTTTGGGCCGGGCGTTGGGCGGCTACCCGTTATCGACCTACCTGATTTTTCTGGCGGCCGCCCTGGTATCCCAGATCGTCGGTTATTTCTCGGTGACCTATGCCCTGGGCCACCTGCCGGCTGCCGTGGTCTCGCCGACCATGATCGCCCAACCCGTGCTGACGGCTGTATTGGCAATTCCATTCCTGGGCGAAGCGCTGCAGCCCGGCCAATGGCTAGGCGGCCTGGCCGTCCTGGCCGGAATCTACCTGGTCAACCGCAGTCAAAAAGCTGACTCCCAGATTTGAATTCGCTGATCTAAACCAGATGCACTGCTCGATCTCAAAACGAACGAGGATCCAGAGCAGTTGTACTGCTCTGCCCCACCCGGCAGTGCAACTGCCTTTGATCAAACTCCGGCCAGGATCCAGAGCAGTTGTACTGCTCGGCCCCAAATCTGAGGATGCCTTTATGGTAGAATTCATCGGGAAATAAACTGTTGCATTGCTTTTAACCTCAGGCCGCCGGCGCCTGGGAAAGTAGACTACGAATGGATCTGTTCGACCAGGCCATGCAAGAGAGGATGTCGCAGGAAGCTCCGCTGGCGGCGCGTATGCGCCCGCGCACTTTTGAAGAATTTATCGGCCAGCAGCATATTATTGGGCCGGGGAAACTGCTGCGCAGGGCGATTGAGGCGGATCGTTTGTTTTCTTCGATCATTTTATGCGGCCCGCCTGGCACAGGCAAAACCACCCTGGCGCAGATTATCGCCGCTCACACCAAGGCCCAATTTGAGAGCATCTCCGCCGTGCTGGCGGGGGTCGCCGAGCTGCGTCGCCAGATCGATGCAGCCACGGAACGCCGCCGGCTTTATCACCAGCGTACGATCCTGTTTGTGGATGAGGTCCACCGTTGGAACAAGGCCCAGCAGGATGCTTTGCTGCCTCACGTCGAGAGCGGCATGCTGACCCTGATCGGCGCCACCACCGAAAACCCCTATTTCGACGTGATCCCTGCCCTGGTATCCCGCTCGCGGATTTTCGTGCTCGAACCCCTTACCGAAGAACAATTGGCCACCATTCTGGACCAGGCTTTATCGGATAAAGACAGGGGTTACGGCAACCGGCCGATCCAGATCGAGGCCGAGGCGCGCCTGCACCTGGTCCGCCTGTCGGGCGGGGATGCCCGCAACCTGCTCAACGCCCTCGAACTGGCGGTAGAAAGCACGCCGCAAGACCTGGTTGGCAACGTGCACATCACCGTGGATGTGGCCCAGGAATCGATTCAAAAAAGGGCCATTGCCTATGGGCGTAACGGCGACGCCCATTACGACACCATTTCAGCCTTTATTAAATCTGTGCGCGGCTCGGATCCGGATGCGGCCTTGTACTGGCTGGCCAAGATGTTGAGCGCCGGAGAAGACCCACGCTTCATTCTGCGCCGCCTGATTGTCCTGGCCGGTGAAGATATCGGCCTGGCCGACCCGCATGGACTGCAGGTAGCCGTATCGGCAGCCTACGCTTTCGAATACATTGGCTTACCGGAAGGGGTTTTTCCGATTGTAGAGGCTACTCTCTACCTGGCGACCGCGCCCAAATCCAATTCGGCTACCCAGTTCTTCACAGTGCGCGACCAGATCGAAAAAGAAGGCGTCGGCCCGGTGCCCATCCATCTGATGGATGCCAGCCGGGATGCGAAAGGGTTAGGTCACGGCGCCGGCTACCAGTATCCGCACCTGTTTCCAGGTCATTTCATCCCGCAGCAGTACCTGCCGGAGGCTTTACGGGGAACGACCTTCTATAACCCATCCGACCAGGGTTATGAAGCCATCGTCGCCGAACGCCTGGAACGCTGGCGAAAAGCCCAGGCTGCCGGGCTCGACCCACATTCGAACGAACCACCCAAGGAGGAACATGACAAGCATTCTGCTGATCCGTCACGGGGAGAATGATTATGTCGGAAAACGCCTGGCCGGGCACCTCCCGGGCGTGCACCTTAATGAAAAGGGCCGCGGCCAGGCCGAGTTGATTGCCAGTGCTCTAAAAAACGCTCCCATCAAAGCGATTTATTCCAGCCCGCTCGAACGGGCGGTTGAGACTGCCCAGCCTCTGGCTGCCGCATTAAATGTGCCGATAAACATTCACTCTGGTTTGACCGAAGTGGATTTCGGCACGTGGCAGGGGAAAACCAACCGGCAGACGCACCGTTTGAAAGCCTGGAAAACTGTCATGGAAAAGGCTTCAGAAATGCGCTTTCCCCAGGGTGAATCATTCGTTGAGACGCAGGCGAGAATGGTGAAAGCCATTGAAGAGATCAAAACTACCCACGAAAAAAATGACCTGATCGCCTGTTTTTCACACTGCGATTCAATCCGCCTCCTGCTTGCGCATTATCTGGATATGCCCCTGGATGAATTCCATCGCTTGAATATCGACACGGCTTCGATCAGCCTTCTTTATGTGGGTGAGGGCAGGCCGTCCATTCAAATAATGAACTTCCTGGTTGGCCTGGAATGGAAATTCCCCCAACCGGACAGAAAATCAAAAAAGAAAACCGGTCAGGCCAGCGAAAATCAGGAGGAAAGCCAATGAGTGAGACCGTATCTATCGATCAACTGGTCATCGCCGTGGTCTCGAGCCAGGATGTGGGAGAACTGGCGCAGCAGTTAATCCGCAATGGTTTTTACTTTACCAGAGTGACCAGCCATGCTGGTCTACTGACCGATGAAATCGTCAGCGTGTTGGTGGGGATCAATAATTCACGCCACTCCGCCCTGTTAGATTTAATAGGGCGCTGCTGCCACACCCGCGTTAAATATGTGCCGGCCATCGACAATTCGGCCTTTCAGGGGCAACCTTTGATGATCGAAGCTGAAGTAGGCGGAGCCATCATCTACACCTGCGAAGTTGAGCAGTTCGTTCAATATTAAGGATCGGACCCCATGAAAATAATCCTGGCGGTTATCAGGGACAGCGACGAAGACCGCGTGATCGAGGAAATGGTCAATCTTGGCATACGTGTGACGCGCATGGCCAGCACAGGTGGATTTTTACGCCGGGGCAATGTAACTCTGATGATTGGGGTTGAAGAGGAAAGGTTGCAGGCAGTGACAGACCTGATTAGAAAAACCTGTACGACTGCGGATGGTTTCGAAAACAAGGCGGTCCTTTTTGTGCTGAACGCCATAGATTTTAAGAAAGTTTGACCGTTTCAATATGGCTCAATTTCGTTCTCTGCGCTCTATGGGGGCGCTTGTCTGGCAGAATATTGTCGATACCACGGCAGGCGGCCGCTGGTCACGCCAGTTAGCTGAAACGACCCGCCGTAATTTGCGCTGGTTTTATTCGGATGGTTCTTTTTCTTCGGCCAGCGACTCGATCACGGTTACCTATCTAACGCTGTACCTGCTGGCCTTAGGTGCCAGCGGTGCTGAAATCGGCTGGTTGACCGCCCTGATCAGTGTGGCAGCCGTTTTGGTACTGCTGCCGGGCGCAATGCTGGCCGAACGAGCGAAAAGCCGAAAGAAAGTAGTGCTGTATTCGGGAGGTTTCGTCAGCCGCTTTATCTTGCTTTTGATGGCCTTAGTGCCCTTCGTTTTTGGCGGGCAGGTGGCAATTATCGTGCTGATCGTCTTAAAGATCATTGGGGATAGCTGCGCCAACCTGGGCTTTCCGGCCTGGGCCTCGCTGGCCGCCGACTTTGTGCCTTTAGCCTGGCGAGGGCGATATTTCGCCTCGCGCAACATCAGCATGGGGGTCATTGGAATGGTGATGACCTACGCCATCGGGCAATTGATTACCAGCGTGGGCTCACCCATTGGTTACCAGATTGCGTTTGGCCTGGCTTTTCTGTTTGGGTCGGTGTCTACCTTTTCCTATGCTCACTTGCAAGAGCCGCCAACCGTTCCCCTGGAGAATGCCCCTTTAAATTATACCCCCGCCGCAATCCTGGGTACCTTACGCTCCGACCGTAACTTCCTGGCTTATTGCCTGTACATCATGATCTGGAATTTCGGCCTAAACCTTGCGGCACCTTTCTTTACTGTCTACATGGTGCAGGTTTTGAAGGCATCCGCGGTGATGGTCGGATTTATCAGCATTGCCTCAACCGTGTCGAGTATACCGGCGCAGCGGTACTTCGGCCATTTGGCGGATCGTTGGGGCGCCAGGCGGGTGCTTCTGCTCACCGGCTTTATGATCCCACTCTTGCCCATATTGTGGATATTTACTACAGCATCCTGGCAGCCGATTTTGATCAACATTTACTCAGGAATCATTTGGGGTGGTTATAACCTGGCCGCCTTCAATTATCTTTTGACTATCACCAAACCCGAAAACCGGGCGCGCTATACCGCCATGGCCCAGATTGCCGTCGCCCTTTCCAGCGCTATCGGAGCTGGCCTGGGCGGTCAAATTGTGACCCATTGGGGTTATATCGCTATTTTTATTGCCTCTGGTGTTTTCAGGGCGATTGGTAGCCTGGTTTTTGCACGCTTCGTGAAAGAATCTGATTGAAAAATCCGCGTTTCTGGGCCTCTGCCTTTTACTTCGCTTATTTTGCCGCCGGCGGAGCGTATTCCTCCTATTTGATTGTCTATTACAAGCAATCTGGGATGAGTATCCCGCAAATTGGCATCCTGGCGGCTTTGCCCACGCTCATGTACCTGGTCGGCTCTCCCATCTGGGCGGCTGTGGCTGATATTTTCCACCTGCACAACAAATTATTACCTTTGACCGCCCTTTTAACCATCCCTTCGATCCTCTTGATCTCGCTGGTGCACTCTTTCTGGTGGCTATGCTTGCTGGTGTTCGTTTTTTCCCTGTGCATTTCCCCAATCCTGGCCCTGGCCGATTATTCGGTGATCAACATGCTGGGCGATCAAAGTCATGAATACGGCAAGCTGCGCATCTGGGGGGCGGTTAGTTTCGGCCTTTCGGCCTGGGGCACCGGCTTACTGGTCGAACGCTACGGCCCGCCGGTATTGTTCACCATCTTTTCTGTGGCCATGGCGGCTGCCGTACTGGTTTCTACGCAAATGCAGGCTCCGCGCCTGACCCGCACCGAATCGTTCTGGCTGGGGGTGCGTAAACTGGTGGGGGATTTTCGCTGGTATGCCTTTCTACTGGGCCTTTTCCTGGTCGGGCTGAGTTTCTCCTCGATCAATAATTTCTTTATTCTGTTTTTGAAATCTCTGGGCGGCGGGGAAGGTTTGTTTGGCCTTTCCGTAGCTTTTGCAGGGGTAAGTGAGCTGCCTACTTTCCTGTTTTCGTCCTTTTTGATCAGAAAACTGACCCCCCGGCGAATGCTTATATTAGGCGTCATGATGATGATCGTGCGCTGCACGCTGATCTCGCTGCTGGTTGATCCACGCATGGCCTTGCTGCTGCAGTTGATGCACGGCCTGACGTTTTCCATGATCTGGGTCGCCGGGGTTAGCTACGCTAACGAGATTGCTCCGCCGGGTATGGGCGCTACCGCCCAGGCGCTGTTCAGCGCGACATTGCTCGGGCTGGGAAATGGCGTAGGCGCGTTATTGGGCAGCCAGATATACGCCGCCTTTGGCCCTGCCAGCCTGTACCGGGCAGCCGCTGTTTCGGCATTGTGCGGGTTTATATTCCTGTTGATCGTCTCCCGCTTCAGAAAATCTCAAGCCAGTTTCATGAGCTGATCTTTTTGTATATAAAAAAAGGGATTTCCTTATTCAGTTGGCGCCAGGCTGATAAAGCAGTCTTTCAACCTTCCGTAAAGTTGGGAAAATACCGAAAATTGGCGCTGGTAGACATCTGTGTGGGCAGGATTGGGGAATGTATCCAGGGTCGGTTCGAGCCACGCCGCCAGGCCGGTAAAATCCTTCTGAATGCCCGATCCGACCGCCGCCAGGTAAGCGCCTCCCAGCATGGTGCCGCCGCTGTTTGGCCGCCAGCGGATGGGCACACCCAACACGTCGGCGAATATCTGGCGCCAGAGCGGGCTGCGCGCCCCACCGTTGATGGCGATAATTTCGGTCAGCGGGTTGTCCCGTTCGATCAGGATTTCAACCATTTGCCGGTAGCCAAAGGCGACCCCTTCCAACACCGCCCGGAATAAATGACCGCGTGAATGTGAATTTGCCAGGCCCAGGAACACACCGCGTGCCTGGCTGTCCCAAATGGGAGTGCGTTCGCCCATTAAATAGGGTAGAAAGACCAGCCCATCTGCCCCGGCCGGGGTAGCCGCAGCTTCTTGATCCAACATGGAAAACAGGTCTTTTTGCTTGAGCCCCAGCATATCACCGAACCATTGCACGGAACCACCTGCATACACTGCGCCAAGGGTGAGGCCTTCTCCGGAAAGATGGACGGTGTTGATCAGACGCGGGTCCAGGTTTTGCATATCCGGGACAAGTAAGTTGCCGGAGGTGCCTAACATCATCGCCGCCGAGCCTTTATCCCTCACGCCGGCTCCGAGGCAGGCCGCCGCGAAATCGCCGCCCCCGCATACCACCGGCGTGCCGGCCTTCAGCCCGGTGGCGGCGGCCGCTGTTGGAGTGACCTGGCCGATCACGCTGGCCGAGGGCTGCAATACAGGCAGTTTATCCAGGTCAAGCTGCATGGCTTCGCACATGCTTTCGTCCCAGGTACGTTCGCGCAGGTTAAAACACGGGCTGCACATCCCGGCATGGCTCGGGTCGGTGGCCATTTCTCCGGTCAGTAGAAAAGTAATATACCCGCTGGCCTGCGAGATTTTCCAGGTGCGGCGGTACAGGTCAGGTTCGTTCCTGGCGAACCACAGCCATTTCACCCCACCGTAATAACTGTCGATCGTGTTGGCGCTGACCCGTTCGGCTGCCGCTAACCCGACGTGTTCCACCAGCCAATCCACCTGCGGCTGTGCCCGGCGATCCAGCCACAGAATCGCCGGGCGTAAAGGTTTGCCATCCCGGTCGATGGGTACACAGGAGGGCGCCTGCCCGGTTACGCAAACGCAGGCGATGGCAGGGTTACCCGCGCCGGTTAATATTTCAACGCAGAGCTGTTTCACCGCCTGCCACCAATCCAGCGGATTTTCCTCGGCCCAACCCTGCACCGGGTATTGGATTGGGTAAGCCGCGCTCCTGACTGCATGCAAGCTGCCATCCTCTTGATAAAGAGCGGCTTTTGCCGAAGTAGTCCCGACATCGATCGCCAGATACATTGACATAATTCCTACTAAATCCACTTTACCCGTAAACCAGGTTCGAGAACTTTGAATTCGGGGTCACCTGAGACAAGGCTGGCGCCCAACTCTTGAGCTAACGCCGCAGCAAAGCCATCTGCATACGAGATTGGATATAGCGCTTTCAACTCAGCGGCAGCGAGTATTCGCGCTTCACTGGCTTCGCATAAAATTATTGGCAGATCACGTAAAACCTTAAGCGTGTCTTGCGCTTTTTCGTTCCCCCGGTGGCGCAAGACAATGTAAAATATCTCTCCCAGGTTGATCTGGCTAAGATATAAATTCGCCGCTTGATCTCGCGCCGCTTCAAATAATTTTAATACATCACTTCCAGAAGGCTCTGAATTGAAATATGCAAGGAGAGCATAACTATCCAGAACATATTCTTCCAAGTGCTATCCTTTAAAATGCTTGATCCTGGCTTCCTCGTGGTTATAGTCAGCTTTGCGTTCGGCCAAAAGCGCTTCGGTCAAAGAATCTTTTCCAGCCAGCATGCCGTAAGAAGCCTGCAAGACCGAATTGATCTGGGCGCGCGAACGGACATGACGCTTTGGGTTGCGGGTCGCAAGCAACCTTTTTACCTGGCGATAGACTTCCGCAGGAAGCTCGACATTTTTGCCATCTGGGGTAATCAAATGCGCTGACTGTGACATCGCGAAATAACCTCACCGCTAATTATAAAGCCTTTGCGTTACAAGACAATCCCCAAATGAGCATCCATTCTGCTTTTCCCTAAGAATCCTTCGTGCTCTTTGTGTCCTTTGTGGTTAAGCATTTTTTATCTGGTTCGCAAAAAAATTATCCCAGGGAATGTTGATCGGTTCAGCATGGTTGAGCACCGCATCCATGTGCATCAGCAGCGGAAAATCTTCCAGCGCAGCCAATCCTCTGGCAGCCAGTTTGGGCAAGGCGCGTGCCGTGCGCGTGATGATCTCGACACTTTCCAGGGTTTCGCCAGCCATCCTGCGCCGGGCTTCATCGAATGAGATGCCCTGCCCAAGCATCTTTCCCAATCGCACGGTCCTCCCGCCGAACACCGTTACGTAAAGATCGCCCGCCCCGGGCAGCCAGGAGACATTTTCTTTGTCGCCTTTAAGTATTTCCTCCAGGCGTGTCATCTCGAAACAGCTCTGGCAGAACAGGGCCGCCTGCGGGTTGTACATGTTGGCCAACCCATCCGGGCCAGCCTGTTCCATCATCCCCACCGCCAGCCCAACCCCCAGGGCATAGGCGTTCTTCAATGCTGCGCACACTTCCACTCCTACCAGGTCGGTGGAAGGCCAGATGTGATAATAATCAGTGGCGAAAATTTCCTTGATCCGCTCTAAAATCGCCATATCCTTGCCGCAAAAGACCACGCCGGTATGCCGGCGGGCGGCCAGTTCGTGCGAGATGCACGGCCCGCCGATGGCGTTCAGGCTGACCCGGCCTTGCAGGCGCGCTGGCAGTTTTTGGTTGCCGGCTTCAGGTAAAACCAGCAGGTCGCCATTGGGCTGGTCTTCCAGGCCTTTGGTGACCGCGATCACCGGCGCTTCAGGCGACAGATATTCACCGGCGGTCTGGTAAAACCAATCCACGCCAAAACTGCTCACCCCGCTGACCACCAGGTCGGCGCCTTGCAGCGCTTCAGGAATCTGGCCGTATGACCAGGCGGATACGCCTTGCGGCAGGTTGCGGTGCAGGGTCGGGTGCAGGCCGCTCGTTTTAACGGAAGCAATGATTTCTTCATCCAGGTGGGTTCCGACCAGGCGAACCGTGTGGTGGTTATCGCTCAACGGCCAGCACAGGGCTGACCCCATCATGCCGGCGCCGATTATCGTTACTGTGCTCATCTCATCCCTCGTTTATTTCCAAAATTAACAGAAGATGCCTTGTATTTTACCAGCCCTTCGGGTGTGAAATTGATATAATTGTAAGGCAATTGATACCATAAGTATCTATCCGATAATTCGGAAATTTCACTTTTTTATATTCAAAAACCGTAGGTTTTTGAATATAAAAAAGTGGTTTCCATATTTTCGAATAGATTTTAAAGGATTAACCATGGGAAATTACCGACTCGAAGATGACGGCACTTTTTCCATCGCTGATTTCCAGCGGTGTAAACCTTTTACCAGTTTCTTGCCGGGCATTGCTGGGCTGCAGGGCGTTCCGCTGTGGGTATTCTATGTAAATCGGGGTCAGGCCATCACCAGTTTTGGAATAGAGAACAAAGACCACCCAATCATGGAGTTCCAGCCAGCCAATAAGGCTTACCAGACAACGCCTTTGACCGGCTTTCGCACGTTCCTCAAGTTGACCCATGCAAAAGAACAGCACTTCTACGAACCATTTGCCGCCTGGCGCCAGGGGATAGACGCATCCCAGGTGATGCGCATCCACCCGCACGAGCTTGAATTGGAAGAAACCAGTCCATCCTTTGGACTGCGGACCACCATACGCTATTTCAACCTGCCCCAGGAAAGTTTTGCCGGGCTGGCCCGGCAGGTAGCCTTGACCAACCTGGGAACACAGCCGGTTTCTATCGACATTCTGGATGGGATGCCATCTCTCATCCCTTATGGCGTGTCCAATACCTTGCTCAAGGAATTGAACCGTACCATCGAAGCCTGGATGGAGGTGTATAACCTCGCAAACAGGCTGCCTTTTTACCGCCTGCGCGCCACAGTAGTCGATGCCGAGCAGGTTGGCCTGTATGAAGCCGGCCATTTTGCCCTGGCGTTTACTGAACTGCCGGGTAAAAATCAGCTCTTACCGGCGCTTGTAGATCCTGCGGTGGTTTTTGGGCAGGATACTTCCTATTTTTCGCCGGAAGGTTTCATCCGCCAGCCTTTACAGGATCTGCTCTCTGCCGCTCAAATCACCTGCGGACGCACCCCGTGTGCTTTTTTTGCCGCCCAATATGACCTGGCCCCCGGCCAATCGGTTACTTTAAACAGCCTGTACGGGCACGCGCCCAGCCAGGAAACCATTCAAGCCCAATCCCCGCGCCTGTTTCAGCCGGGTTATTTCACCGGTAAGCGCCAGGAGGCGCGCCGGCTGATCGACGACCTGACCGGCGTGATTGCGACGAAGAGCGGCCATGCAGTTTTCGATGCTTACTGCCGGCAGACCTTCCTTGATAATGTGGTGCGCGGCGGTTGGCCGGTTATGCTGAGCGACCGCAAGCAGCCGCGCGTTTACCACGTTTACTCCCGCCGGCACGGCGACCCTGAGCGTGATTACAACGCTTTTTCTCTGGCCCCGGAATATTATTCGCAGGGAAACGGCGCCTATCGCGACGTAAACCAGAACCGCCGCAATGACGTCCGCTTCAACCCCGAAGTGGGCGATTTTAATATCCGCACCTTCATGAGCCTGGTCCAGGCGGATGGCTATAACCCGCTGATCATTCAGGGCAGCCAATTTACCCTCACCGAAGAACGCCGCGATAAAGTTCTGGCTTCGGTGAAAGACCTGGAATGGTTGGAAGCCATTCTGGCGCTCCCGTTCACGCCCGGGCGCCTGATTGCCGCTATCACCGAGCACCAGGTTGGGCTGCGCCTGCCTCTGAAGGAATTCCTTGAAAAGGTCTTTAGCAATTCTACCCAGCACACCGAGGCCAGTTTTGGCGAAGGCTATTGGATCGACCATTGGATCTACAATCTCGACCAGATCGAAAGTTACCTGTCGATCTTTCCGGAGCGGCAGGAAGACCTGCTGTTTGGCCGCCCCGATCTACCCTTCTACGAAAGCCCCTATGTGGTGCTGCCACGCCTCAAGAAATACGTCCTGGCGGATGGCATTCCCCACCAGTTGGGCAGCGTGGTTGAAGACAAAGAAAAAGCCAGGCAGATCGGGGCGCGCACAGATTTACCCGGGTGGCTGCGCAGTGACCATGGACAGGGTGAAATCTACCACACCACCTTGTTCAATAAGCTGGTCTGCGTGGCCCTGGTCAAATTTTCGTCTCTCGACCCGTGGGGGATGGGGATCGAGATGGAAGCCGGGAAACCGGGCTGGTATGATGCATTAAACGGCTTACCGGCCCTGTTTGGATCTTCCCTGCCTGAGACCTATGAACTCAGACGGCTGCTCATCTTCCTGCGTAAAGCCATCCAGGCGGGCGGGACGAAGAAGATCCGGCTGCCGGCCGAAGTGGCGATTTTGTTGAGAGAAATCCTGGCCGGCCTGGATACCTATAACCATCAGGTATCTACCAATCGTGATTTTATTTATTGGGATACCGCTTCTACGGCTCGTGAAGCCTATCGGGAAGCCATCCGCCTGGGCTTCAACGGAGAAGAACAATCTATTCCTTTATCTGCCCTGGAAGAGGTGTTTACCTTGTTCCTGGCAAAAATCCAGGCCGGCATCCAGCGGGCTGTCGAGCTCAACCACGGCCTGCCGCCGACCTATTTTATCTTCCGGGTAGAAGAGTATGAAACGGTCCGCCGGACGGATGGGAAAACTGAATCTGACCCGCAAGGCCGGCCCTATATCTTTGTAAAGCGCTTCAAGCCAGAAGTTCTGCCTTTGTTCCTGGAAGGCATCGTCCAAGCCTTCAAGAATTGCACAGATCTGGATGCTGGCAAGGAACTTCACCAAAAAGTAAAGGCCAGCGCCCTGTTTGACCAGGAATTGCACATGTACAAAGTCAATGCTGCCCTGGCAGAGCTGCCCCAGGAGATCGGGCGGGCGCGCGCCTTCACGCCCGGCTGGTTGGAAAATGAGTCGATCTGGCTGCACATGGAATATAAATATTTGTTGGAGATCTTGCAAGCCGGCCTGTACGAGGAGTTCTTTGATGACCTGCACAACGTGCTGGTGCCATTCATGTCGCCCGAGGTATATGGACGCAGTCCACTCGAAAATTCTTCTTTCATCGTCAGCAGCGCCCATCCCGATAAAAACCTGCATGGGACGGGATTCGTGGGCCGTTTGAGCGGGTCGACGGCGGAATTTCTTAGCATTTGGACCGTCATGATGGCCGGCAAGCAGCCTTTTTCCGTGCACGCGGGAGGGTTAGTGCTAAGGTTAAGGCCGGTGCTGCCCGGCTGGTTATTCTCGACTGAAGGCGACCTCACTTTTAAATTCCTGGGTTCCTGCGATGTCACTTACCACAATCCGGGCCTGCGTGATCTTAAGGGTTATCTGTCTGAACCTGTGCAGACCGTCATCACCAATCCGGATGGGACTACGCTTGAGATGAACGGCGGCGAAATTGCCGAGCCTTATGCTGGTATGCTGCGCAGTGGGCAGATTGCCAGTGTGGACGTATATTATTCGTGATAAAACTGTCGGTAACTTGAAACCTATTATTTTGGAGGAATGGATGAGCGAAAAAGGCTCGATCGGGTGGGAGTTCCTTGACGAAACTGGCGCGTTTTCTTTGCCGGGGCCTCAATATTCTAACTATCTATATTTCCCGCTGGTCAACGAAGCCGGGATTTTTTCGTCGATCACCCCTACCTTGAATGGGGACATCAAAGCCGACCAGAATACTTTCTTGAGCCAGCCCGTTTCGGTTGAAGATTTACACAATTCACGCGCCGCGCGTAATTTTTGGGTCTACATTGAGGGATTTGGGCCGTGGTCGGTGGCCGGCAACAGCGCCGCTCAACTTGCCATGCAGTTCACTGCCGCAGACACCGAGCGGGTGACCCTCGAAGCCGGTTTCTTATGGCAGCGCATCATTCGCCACAACCCGCAGGTTGGTTTACAGGCCGAAGTGACCAATTTTGTGCCCGCAGGGCCCGATAAAGTTGAGCTTATGCAGGTTACTCTGACCAACCTGAGCGAGCATGTCTTGCACATCTCCCCGACCGCCGCCATCCCTATTTATGGACGGTCGGCTGAAAACTTGCGTGACCACCGCCACGTGACCTCATTGCTGCACCGCGCCCGCATTCACCCCTATGGGGTGATGACCTGTCCGGCGCTGTCTTTCGACGAACGGGGGCACCAACCTAACCAGGTGGTCTATGCCGTCCTGGGCGCCACCGGGGCGGGACACGTCCCAATAGGGTTTTTCCCGTCCGTGGAAGATTTTATCGGCGAGGGCGGCACGTTGGATTGGCCGGAAGCCGTGGTGCAGAACCTGCCTGCCCTCGCTCACGCCGGTGACAGCCTGGATGGTTATGAAACCCTGGGAGGCCTGCGCTTTGAGGATGTGCAGCTCGCCCCGGGCGCTTCTACGTCCTACGTGCTGATCCAGGCCATCCTCGACAGTGCTGAGAATATCGATCACCTGGTAGAAAAATATGCCCGGGCTGATTTGTTTGAGGATTGGTTGGCGAAAACCAAAGCAGACTGGCAGGAAAAATTAAGTACGCTAACCATCCATACCGGAGATGCCAGGTTCGATGGCTGGATGCGCTGGGTCACCCTCCAGCCGATTTTACGGCGGTTGTTCGGGAATTCGTACCTGCCTTATCACGATTATGGGCGCGGTGGGCGCGGCTGGCGGGATCTGTGGCAGGATATTCTGGCTTTACTGCTCATGCAGCCCGGAAACGTCGACGAAATGCTCTTCGGCAATTTCGCCGGGGTGCGTATAGATGGCAGTAACGCCACGATCATTGGCTCTCGGCCGGGCGAATTTAAAGCCGACCGCAATAATATCCCACGCATGTGGATGGACCACGGCGCCTGGCCTTTTATGACCACGCGGCTGTATATCGACCAGACCGGCGATCTGGCCTTTTTACTGCGGCCCCAGGTTTATTTTAAAGACCACCTGGTTGACCGTACCCGGTCCGTCGACAGCGCCTGGCGCGCCGATCAGGGCACACTCCAGAGAACCGCTTCAGGCGAAGTTTACCAGGGCACCATCCTGGAGCACATCCTCATCCAGCAGGCGACCCAATTCTTCAACGTGGGTGAGCACAACAATATCCTCCTGGAAGGAGCCGATTGGAACGACGGCATGGATATGGGGCGTCACCGCGGTGAAAGCGTGGCTTTTACCGCCTTTTACGCCAGCAATCTGGCCCAGTTAAGCACGCTTGTATCGGCCCTCGAAAAAACCGGCGTCGGCCAGGTAGAAATGGCTGAAGAAATTGTCACGCTGCTCGACCGTTTTGGCCAACCCATTGATTATGACTCGGTCAGCGGCAAGCAGGCTCTGCTCAAGCAATATTTCGATAAGGTGCGCCACAGCCTGACCGGGAAGAAAGCCGTTATTCCTCTCGCCGGCCTGGCAGCCGACCTGTCGGCCAAAGCCGCCTGGCTTTTTGAGCACCTCCGTTCGAAAGAATGGGTCACCAACCGTGAGGGCTACGGCTGGTTCAACGGCTATTATGACGACGATGGGCAGCGTGTGGAAGGCGACCATCCGCTGGGTGTGCGTATGACCCTTACCGGGCAGGTTTTTGCCCTGATGGGCGGCATCGCCTCAGATGATCAGGCGCGCCAGGTAGTACGCTCGGCCGACCGCTACCTTTATGAACCCGCCATGGGCGGCTACCGCTTGAACACAGATTTTGGGGCGGTTCTGTTGAATATGGGGCGCGCCTTTGGCTACGCCTTCGGGCACAAAGAAAATGGGGCCATGTTCAGCCACATGGCCGTCATGTATGCCAGCGCCCTGTACCAGCGCGGGCTGGTATTCGAAGGTTATAAAGTGCTGGATGGCATATACTCCCACTCTCAGGATTTCAGCAAGAGCCGCATCTATCCTGGCCTGCCGGAATATATCAATCCCAGGGGGCGCGGGATGTATCCTTATCTGACCGGTTCGGCCAGTTGGTTCTTGCTGACCCTGGTCACCCAGGTCTTTGGGGTGCGCGGCCGTTTGGGAGACCTGGAACTGGCGCCGGCCTTATTAGCCGCCCAGTTCGATCAGAACGGTGACGCCAGCTTGCTGACGCTCTTTGCCGGCCAAAAGCTTGAGGTAACCTATCACAACCCGCACAGGCTTGAATTCGGCAGCTACTGTATCTCGTCGGTTGAAATCGATCACCAACTGATCAAGACTTATAACGGGGAAACGCCGGTGATTTCCAGAACCATCCTTACTGCTTTGCCTTTGAACCAGGAACACCGTATGGATGTCTACCTGGCGGCCAAATAAAAATTCTCAAAAAGAGGGAAAATCTGATGCCCATTGCCAAGAACTTATTGGAAGTCAACCAATACACCGGTGAAGGTTACAAACCGCTGATCGATTTTAATGACTGGCGGGTTGCCGTGCTCAATTACATCGATGAGCTGCTGCCAGAACGCCTGGATAGTATGCAGCGCCACGACGAAACCGATGAGGTATTCGTTTTACTGCAAGGCCATTGCATTCTATTCCTGGCCAGCGGGGATGAGATGATTGAAGACATTTATGCCGAAAATTTGCAGCCACTGAAATACTATAACGTTAAGAAAGGCTGCTGGCATAACCACACTTTGAGTAAAGATGCCGCCGTCTTGATCGTCGAGAATCGCAACACCTCGGATGAAAATTCCCCTAAGGTTGAACTCAGCCCCGCCCAAAGGCGCGAGCTGGTAAGTTTGACCGGTCAGCTCTGGTCGATAAAATAGACAAATTGCTTTTTTAGATGCAAAAAGCGACGCTTTGTACATCTAGAAAAGTGCACCCTTGTTACGTTTCCTGCATATTGACGACCGATTGCGCCCCCTGGAAGAATAGCTGGCGGAAAATACCGGCCATCTGTTCGGGCGGGTAAGGCATACCGTTTTCCAACCACCAGGTCACCAGGCTGAGCAGTGACCCGGCGAAATAATTCGCCAGCACATCCAATGGAACGCCGGGTTGTTCCCCGGGGACCGGTTCTTTCAAGGTGGTCGCAAAAAAAGATTTGGCGGCCATACTAATGATTTCGCGGAAACGCCCGGCCGCTGAGGTGGCGCTGCCGCCGCGCAGGATAATCTGGTATAAGCTGGCATTCACTCCAGCGTGTTGGAAAACCAGTAAAACCGGGTTCATCTGCCTCATCTCGATCAAGGATGGAACCGGCGCGGCCTCTCCGCCCAGCAGGTTTGTGTGCGAGATTTGCCCGAGCAAATCATCGGCGATGGCATCGATGCTTTTCAGCAGCAGGTCTTCTTTATCGCGGTAGTGCAGATAGAAGGTCGTCCGGCCCAGGTCGGCTTTTTGGGTGATATCTTCGACGGTCACCCCGTCGTAGCCCTTTTCCAGGATAAGGGTGAACAAAGCTTCCTTCAACATCCGCTTCGTACGGTGGATACGGCGGTCGATTCTTTTGTCTACGATTTGATCTTCCATTTAATCTTCCATCTGATCTTCCATCTGAACACCTGTCTATTATCGGACACGGTCGGATAATTGCTCGTTGACTTACCCTGAAAATCTATTATAATCCGCGGTGAACATCGTGTTTATTAATGAATTATTTGTTTATTTTATCACGTATTTTTGACTTCCCTGATTTTGTAGCGTGAGCGGGCGTTAGCGTGTTCACCACCCATAATCTGGGGGGCTTCACGGGAGCCGGATTATTATTATCGGTAGAAAAGATGAGGATACCAGTCCATGTTCGATCATGGCATTAATATCGATACAGTTTCTCCATATGTCCGCCCGGAAATTAACCAGAATCGTAAGCCAATCATCGAACTCAGGAATGTCGATAAAGCTTACCCCACCGCGGCAGGGACTTTTTTTGCGTTAAAGCATATCAATTTCTGCATTTATCCTGGCGAGTTTGTCTGCATCGTCGGTAAATCCGGCGCCGGCAAAACTACCCTGGCTAACATGATCACCGGGGTAGATTCGCTTAGCGCCGGAGAGGTTCTGGTGAACAACGTCTCGGTCCAATCGATCAATGAAGACCGGCTGGCCTTGTGGCGCGGCCGCAACCTGGGAGTGATCTACCAGACCTTTGAGTTGATGCCAATGCTGACGTTATTAGAAAACGTCATGTTACCAATGGATTTCTGCGGGCTTTACCGGCCGCGCCGCAGCCGTGAGCGTGCTCTGGAACTATTACGCCTGGTCGAGTTGGAAGACCAGGTGGAGAAACTGCCCAACGCTATCTCAGGTGGGCAGCAGCAGCGCGTGGCGATCGCCAGGGCTCTGGCGAATGATCCCCCGATCATTATCGCCGATGAGCCAACCGGGCGGTTAGATTCGGTCACAGCCGAGACAATTTTTCAGTTCTTCGAACGCCTGGTTACCCAGGGGAAAACTATCCTGATGGTTACCCACGACAGCAGCGAAGCCGAGCGTTCCTCGCGCACCCTCGAACTCGCCGATGGCGAGTTTGTCAGCCAGACCGTGCCGGAGGAGCGATGATTAACTCACCGGTAGCCCTGGCGATAGATGATCATCGCCCATTAATCGAACTGACCCATGTTGTCAAAGCTTATAAGACCCCTGCCGGCGATTTTATCGCCTTAAAGGGCATTGATGCCCATTTTTACCCGGGGGAGTTTGCCAGTATCATTGGCAAATCCGGCAGTGGCAAGTCCACCATGCTTAACATGATCACCGGCATCGACCACCCCACTTCAGGGCAGGTGCGGATCGGAGATACCCTGTTAAAGGGCATGAGTGAAAGCAACCTGTCCGTCTGGCGCGGGCGCAACCTGGGCATCGTCTTCCAATTCTTTCAACTGTTGCCGATGCTCTCTTTGTTGGAAAATACCATGCTGCCCATGGATTTCTGCAACATGTATCCACCGGCGGAACGCGAAGGGCGAGCCGAAGAGTTGTTAAAATTGGTTGGGCTGGAAAAAATGGCTCATAAACACCCAGCCTCCATATCCCTGGGGCAGCAGCAGTGCGCGGCGATTGCCAGGGCGTTGGCCAATGACCCACCCACCCTGATTGCGGATGAGCCTACCGGGAACCTGGATTCAAAAACGGCCGGAATGGTGATTGACATTTTCGAAGAGTTGGTCCAACGGGGCAAAACCGTTTTGATCGTCACTCACGATATCACCGTCGCCCGGCACGCCTCGCACATGTTGATTCTGTCGGATGGCGAATTGATCGACGAACAGGTGGAACGCATTTTCCCCGATTTGGCTCATAAAACCTTGCTGGCGATGACGCACCGGCTCAAGCAGCAGACTTTTAACCCCGGCCAATCTGTTTACCCGGCCGGCGTTGCAAGCCCCGGCCCCGGCCTGATCATAGTCGCAGAAGGAAATATTCAGATCAACCGCGTGGACGGGCGAATGGCCGGCCTGCCGGAAAGAATCTTCGGCCAGGATTCACTGATCAGCCAGGCTGACTTTTTAAATCCCCATTATTCTCTGTCAGCCTATGGAGATGCCCCCCTGGTTGTAAAAATGATCGATTGCGTTGAATTAGATGCCTGGTTGAAAACGATTCCGGAAGCACAGGCGAAGCTGATCGAGCAGCGGCTAAAAGATCAACAATCGGCTCTAATGGTAGCAAACGAAGAGCGCGTGTTCTCATGATGCGCCCACGTTGGAGGAAAGTCCTGGCCGATTTGTGGAGCAATAAAGTCCGCTCCCTTTTAGTGATCGCTTCAATTGCGATTGGTTTATTTGCCATTGGGATCATCTCTACTATTAATGCCATCGTTTCCGAAGACATGCGGGTTGGTTATGCCGCTGTCAACCCGGCCAATATCCAGGTCAACATCGCCAGTTTCAATGACAGCCTGGTCGATCAGGTACGCAATATTCCGGGGGTGGAAGACGTCGAGGGGGTGAACTCGCTGAGTATGCGTTACATGTCCGCCTCCGGTAACTGGAACCGTATTTCCATCCAGGCTATCCCGGACATCGATAAGATGAAGATCAACCTGTTAGGGAAAGTCGAAGGAGCCTGGCCGCCAACTTACCAGGAGATCGCTGTCGATTTGCACCATCGCGAAGAGGCCAGCGCTCCGCTGGGTGGAGAAATTGAGATCGAGCTGCCTTCAGGAAAGACGCGCAACATCAAGCTGGTTGGGGTAGTCCATGATCAGACTATCGGGTCTTCGGGGAGTGGGGGTGGCTTTTTTCTGGCCCCGCTGCAAGGCTATATTTCCATGCACACCCTCAGTTACCTGGACCAACCCACCGTTTATAACACGCTCTACGTCACGGTAAAGACCGGAAAGAACGATGAAGCCTACATCCGCGAGGTCGCCCGGCAAATTACCGATGAAGTCGAAAACCAGGGTGACGTGGTGCTTTCGACCGTGGTCAGGCGCTCGGACGATCACCCGAACAAGGTCTACACCGATGCAATCTCAGGTGTGCTTTACTTGCTCGGTTTTCTGGTCGTATTTTTAAGCGGTTTCCTGATCACCAATACGCTTTCAGCCCTGCTCAAACAACAGATCCGCCAGATTGGCGTGATGAAAACGATTGGGGCGCGCCGTTACCAAATTATTAATATTTACATGGTGCTGATTTTCTTGTATGGGATCCTGGCTTTAGCGATCGCGGTACCAACCTCCGCGCAGGTGGCTTATTGGATTTTGGATTACCTGGCCTGGAGGATCAATTTCGACCTGCAGGGGTTCCGGTGGATTCCCTCGACGATCGTCATCCAGGCTGTGATCGCCCTGATTGTTCCCCAGGTGGCGGCTCTCGTTCCGATCATTCACGGCTCGAATATCAAGACCCATGAAGCCATCAACAGCAGCGGATCGATCAAACCCCAGGCGGAATTCACCTGGTTTGACCGGCAGATTTTGCGCATCCGGGGTATTTCCAGGCCGCTGCTGATTTCGTTGCGGAATACTTTTCGAGGGAAAGGCCGCCTGGCGTTAACCCTGTTCACATTAATCCTGGGTGGCAGCATTTTTATTGCTACATTCAATGTGAAGGAAGCCTTGATGTTGTATATCAAAAATATCAGCAAGTACTTCCTGGCCGACGTCAGCCTGTCACTGGATAAATCATATCGCATCGAGCAGGTACAGAGCGCCCTGGATGGATTCCCGGGCATCAAAGCCGTGGAGGGCTGGGCTTACGCCCGCTGTGAGGTGCTCACCAGCGACGACAAGGCCGGCGAAAGTGTAGATATGCTTGGCGTGCCCCCTCAGAGCAAGCTGATCGTGCCCATTCTGATATCCGGGCGTTGGTTGGCGCCTGGGGACCAGAACGCCGTCGTGCTCAACGAACGCTTCATGGCTGTATATCCCAATCTCAAACTGGGCGACCCGATCGACCTGCGCGTGAATGGCAGTAAGTCCTCCTGGGTGGTGGTTGGTTTCTTCCAGTTGGCCGGCAACAGCACGGGCTTCAGGGCTTATAGCAATTACGATTATCTCGCTCACCTGATCGGCGAGCCCGGGAAAGCCGCTGCTTATAGGATCGTTGCTCAACGTACGGACTTGAATATGGCTCAGCAGGACCAGTTGGGCAGCCAGATTGAAAAGTTTTTACGAACGAAAGGCTACGGCGTCAGTGACGTCACCGCCGGCTATTATTCGACAGATTCGGCCTCGTCCGGCCTGAATACATTGACTAGCTTCCTGGTTTTTATGGCCGTGTTGATCGCCGCGGTGGGAGCCATTGGCCTGATGGGTACCATGAGCATGAATGTTATGGATCGCACGCGCGAAATTGGCATCATG
>VFSW01002140.1_pt1 | contig 29923 bp, 23 predicted proteins | sample 5358111 | NCBI WGS metagenome assembly VFSW01 (sample SAMN11554181, study PRJNA540505) | mine drainage metagenome | isolation source: sediment from site ElyBrook_90M | place: USA: Ely Copper Mine, Vershire, VT | collected 2017 | reverse complement strand
AACGTGTCGAGACGCAGGGAGGAAGCTTTGCGGTGCTCTACATCGATCTCGACGGATTCAAGGACGTCAACGACCGTCATGGGCACGAATTGGGGGACCAGGTACTGAAGGGGCTCGCTGGGCGCATGCGCGAGAATTTGCGGGAAAGCGACACCCTGGCGCGCATGGGTGGGGATGAGTTTGTCATGATCGTCGATCCGGCGCCTGAGGTTGCGGAGCTCGAGAGCTTTGCGAACAAGGTGATTGGCATGATTCGTCAGCCGATCCGCATCGACGCGCACGAGTTGAGTATTTCGGCCAGCCTTGGCATCACGCGTTTTCCGCAAGATCATGTGCAACCCGAGCAATTGCTGCGTCACGCTGATCACGCGATGTACGAGGCCAAGCGCGCTGGCAAGGCCACATATCATGTTTTCAACGCCGCGATCGAGTCCGAGCACAGCAAGCGGGCAATCTTGCAGGCACAGGTTCGGCACGCGATCGAGGACGGGCAGATCGTGTTGCACTACCAACCCAAGGTCATGTTGCGGACTGGCCGAATCCTCGGCTTCGAGGCTTTGGCGCGCTGGAATCATCCTTCGCTCGGTTTGCTCGGGCCCGACAACTTCCTGCCGTGCGTGCAGGGAACGTCGCTGGGATTGCGTCTGGGGTATTGCGTGATCGAGATGGCGTTGGCGGAGCTCGGACGCTGGCGCGTCCAAGGGGCGTCATATACGGTCAGCGTCAATGTCGATGCGCATCACTTGCTGGACGAAGACTTCCTGCCACGCATCCGCACCATTCTCGACGCCCACCCTGATCTGCGTCCTGGAGACCTGAAACTCGAGATTCTCGAGTCGAGCGCGGTCGAAGATCCGCATGCCGTATCGCGCGCCATGCATGCGTGCATGGCGCTCGGGATCGAGTTCTCACTCGATGACTTCGGCCGTGCCTATTCCACCCTTGACCACCTTCGGCACCTGCCGGCGGGTGAAGTCAAGATCGATAAAAGTTTCGTGCATGACATTGGTGACGATCGCGATGGCCAAGCGATCGTGCGGGGAATCGTCAGTCTGGCCCAGGCCTTCGCGAGGGATGTGATTGCGGAGGGCATCGAGACGGCGCACCAGGGTGAGTGGTTGCTGGGCCTGGGCTGCGAGCGCGGTCAGGGGTACTTCATCGCGCGCCCGATGCCCCCAGATGCAATCGCCCCATGGTGCGGCGCCTGGATGGCGCCGGCGAGCTGGCGCGACGCCCCCGAGGGCCGTGGCCTGGACGCGTCGGTGATCCGGGAGATCATTCAGTGTGCGCCAATCCCCGTCGCCTTGATTGATCTCGACGGCCGCTTTGAGGAAGTCAACGCCTCCTATTGCGCCTTGTACGGGTATGCGGCCGGCTCGCTGCAGGGCCGCAGCTTCCTGTCGATGTTCCCGCAAGCGCAGCGTGATCGGGTTTTGCAACTGCATCGCAATTTCCTGCTTCATGGTGACGCGATGCGCGGGCGTTGGACTGTGCAGCGCGCCGATGGCTCCATGTTCGAGGTCGTGTCGGAATCCGTCCGCTGGAGTCCGCCGCATCAGACCCCCAGGAGGCTGGTTTACGTCACGCCGGCTGACCCCGATCCGATGAAGTCATCAAGCTTGACGAGAGCCTCACCGAATGCATAGCGTCCGACCGCGTCGGCAACGGCGCGGAACGACATGGCGAGATCGCTCCCGCCAAGCATGGCTGCGAGCGTTTCCGCGGCCTCGACCGCCTGCGCATCACCGTCAACGAGCAGGGTACGCAGGCGCACGGCGGCATGGTTCAGCGCCATATGGTCCAGCACTGGCATTGCGGATGCGTCGTTGACGGCGGGATCGATCGCGAGTTGATGCACGCCGGCGAGCACGATTTCCAGCTCACGGGAGACGGCCTCCAGACGGAGGCGGAGTTCGCTGGCGTCGAATCCGCGCAGGCATGCCCGTTCGAGATCGTCTGCCACCGCTTGGAGCTGCGCCGCGCCGATGGTTCCGGCATTGCCCTTGAGGGTGTGCGCGGCGCGGCGCGCTCCGGTGTGGTCATCGTTCCGGATCTGCGCGGAAAAAATCTCAACGAAGTGCAATTGTCCCGCACTGAATTGACGCAGCAAGCGACGGTAAAGTTCCAGGTCGCCTCCGCATCGATCGCGTCCTGTCGCGACATCGATGCCAGGAAGTTCCGGAAGGTTTGCCGATATGGCTGCTGGCCCCAGCGGCGGCGCTTGCGAGGCGGTCTCACGCCGACGGCGGTGGGGTTGGATCCATTTCGCCATCGTGACCAACATGTGCTGAAGGTTGATCGGTTTCGCGATGTGGTCATTCATGCCCGCCTCGAGCACGCGCGCCCGATCCTCCGTCATCGCATTGGCCGTCAACGCCAGGATTGGCAAATCTGCGAACGCAGGGCGCCGGCGCAGCGTGCGGGTCGCCGTATAGCCATCCATGACGGGCATCTGGCAATCCATGAGCACGCCGTCCACATCATCAGCCTGCGCAAGTCGGTCAATTGCCTCCCTTCCATTGCCTGCGACCACGACGTCAATGCCGACCTTTGACAGGAGTTCGACCACGATCAGCTGATTCATCTCGCTGTCATCGACCACCAGCACGCGGGCACCACGCAATTTCTCAACTGCCTGGGCTTGATCGGACGCGATCTCGCGCACCCTGGTCTGGGTTCGGATCGTCTTTCCCAACGCACGGGCAACCGCCTCCACCAGTGTCGATGGCGTCACGGGCTTCGTCAAGACCGAGTCGACAGCGATGCCACGAGCTCGCGCCGCCGTCATCGCCTGCTCGCGCCCAAATGCTGTCACCATCACCGCCGCGGGGGCGGCGCCGATGCGCGAGCGCAGTGTGTCGAGGCACGCGATGCCATCGACCTCAGGCATTTTCCAATCCATCAGCACGAGGTCGTAGGGTTGACCCGCCACGGACGCTTCATCCACGCGTGCCACGGCGGCGGCGCAGCCGTCCGCAACGTCGACGCGCAGTCCAAAGCGCTGGATCATGTCAACGAGAATGGCACGGGACGCAGCGTTGTCGTCAACGACAAGCACGCGTGAGCCCGAAAGTACCTCTGCCTCCAAGGCGTAGCGCGGATGAGTCTCATGTTGCTGCTCGAAGCGCGCGTGAAAGTGGAACGTTGCACCACGCCCGACTGCCGACTCGAGCCAGATCCGCCCACCCATCATCTCCACCAGCGTCTTCGAGATGGCCAATCCGAGGCCAGTGCCGCCATATTGTCGGGTGATGGAGTCGTCGGCTTGGCTGAAGCTCTCGAAAAGCCTCGATTGGTGCTCGGGTGAGATGCCAATTCCGGTATCACGAACCCAAAAGTGAAGCTCCACCGCGCCGACAGTCAGTGCGACCACCTCGATGCCAAACGTGATCTCTCCAGTATGCGTGAACTTGATCGCATTGCTTCCCAGATTGACCAGGATCTGCGTCAAACGAAGCGGGTCACCGACGAGTGCGGTCGGCATGTCCACCAGCGGCATGAACAGCAACTCGAGCCCCTTTTCCTCGGCGCGTTTGCCAATCATCATGGCAAGCTTGCCCATCACGTCCTCGAGTCGGAAGTCGATGTGTTCGAGCGTCAGCCGGCCGGCTTCGATCTTTGAAAAGTCGAGAATATCGTTGATCACCCCAAGAAGGCTTTCTGACGCGTTTTGGATGCCTTCGATGTAGTCGCGCTGCTTTTCGCAAAGGCCGGTTTGCAGCGCAAGCTGGGTCAGCCCGGTCACTGCATTGAGTGGTGTGCGAATTTCGTGCGACATATTGGCGAGAAACACACTCTTGGCGTGTGTCGCCGCTTCCGCAGCCAGCTTGGCCTGCGCGAGGTCGATCTCCGATCGACGTCGCAAAACGATCTGCCACAGGTCATTGGCGATGAGCTGCAGGTTGTTGATATCCGATTCATCATAATTGGTGGCCTTGTCGCCGACCGTCAAGACCATGTGCACCTTGTCGCCATCGATGACGGGAACGCTCACGTGGCGGACGCTTGGTGCAGGGACATCCAGAGCCACTGGCAGACAGGGGTGCGTGTTGTGCACGGAGGGGCGTTTGAGCAGCACGGTGTCGCCCCAGATGGCAGCGGCAGAGACGGTCTCCATGTCTTGCGCGAGGCGCGCACGTGGCTGGTTTGCACCGCAGGACCACGCCTTCAGCGCAATGCGTTCCTGATCATCCTCAACAAAGTGAAGGTATCCAACGGCGCTGCTGGTCAGGCGCGTCACCTCGTCGATTCCTTCGATCAGAAGCACATGTTCGTCCAGATTCGTCGCACGTTGGCTGATCGCCAGCATCGATTTCAGGCGCTGGTCGCTGCGACTGAGTTCGCGGTTGGCCGCCTCGAGTTGATGCACCAGGACGCGATTCGCACGGCTTGATTTTTCAGCCGCATCGCGCGCAGCGATCAACGCCCTTTCATGATCTTTGCGAAGTGATATTTCGACCATGAATGCAATGACACGATCACCTTCCGGAGTCTGGTTGTAGTAGAGCGTGCGCTCAACCTGGATGATCTTCCCTGATTTTGTCCGGTGTCGACACTCAAATTTCAAGAAGCCCTTTTTCCGAAGTTCGCCCAAGATCTCCTGATAGCGCCGGTTGGTGTAATCCGGATCAATATCGAAAATCGTCAGCGCAAGCATTTCCTCCCGTGAATATTCGAGGATCTCGGCATGATATCTATTGACGTCAAGAAATTTTCCAGTTCTCGCGTCGGCCCATGTGATTCCAATCCCGACACGATCCATTGCGAACTGCGTCGCATGCAGGCGGGCATTGATTGACTGAAGTTCCGAAGTGCGGTTTTTCACCAACAGATCAAGATCGTCACGGTGGCGTCGGAGTTCATCTTGATCCAAACGCTCCTGCGTGACATCATGACTAATCCCCAAAACACCCATCAATGCCCCGTCATCGGAGTAGACGGGCGTCTTGGTTGTTTTAACGAGGGCCCGGTGTTGATCGTTCGCAAAAACGAGTGATTCCTCATTTTCTGTGGGTCGCCCGGCCTGGATTGCTGCGGTGTCATGCGCGCGAAAAAATTCGGCCTGTTCCTTCGGGAAAAGATCAAGGTCCCGTTTTCCTATTATCTGACGCTCCGTGCGTCCGACAAAAGATTCGAATACGGGGTTGCACGCCAGGTAGAGCCCGTTGGGGTCCTTGAACCAGAGAAGATCGGGAATGCTGTCGAGCAACGAGCGCATCAGCGCGGTCTGTCTCGCGCCATTGCGAAGCGTCCACACGTACTGGACGATCAGGGACATCAGCGCGAGCAGCAATGCGGCCAGCACGCCAATGGACGCAATGATCGCGCGGCTCTTTGCAGTGCTGGCGTGCGCGATGCGCCGGTCCAGGAGATTCTGGGTCGTGACCAGCGTGTGCCGCGTTCCGGATTCAATAATGGACCGGGTCGTGGCGTCCAGTTCCGGCCCCTTGCTCTCGATCCGGTGGAAGTCGGTGGAGAGAGAGCGGAGCACGTCACGGTATTGCGGTAGGCCGGACTCCGCCTCGTTGAAAAAAGCTTTTGCCGACACGGCTGTGATGTCGCCGGCGGCGGGGCGTGGCGAAGCAAGGTCGAGCCGCACGGTTGCAATCAGAACGTCCGCCAGTTGATGCTGCACGTTGCGGTTCGGACCGGTGTCGGGCAGCAGTGGCCCGAGCCTGGCGATCCCTTCCAGGAGACGCTGCCTGGACGTGAGCACGGCGGCGTTCAGGGGGTTGAACGCTTCGACCAGGGCTTGTTCGCGTTCCGCTGCGACGAGGTAGCCATGAATCGCTGGCCGGATGTCGGCAGGGAGTGACAGGGAGGCCAGCGCATCGCGTTGGGCGCGGAGTTGCGCGGTATCCCTGAGGATCGCTTTGTCGCCGTCGCCGCCGAATCCTTCGCGCGTTGCCATCACGTCGTTCTTGAGGCGCTCCTCCGTCAAACTGAGTCTGGAGGCCAGCGCCCTTGTGCGCAGCAACGTCGCGTCGGATTGCCGGGCGTGAAGCAGCGTCAAGCCGACGACCGCGATGAGTCCGAGCGCCGCGAGGGAGAGGAATATTGGGTTGATCCGACGCAAACTTGCTTTCAATTGAGAACCCGAGGATTGACCCGGTCAGAAGTTCGCGACGGTCGCGAGATGGTCGGGTGGAAGCATCTGCGTGCTGCGGCATTGACGACGCCGATGCAAAGGTTCGCGTTGCGCCATGACGTGACGAACTTTGAGCCAATGATGGCACCGCGCAACAGCACCATCGCTAATCCATGCCCATATATAAGATATTCGTTGTCGGCTTGTCCTCAGGACGATGGCCCTTTCGTATTGCATTGATGCTGAACCTTGTTATTTTCCCATTCATTTTTATATAGAATTTATCGCCAACCTTGAAAATATCTTCATTCACCACGGCGACGACGCCGCGGTCTGACTGAAGAATGGTTGCGTCCATGATGTAGCGTCCTTCGCGGTCATAGAACGCCTTGAATTTCAGCGCACGCGCACGACCACGCTTTTCGACGCCCCAGAACAACGTGCCTTCGAGGATTTTTTCAAAAACCCTTGAATCAACGTGATCGCGAACCAGATCGTCCTGCTCGATCCACACGCCCGACCGTATTCTTTTCGACATGCGATGTCTCCAGACCGAGGCCAGTCAAATGCTTGCGACCACCTCGTCAGATCGCAGGCAATCTGGAAGGCAGGCACAGTCGATGACTGAACTCTAGTTCTGGCGCACGCGCCGGCACATCCCCGTATGAGGATGAACCGGGCAACGCCGATCAATGGCCGAATTGGCTCACAAAGTTGCGAGCAATCTGGTGCACAATTCGGCAGGCGCGTGCGATTCGTGTAAGATGGGAAAAAGGCCCTTTTCATGAAGGCGATGGCAAAACGACGGGATGGAAAGGCGCAAGTCTTGTTCGTCGATGACGAGACCGATGTGCTCGACGGCCTGCGCCGTGCACTTGCAACGAAGCAGTTGACCTGGGGTGCGACATTCGTTGCGGACCCTGGACACGCGCTTTCCCTGAGTCGGAGGCAGCGGTTCGATCTTGTGGTCGCTGATATCCGGATGCCCGGTCTCGACGGCATCACGATGGTCGAGTCGATGCGGCGAGAAGACCCGTGCCTGCGCAGCATCGTGCTTTCGGGTACGTCGGACTTCAACGTTGCAGTCGACGTGGTGAACCGCACCGGCGCGTCACGTTTCCTGCGCAAACCTTGCCCGGTCGACAATCTCGTGGCAGCCATTGACGCTGCCCTGCTCCCGGCGGAGATCAGCTCACCCGTGCACGCAGTGTTTGCCAGGCTTCCCATTGGCGTGCTGATCGTGGATCGCGAGGCGAGGCTGCTGTACATGAACCGGCGGGGTGCCGCGTTGCTCGAAGCGGCCGAGTTTCTCTGCCTGGGTGTCAACAACGTTGTCACGACCGGTCATCCAGCGCACGCCAGCGCCTTGCACCGGGCCATCGCCACGGTGGCTGCCGAAAGGCGGGACGACGTCATCGCACTGCCGGGTGCGCACTTGACCGCAACCTTGTCTCTCGGGCTTGCTGACTGCGGTGAAGGTGTCGCCATCCATGCGCAGGACTCGCTGGGGATCGCACTTCCTGCGCATCTTGCGAAACTGCTCGGGCTCACGCCATCGGAAGCCGGGTTGGCGCACGCGCTCGCCTTGACCGGCACGCTTGAAGATGCGGCGCAGCTTCGGGGTCTGACGCCAGCCAGTGCGAGGACCTATCTGAAGTTGATTTTTGCCAAGACCGGCGCCAGGCGCCAGACCGATCTGGTGCGACTGGTCATGGAGCAGCCCAGGCTGCCCGTCATGTCCGTTGGGTCGAGCGCAACCGGAAGTCCTCCTCAAACGGGAGTTTCGCAGCACCGAACGCCGATGAAATAATCGCGCGAATGCGAGCATGGAATGGAAACGACGTCAGGATAGACGGTGCCACTGATTGGCGGTCTCGATTCTTTCGGGGAAGCGCAGTCGATCCGATTGATCGGAAGGTGATGACCACCGTGCTGCTCGGTGTGCTGCTGTCGATCGTGCTTTTCATCGCTGTTCATCGCAGCGAGGACAGTCGTACGCGGTCCGAGTTTCTCGAACTTGCCGACGAGCGCATCAGTTCGGTGAGTCTCAATATTGGCATTGCCGTCGATACAGTGTCGATGCTGGCGTCGCATTTTGCGGTGTCCGCGCCGGGCGCGACGTCACGCGCCGATTTCCTCACGCTCACGAAACCCCTGATTTCGCACCACCGGTTCATCCAGGCACTCGAATGGATCCCGCGCGTGCCGGACGCACAGCGTGCGGCACGTGAAGCCGCGGCGCGCGCTGGAGGTGACGCAGGGTTTCAGTTCACCGAACGTGACCCGGCTGGAGGAATGGTGCGGGCGGGGCGTCGATCCGTGTATTTTCCGGTTTACTACGTGCAGCCCATCGCCGGCAACCGGGAAGCAATCGGTTACGACCTGGCATCCAATCCTGCGCGGCGCGCAGCGCTGCTCGCAGCAGGCGCCAGCGGCGAGCAGCGCGCGACGTCACGTGTCGTCCTGGTCCAGGAGAAGGGTCACCAGTACGGTGTGCTGTTGTACGCGCCTGTTTACGAGGTCGGCACCACGCACGTCGGGCTCGATCGCCTGCGTGGTTTCGCGCTCGGGGTCTTCCGCATCGGTGATTTCATCCATGTCACGCAGCACGGGGCCAAGCGATCCGAGCCGCTGGTGCAAGTGCACTTGTACGACCTCGGAACGGAGCCGGTCGAAGCCGGCGGTGGGGCGATGCCTGGTGTGGTGCAGCAGTTGTATCCGCGCACGCCGGATGCGTCGCCGTCGAGTCTGAGCGCGGGCTTGCGCATCAGTACCGCATATGCATTCGGCGGGCACCGCTGGCTGCTCGTGGCCACGCCCACGCCCGCATTCCTGCAGCGGGCCTGGCATGTCGAGTCGTTCATGACCCTGATGGCCGCGCTGCTCGCCACTGGTCTGTTTGGCCTTACACAGAAACACAGCCTGGAGCGAGCCAATTACTCGCTGCACCTCGCGGTTCAGACGGCACGTGCCAAACAGCGTCTCGACGAAGCACATCGCATTTCTCATCTCGGCTTCATCGAGGAAGACGCCGCGCGTGGCGCGTGGCGGGTCAGTGACGGTGCCGCGGCGATGCTGGGTGTGACGTTGCCGGGCGCCATTGGCGGTGCCGAGGAATTGTTCGTCAACGTGCACCCGGAGGATCAGCAACGGGTTTCAGAACTGATGCGCGGAAACACACTGATTCCTGGTGGCGTTGAATTTCGTATCGGCCAGCGTCACTTCCACTTGCTGGCTGGCGACCCTGCCGCGCCTCGCGCGACGTCCCTGCCGCGGCTGCTGACGATTCAGGACATTACCCAACGTCACCAAGCCGAGGCGGAACGCGCCGTGATCATGACGCGTATTGTCGAAACCGGTCGGCTCGAGTCGCTTGGCACACTCGCCGGTGGCATCGCGCACGAGATCAACACGCCCCTGCAGTTCATCGGCGACAATCTGCGCTTCGTGGGGACATGGCTGCCGGCTCTGATGCGCCTCTCCGCTGACGCGCATGCGGCTGCCAGCAGTGGCGATTGGTCGGGGGTCGTTTCCCAGGCGCATGCTCTTCACGCCACCCCCGTGGTTCGCGAGCTGCCAGATGCAATCGCGCAGTCTCTGGATGGCGTCTCGCGGGTTGACACCATTCTTCGCGCCGTCAAGGAATTCTCTTTTCCCAGCGATCGCAAGCCCCAGTACTTTGACTTGAACGCCGCGATCGATGTGGCAAGGGTGGTCGCACGCGCGCAGTGGAGGTATATCGCCGAACTGCATCTCGAACTTGAACCTCGGCTTCCACTGTTGCTGGGCATTGAAAGTGAGATCAACCAGGTTCTGGTGAATCTGCTGATCAACGCCGCGCAGGCGATCCAGGCGCGCGGGGATGGGGCGGCGGGCCTGATCCGCGTGTGCACGCAACGCATTGACGATGCGATCGAGCTGAGGGTGCAAGACAACGGTGTTGGAATATCTGCTTCCAACCTGCCGAAAATCTTTGATCTCTTCTTCAGTACCAAACCGCCCGGCAAGGGTACCGGTCAGGGCCTCGCAATCTCGAAGGCAATCGTGCTTCGCCATGGCGGGACGATCGATGTGACCTCGATCGAAGGGCATGGCGCAACCTTCATCGTGCGCTTTCCCGCGCATGATGCTCGGGGGCATACGTGATGGCAGCGCAAACCGCGGCGCGCCGGCCACGCGTTGTATTTGTGGACGACGACGCATGCATCTTGCAAGGTCTGCGCCGCCATTTCTCCGCGCGTGACGCCGTCTGGGACCTACGCTGGTACAGCAACCCGCGCGAAGCGCTCGATCTGCTGGCGTCGATGCAGGTTGACGTCATGGTGACCGACATGCGCATGCCGGGCATTGATGGTGCGCAGCTGCTCGCCGAGGTGCGTCGACGTCAGCCCGGCTGCGTGCGCTTCATGTTGTCGGGTCATGCCGATCGTCTGTGTGCCGTGCGTGCCATCGGTCCGACACACCAGTATTTTACGAAACCCTGCGACCCGCGCATCCTTGATGCGGCGATCGAACGCGCGCTGGCAGCAAAAGCCATCCTCGACGTGCCCCCAATCGTCGAACTGCTCACGCAAGCGCAGGCGCTCCCTGCACTCCCGCGCACGGTGCAGCGTATTCACGCTGCACTGCGTGTGCCTGAGCCGAACATGGCCAGGGTGGCCGACATCATTGCTTCTGACGTCGGACTGACGCTGCACGTGCTGAAGCTGGCGAACTCGGCGTTTTTTTACCGCGGCACGGAAGTCGACAGCGTGCCGCGCGCGGTTCAGCTTCTTGGGCTTGACCTGATCGAGCCGCTGGTGACGCTCGCGGGCGTGTTTGATGCGGGGCGCTGTCGCGCGCTCGATCTGGACGCGATTGATGACCTCGAAGCGCAAAGCGTCCGCATCAGCATGCTGGCGCGCCAGATTGCACAGCTGGAGCGCCTCGACGCACGCCTCTGCAACCTTTGCGCATGCGCCGGCATGCTGGCGCATGTCGGATCACTGGTGCTGCTGGTGCATCGTGCGTCGCAGATGCGGGGCGTTGCAGCGGCCTTGCATGAGGGATACAACACGCGGAATGTCGATCCGGTCGCGCTTGAGCGCGAGCTGGTTGGCGTGGCGCACCCTGAAGTTGGCGCTGCGCTGCTGGGACTGTGGGGCTTCGACGCCGCAATTGTCGAGGCGGTCCATGCGCATCACCAGCCGCCGGCGCCCGATCCGGATGTTCCGGATGCGCTGGACGTGCACGCAATCCTTTACGTCGCCCAGCTTCTGGTCGAGACAACGTCAGGCGTTCCGCAGTTCCAGAACACGGTGTCTCCGCGCGAACGCGCGCGCGCAGAGCTTGAAATCGGCCTGCATCCGGACTCCGGCCTCGTCGATCGCATTCCCTTCTGGCTCGACGCGCTCGCCGACCACGCCCTCTAGCATCGATAAAGACCATCCATGTGTCACATAAATGGCGCATCATAGGGTGTTGGAACACGTCGTTCCAAAGGAGTCAGGCCATGGAAAGAGTAGAGCCTTCCGGTTTTTCCCCAGACGTTGCGGCGCAGCAAGACCCGCTGGTCGGCTATATGTCGCCCGATCAACTCAAGTTTTTCCGGGATCTTCTCGAACGCGAGCGCGCAACGTTGCTGAGCGCGGCTGGTGAAACCACCGTCAACCTGAAGCAGCTCGCGCCGACCCCGGACCCCTCGGACCGGGCATCAGTGGAAGAGGATCATGCGCTCGAGTTGCGTGTGCGCGACCGTGAGCGCAAGCATCTGCATGCCATTGATCAGGCGTTGATGCGCATTCGCGATGGCAGCTATGGATGGTGCGAGGAAAGCGGCGAGCCGATCGGCTTCGACCGACTGCTCGCGCGACCGACGGCGACGCTGTCGCTCGAGGCGCAGGAACGCCATGAAGACCAGCGGAAAATGAAGGCTGGTCGCCGGCACGCCTGAGACAGGAGCCTGCGCGGCGTCAGGCTTTCTTGGCGCGGCTGGCAACCACCGGCTGCGCCGGTGGCCGAATGATCCCGGCGGCCGGTGTCGCCGGCTTGGCCAATGATCGGTCTTTCTTCGGCTTTTTCGCTTCCTTGTTGCCGCGCTGCTGACCCTTGGGCATGATGCGCCTTCCGTGAGAAGTCTTGAGGCTGCAAGAACTGACAGTGTGTCGAGTGTAGGCCTATTGACCCGCGTGCGTGGCGCGGTCCAGGCCTGGCCGTGGCGTTCAAAGTGTTTGCGTCGCGCCTTTTCCGGCGACGCGGCCACATCGGGCATTGATGGACACTGCAACCTTCGTTGTAGCATGCGCGACGACTGCGCTTCAAGCGGGAATACGCATCATGGAACGAGTGGCATCAATGCTGTGGTGGGCTCGCGCCATCGTGGTTGCGGCGTGCGCGCTCAGGGTGGCTTTTGCCGGCACCCTCCCTGCCGACGCCGCGCGCGGGTGCATGCCCGTCGGAACCCAGGTGATCGTGCGTGCGCTGCATGCGTATGGACAGGTCGCACCGATGACCGTGGTCCGGGTGCGTGTGGCCGCTCCCGGAACCTTGGCGGGGCTGCGCGCCCTCCCGGGACGTCGCGTCACGGAGGGCGAGGCGCTCGGCCGCCTCGGTGGCCCACGCATGCAAACCCTGCGCGTCGATCGCGCGCAGGCGCTGCGCAGCGCTGAGGCCCGGGAGCATGCCGCGGGTCGTTTGCTGCGCGGCCTGCAGCGTCGGCGCGAAGCCCAGCTGGCCACGCGGCAGGCGGTCGATGCGGCGCAGCGCGACCTGACCGCCGCGCGCGCGGCGGTGCGGATCGCCAAGGCGCAACTGCAGGAGCTGCGGGCGCTGGAGGTGTTGCGGGCGCCGACTGCGGGCACAGTGCTTGCGGTTCAAGCGGCGAACGGCGAGGAGGTCGAGCCTGGCGAGACCATCATGACCTTGCAGCCTGCTGGAAGATTATGGATTCGCGCCACCTATGATGGCGCCGACGCGGCCGCGTTGCACGTCGGGATGCGGGGGCGCTTCGCGCCCGCGGGGGGCGGCGACGCCATGCCCGTCGAGGTCGCCTCGATGTTCGCAGCGATGGCGAACGATGGTGGCGTGCAGGTCGGTCTGGTGCCGCAACACGCACCGCTTCCCCCGTGGTGGATCAATGGGCAGTGGGGAAGTCTCACTCTCGATGGCCCTGCCCGCCGGATGGTCATGGTGCCGACGCAGGCCCTGGTGCTCGATGATGGGCGCTGGTGGGTCTTGGTGCACACGCCCAAGGGCGACATGCCACGTCGGGTCGTACCAGGCCCGGCGCATGGTTGGTTGACCGCGGTCGCCAGCGGCTTGCAACCCGGCGACGACGTTGTTGTCACGGACGCCTATCTCGAATTCCACCGCGGTATCGCCCGCGCCTATACGCCGCCCGACTGAGTCAGATGACCGACGTTCCCGTTCCCAGTCTGCTGCGACGTCGCGTCTTGTGGCTTCTGGTCCTGGGCGCCGTGCTGGCGTGGGCGATCGACGCCGGCGTGCACATCCCGGTTGAAGTGCTGCCAACGTTCAGTTTTCCGCAGATCAGCGTGACTGCGCACCTGCCTGGCACCACCGCGACGGAGTTGGAGCATCTGGTGGTCCAACCGCTGGAGAGCCAGATCCTGACCTTGACCGATCTGCGCAGCGTGCGCTCGGTCATGGGTAACGGCACGGTCGAGATCGATGTGCGTTTTCGACAGGGAACCAACGCGCAGGCCGATTTGCAGGTTGTCAATGGCGCGATCGACCGTGCCCGCGCGCGCCTGCCGGCGCTGGCACACCCGGTCGCGGAGATCATGGGCAACGCGATCAACGAGGTCGCCGACTATACGGCGCAGATCCCCACGGGAATCGCCCCGGCAAGGGTGCAACGCGCCGTGCAGGCCGACATTGCTCCAGCCTTGCGTGGGATTCGCGGCGTGCAATTCGTGCACGTCTATGGCGCGGGTGACGAGGCGCTCTGGATCCAGCCCGACCTTGGCGCCATGCGCCGCTTCGATGCCGGTGCCGACGCCATCGTGCGTGCAGTGCGCGCGAGCGTCCTTCTTGCCCCGGCCGGCTACTTGACGCTTGGTCACAACGATGTGCTGATCGAAGCCCGTGACCTGCCGGTGCGCACGCAGGCGCTGGAGGACATCCCGGTGCCGACGCCGCACGGGCCGGTGCCGCTGCGGGTGTTGGCGCGCGTCGTGCGCGCGGCGATGCCGACCCACGACGCGGTAACGCTTGACGGGCTTCCGAGCGTGGCACTGACCGTGATCAAGCAGCCCGGTGCGTCCACCATCGCCGTGACGCGGGCCGTGCAGGCGGCTCTCGAGCAGACCGGGCCAGCGTTGCCCGCGGGCGTGCGCTGGGTACGAACCTATGACCAGGGACATCTGGTTGGCATCGTTGGCGCCGATCTGGGCCGCAACCTTCTGATCGGGGCCTTGCTCGCGGTGGTGATGCTGTTCTGGGTGCTGGGCGCAGGGCGTGGTGTTGTCGTGCTGGCGTTGAGCATCCCCTTGTCGCTCGCGATCGCCATCGCCGCGCTGCACGCGTTCGGGCAGAGCCTGAACCTGATGACGTTTGGCGCGTTGACGGTGGCCGTGGGGTTGCTGGCCGATGACGCCATCATCGTGCTGGAAAGCATCTACCACCGCTGGGAAGCCGGCGATGCGCACTGGCAGGGCATTCGCGCGGGGCTGCGCAGCATCGTGGTTCCCGATATCACCGGCACGCTCACCAACGTGGCCATCTACGTGCCATTGTTGTTCGTGGGCGGTCTGGTCGGGTTGTTTTTCATCCCGTTTTCACTGGCAATGATGCTGGCGTTGCTGGCGTCGCTGCTGGTGTCACTGACCTTCATTCCGCTGGGACTGGGCTTTCTGGGCGCCCGACCAGGGGTTGGAGGTGGCAGCGGGCAGCGCCTGATGCGGGCGCTGCAACGCGGCAACGCCCATCTGTTCGACTGGGTCGCGCGCGCGCCGCGACTCAGCCTGACGATCACCTTCGCCGTGCTGCTGGCGAGTCTGGTGAGCCTGGTGCTGGTGCCGATCAACTTCCTGCCGTTGCCGAACGAGGGGGCATTGCTGGAGTCGTTCACCCTGCCGCCCGGCGCCTCCCTGCTTGATACCCGCGCGGCGGTGGAGCATATTTCCAGGCGTCTGCTGCGCGATCCTGCGGTGGCGCATGTTTACGCGCGTATTGGTTCCTCGGCATCGACCAGTTATACCGAGCCGGCTTACGCTGGTGAGATCCAGGTCGCGCTCAAGCCCGGTGTCAGCGTGAGTGCGCTGGATGCCATCGGGCGGCGCATCCAGCGTGAATCGCAGTTGCCGGGCGTGCAACTGGCTGTCGATACGCCGACCATCGAACGCGTCGGCGAAAGTCTTTCAGGACTCCCGCAGCCGTTCGTGCTTCACGTGTTCGGGACCGATGTGTCCGCATTACGCACCATCGCCCGGAACGTCACCGCGCGGTTGCGTCGCGTTCCCGCGCTCGCCGATGTATTCAATAACGACGGCTATCCCGTCACCCAACTGCAAGTCGCTCCCAGAGCGGATGCGCTCGCGGTGCATGGATTGACCCCCACAGCGTTGGATGGCCAGCTCGCTGCCCTGATGCAGGGGCAGCTGATCGCCCGCGTTCCGGACGGCAATGTCCCGCTGAGCCTGTACATGCGCCTCGCCGGCGCGCCGCAAAAGTCGCTCGAAGGACTTGCGTCCCTGCCAATTCATCTGCCGGACGGCGGCTGGACGCCACTCGGCCAGTTGGCGACGCTGCGACTCGAACAGACACCAAACCAGATCCGGCACATCGCCGGCGCCCGTGTGCTCGACATCCTGGCCACCCCAACCGGGCCGCTTGGCAGCACCGAGGCACAAGCACGCCGCGCCCTGGCTGGTCTGCGCCTGCCTGCGGGGTATCGCGTCGCGTTTGGCGGCCTTGCCGTCGAGCTGGAGCAGGCTGCGGTCGGTTTGCTGCTGGCAACGCTGGCGGCGTTCGCCATCATGGTCGGTATCTTGCTCCTCCAGTTCGATGGCCTGCTGATTCCAGCGTTGTTGTTGCTCGAGATTCCGCTGGCGCTGACTGGGGGCACGGTGGCGCTGGTTCTCAGTGGCGTGGGGCTGAACGCGACCGGGATGATCGGATTCCTGACGCTCGTGGGCATCGGCCTGCGCCATTCCATCGTGCTGCTCGACCGCGTTCGTGCCAACGAACGCGACGGGCTGCCGGTGGAGCAGGCCGTGCGTGAGGCGATTCAAGTGCGTTTCCGCCCGATCGTGTTGACCGCCGCCACCGCGATTTTCGGCATGCTGCCGACCGCGCTCGGGTTCGGCGAGGGCGCGGCACCGGAGCAGGGTCTGGCGGTCGTCATTCTGGGCGGTCTGGTCTGGAGCGCGCTGCGTTCCACCAACCTGATCCCCGCGCTTTACCTGCACTGGCGGCGTCAGCAGCTTGCGCGCCGCATCGACCCCGACGCGACACGCGGTACGCAGACCTGAGGCTGCCCTCGGTCTGCGCAGACGTCGGTGTCAGCGGTCTTCTTCGCCGTGCCAGCGACGGTGATCCTCGTCCTCATGGTGCCGCCTCCAGCCGTAATCGGGAGCGGGGGCATAGACATAAGAGGGGGTGGCGGGAACGTAGGTGACCGGTGGCGCGTAGTTGTAAACGGGCGGTGGCACGTACGCGACCGGCGGCGGCGCATAGACCTGGGGGGCAGGGGCGACGACGTAGGGAGCGGCAATCGCTCCTGCGACGAGGCCGGCGATAAACGCGAATGGCCCTGCATTGTCATGATCGTGCCATCCATCAGCCCGGGCGGGCGTCGCGGACAGCAGGCCGATTGCCAGTGCGCCGGCCAGTGCGGCATGGGATAGTTTCGGTGTATTCACGATGTCTGCGCTCCAAGGTAGGGGCCCGAAAGGGCCGCCGCATGTCCACAACTTTAGACCCGGATTCAACGCAACGCAACCGTTTCGTTGCGTTTAGTTGAATCCGGTTGCGCGAGGCTGAAGGCTGGCAGCCAGCAGCAAGAGAAAGTCGCGCATGAAACCATGTTCGAATTGTCCCGGATAACGGCCGTAGACGCTGACAACCCCGACGGGGCCGTCGGCGCCCACCACCGGAAACGCTGCCGATGAGCGGATGCCTGCCTGCGCCGCCACATCCCGCCAGCGCGTATGGTGCGGGTCGCGCGCATAGCTCGGGTTGACCACCAGCGCACGGCTCGCCCACGCTTTCGCAACGCTCGAACCGCTGGTGGTGGAGGGTTCGAGTCCGAGGCGCGTGTCCAGTCCTGCCTGCCGAAGTGCCTCGGCGTAGGTGTTGAAGGAACCACTCGCGGACGCGACCTTGGCGAATCCATCCGCGGCGCGGTAGCCCCAGGCCGCTGCCGCGATGCCGGGCAAGGTGCACAGCGCATCCAGACATGCCTGGATCTGGTCCCCGCGTGGCGGCTTTTCATCGGCATTCTGCGCATGATCGAGCAGGAAGCGCCGGTAGAGGGCGTGCAGTTCTTCGGTTGCCTCGAGCTGACACTGCAGTTCTTCCTTGAAGCGTGCGTTCACAACCTGCACCAGCAGTGCCCGGTCTCCGACACGTCCAGGCATGGAAATGATTTTGTCGGTGAGGATCCGTAAATAAATGCCCGTGGCGTTGACCAGGGTCGAAGGTTGCAGCCCGATCAAGGCGTGAATCTGCCCGATGAAGCGCGCGCGATGGCGATGCTGTTCGCGCGTGAGATCCGCTTGTATCAACGATTCCAGATGCTCGGCTTGCCGCCGTGCCAGATGTGCGCGCTCCGCCTCGCTGAGGATGCTCAGGATGCGCGCGGGCTCTGGAACCGCGCTCAGCGAGGCGTAAAACTCCCTGGCAAATTGCGAGGATGCATCCGCAATGGTTCGGGTCTGCGCCCCCACGCGCAGGATTCGCTGGCATTCCTCGCCGAAGGCATCCGTGATGCTCGACCCCTGCGCCAGGATTTTTTTCGCGGCGCTGGTCTGTCCCCAACGGTGTTGCCAGGATGACCGATGCAGCTTGTCGGCCTTGGCAACGTAGAGTGCCATGTCGGCATTGCGCAGCAGCAGGTTGGCGGAATCGGTGCCGTCGGGGTCGTCTTCCGGGTAAAGCGTCCAGCCCAGACTGAGCGCAATCTGCAACGCACCAGCATCGGGCACCGTGAACGGCGCGTCGCAGACGGCACCGATGCGATCAAGGAGGGGATGGATTTCTGTTTCCTGCAATCCGTCGAGGATGATCACGAACTCGTCACCGCCATGACGGATGACCATGTCCGACCCCCGCACGGCGTCCTTCAGGCGTTGCGCGAAGGCGCACAGCAAATCGTCTCCCGCCTTGTGCCCGAACGTGTCGTTCACCGGCTTGAAATCATCGAGGTCAAGCATGCCCACCGCCACCAGACTGCCCTGGCGCTGCGCGCGCTCGATCGCCTGTGGAAGAAACAGACTGAGAGCGAGGCGGTTCGGCAAACCGGTGAGTGCGTCGTGATGTGCCAGATGCTTGAAGCGTTCTGTTTGCGACGGGACGAAACCGATGTCGTAAAAAATTGCAATGAAATACGCGATGCTTCCCGCGTCGTCGCGGATGGTCGAAACGGTGATGAACTCCGGATAGACATTCCCGTCCTTGCGACGGTTCCAGATTTCCCCTTGCCAGCGACCTTCGGTCGTCAGCGCACGCCAGAATTTTCTGTAAAACGAGGCGTCCTGATAGCCGGATTTGAGGAGCTTGGTGGTCTGACCGACCGCCTCTTCGCGGCTGTAGCCAGTAATTTTTGTAAACGCCTGGTTGACGTCGATGATGCGCCCCGATGCATCCGAGATCAGGACGGCCTCGTGGGTGTTTTGATACACCGCAGACCAGAGGCTGTCGGGAACGGCGGCCTGCTTCAGGGAATTTTGCATGGCGCCCATCTTAGAAGTTAAACGCGGGGGCGGGCGCTGCGGGTCGCCCCTCCGGTCTTTCAACAGCCTGCCCGACAACCGCCTGCGGACCCCGGCCCCGGCGTGGCTCAGCCGTCCACTGGCTGCGTGGGTGTGTCCAGTAACAGCTGATAGAACACCAGATCGAGCCATCGGCCAAATTTGAAGCCGACCTGGGGCAGGGTTCCGACATGCTGGAACCCCAACCGCGCGTGCAGCGCGATGCTGCCGGCATTCGTCGCATCGATCGCGCCCACCATCGCGTGGACATCGTTTTCACGCGCGGCGGCGATCAGCGCCTGCATCACCCGCTGGCCGCATCCGCGTCCGCGGTGCTCCGCGTGGACGTAGACCGAGTGTTCAACGGTGTATTTGTAAGCGGGCCAGGCGCGGAACATGCCGTAGCTTCCAAATGCCAACAGGTTGCCGTGGTCGTCCTCAAGCCCGAGTACGGGAAAGTTTCCGGCGATTTTGGCGTTGAACCATGTCACCATGCTTTGTCGGTCGCGCCGCGCGTAGTCGTACAGAGCGGTCGAATGCAGGATCGCGTCATTGAAAATCGCAAGGATCGCATCGGCGTGACGCTCGAACGTGCAGGGCACAAGGGTGTGCTGGGACATCGGGGTCTCCGGACCGGGGCTGGGCATGAACATCGGGCCAACCGCACGCGACCTGCGCGCAGTTGGCCGCAGTTGACACGACGCGATGCTAACGCCGTTTCCACGGCCGCTTCCGTGCGCCTCAGCCTGGTGTGCTGCCGCCCTGCATCGGCCGGCGGGCCGGCCACGCACGATGTCCGGGAGCGTGGTCGGCATGCGCGTGATGCCGATGCTCCCAGACCTGCATCATGGTGCGTCGCTGCTCCGGCGTCAGGACCTGGGCGATGGCGATGCGGGTCTTCATGCGCTGGGCGGCCAGTTCACTGGCAATGGCGCTGCGCTGCTGTTGCAGCTTCTGCAGGGCATTGGCGTCGAGCACCGGCGCGCCGAACAGGGCTTGCGCGTGTTGCCTGAGTTCGCGCAGGCGCTGCACGTCGGCCGCGCTGGCGGCGCGTGCGTGCTCCACAATGCCACGGATGCGCGCGCGCTGCTGCGGCGTCACGCCGAGGCGACGCATCCAGGCCGCGGCGCCACGCGCATCGCCTGCGCAATCAGGGTGGTGGTGCGATGGATGCCCGGGCTGCGTCACGCGGGGTGTCGTGGCAGTGGGAGCAGATGTGGTCTGGGCCTGGGCACCGGTGGAACACAGTCCACCGATGGCCATGGCAGCGCCGATGCCAAGGGCGAGAGAATGCAGTTTGCGTCGCATGAATGTCCTCCTGTCTGGGCCGAAATCCGGCGTGGAATGGGAGGATGAAGCATGCGCGCCGGCGTTGTCGCCTTCATGCGCGGACCATGTCGAAGTGTTGATGGGCGCGGGCGCACGACCACGAAATCAGTCCTCCAGCAATGAGCGGAGCATCCAGGCGGCCTTTTCGTGAATATCCATGCGCTGGGTCAGAAGATCGGCGGTTGGCTGGTCGTTGGCCTCATCGGCAACGAGGAAGGCAGCGCGCGCGGTCTTGGCGACCCCCTCGTTGCCCTGGACCAGGATGCGAATCATGTCCGTGGCCTTCGGAGGCTTGGACGGCGCATCGGCCAGGGTGCTGCGCTCAGCAAAGCCCTGGTAGGAGCCGGGTACGGCGAAGCCGAGCGCACGGATACGCTCGGCAATGGGATCCACTGCATTCCAAAGTTCGGTGTACTGCACCATGAACATCTGATGCATGGTGTTGAACATCGGCCCGGTGACGTTCCAGTGGAAGTTGTGCGTGGTCAGGTAGAGCGTGTAGGTGTCGGCGAGCACGCCGCTCAGGGCCTGGGAGATCGCTTCGCGGTGCTTGTCGGCGATGCCGATCTGCACGGGCGACGAAGACGGGTAAAGGCGGTGTTTCTTTGGCGCGGCCATCGGACGGTCCTCCAGAAAAAGTCGTGAAACATTGTGGCAGATTTCTGCGACATGCTCCGCACGCGGGCCATCCGTCGAGAGGCGCTGCTCCGGCCCCGCCCCGACTGCAGCCAACCTTGGCGCCGATGAGGACGCAACGCGCTGGATGCCCATTCCTGACGGCGAGGTAACACCGGCCGCGCCCAACGATTCCTATGCTCGCCGGCAGGGTTGCATCGACATCAGGGAAGGCGCGCGGCGGCCGCTGCGCGGGAATGCGGGAGTCGAATCATGCAGATCGTGTTGACGCGCCACGGGCAGACCGAGGGAATCGATCCGCCGCGGTTTCGAGGCCGCACGGAGCTGGCGCTGTGCGACCACGGACGACGGCAGGCGGTGGCGCTCGCCGGCGCGATCGCGCGCCAGTTCAAGCCCGATATTGTCCTGACCAGCCCATTGAAGCAGTGTCGTGAGACAGGCGCCGTCATCGCCGAGGCCTGCGGGATTGCCACGCAGGGCGTCCTTGCTGGCCTGGTGGACGTCGACTGCGGCATCTGGACGCTGATGACCCACGCCGATGCGGCCTCGGCATTTCCGCGCGAATATGCGCGCTGGAAGCACATGCCGCAATGGGTGCGATTTCCATCGGGTGAATCGCTGCAGGATGTCGCGGCGCGCACCGCCGACGCGTTGCGCGAATTGTGGCGCCTCGGTGGCGACAAGACGGCGGTGCTCGTCGGGCACGACAGCGTGAACAAGGTGGCGTTATTGCAAGCGCTCGACCTGCCGCTGTCGGCCTACTGGCGCATTGAACAGGAGCCTTGCTGCATCAACGAGCTGTTTCTCGATGACCAAGGCGGAATGCGTGTCATGCGGTTCAATGACATTGCGCACTTGCAGCCGCATGCGTAGTCGCGCCGGGTCAGCGCCTGGCTGGCGGGCGCGGCGTCGATGCGCAGTTGCCGCAGGAGGGTGCTGCGCAATGCGAGCAGCCGTCGGTACCCTGTTCCTGCGCCACCTCCCGCCCCGCGCGGCGCGCGGTCAGGTAGACGTACAGCACGAGCAGGGCCGCGAACACCAGCGCTGCGGCCATCTCAAGTGTGGTCGCGCCATGTTGGGCCAGCATGACCTCGGCGGCAACGTAGCCGACCAGAATCATGGCAATCAGGAACTTCTCGGGTGTGTTCATCGCAGCAGGGGTGGAGCCAGAATGCATCAGGCACCGGCGGACGCGGTCCGGACGGTGCCTGGGGCGTGCCTCCATGGGCGGAGGCTGTTCACGCCGAAGCGTGCTGGATGGGGTCACGAATATCCGTGTGGATCCTTCAATATTGCCCTCCTTCCTGCAACCGTCTTGTGACCACTCTACGCCGCTGCACGCGCGCGCGCAAGCGGCTGAGTAGATTTGTCGGAAATGCAGCAATCGCCTTTGAAAACCTGCGAAAGTAGCAATTTGACCTAAGCGCCTGGCGAGATTGACAGCGTGGACGCGCAGAAAGCTTTCAACGCACGCTGCGACGGGTAGCGATTTTCACCAGCCCCACGCGCACGCCGTCACCGGTTGCCTTGTCATCGCCGGCGACGCAATAGGCATCACACCCGCGCATGGCATCGCTCGAAGGCCTCTTCTCGGGCGGAATGTCCTTGTTGCCGCACCATACGTCCTGTCCCAGGCGTTTGCGATGGATGCAGCCGATGCACGACGGCGTCATGTGGGCACGAAAACGCACATGGGTTTCGCGCGTGGCCGCGGGCTTCGCCGATTCGGCGAGTACGGTGAGTGGTCGGTCGCGATCGGATTTCAGTTGAATTCTCCCTCAGCCCCGGCACGGGCGTGCGCCCTTTCAATGATAGCGCGCGACGGCCGTGCCCCGAAGGGGGCCGACGCGGGCACGATCAGCGTGTGGGAGGCAGCAGACGCAGGTAGGGGCGAACCGCGCTCCAGCCCTGTGGGTACAGCTTGCGGGCGGCTTCGTCGCTCACCGAGGTTGGAATGACCGCGGCGTCACCCGGCCGCCAGTTGGCCGGGGTGGCGAGGTTTTGCGCCGCGTGGAGTTGCAGTCCGTCAAGCAGACGGAGCAATTCGTCGAAATTTCTCCCGTTGCTCATCGGGTAGATGAGCATGGCCTTGATGCGTTTGTCCGGGCCGATGAAGAACACCGAGCGGACGGTGGCATTTGACGCCGCCGTGCGGCCTTGCGCACTTTCCCCCGCGTCGGCGGGCAGCATGTCGTAAAGCTTGGATATTTCCAGGCTGGTGTCGGCGATCAGGGGAAAATTGGGTGCGTGGCCTTGCGTATCGGCAATGTCCTGCGCCCACGCCTGGTGATCGGCGACGCTGTCCACCGAGAGCCCGATCAGCCGCGTGTTGCGTCGATCGAATTCGGGCTTCAGCCGCGCCGCTTCGCCAATCTCCGTGGTGCAGATCGGCGTGAAGTCCTTGGGGTGCGAAAACAAGACGGCCCAATGATCCCCGATCCAGTCGTGAAATTGAATCGTTCCCTCGGTGGTCTCGGCGGTGAAATCGGGGGCGATATCGCCCAAGCGCAGGCCCATGGCAACTCTCCTGTAGTTGCGCCGTCACCATGACGGCGTACGTCTCTCTAGGTTAGACGCGCATTGGCTCGCGCGATACCGTCGCACGAAAAATCGCGTTGATCTCTAAGGTCATTTCACCGCCGCCGCGGTCAGGGAAACGCTGGAATCGCTGCTTCGACGCCCTGGTCCCGCGCACCGGGGTGTCGCTCGCGGATCGCTTGCTCGAGCTCGGCGACGCGTGCCGCGGGAACGTCGATCATCATCAGGATCTGACCTTGCGCGATGGCGTCCTCATAGGGTTTGAGGCGGGGGCTGTCGACACTGACACCGATCATGCTGCTGATCCACGCGCCGGTCGCACCGCCCGCCAGCGCCAACGCCAGCACCATTGCGCCCGCCGACACCACAGCGGCGCCCGGAATGGCCACGGCGACCAGTCCGGCCAGGGTGCCGGTGACGCCGCCGAGTCCGATGCCGCGCTCGATCGCGGGAATCAGGTCGGTCTTTTGCGCCAGCCCGGCCTCCGGGAGGTTGCCCAGCGCCGTGCCTTCGCGGGCGATGACGTGGATCTGTCGCTCGGTCAGCCTCGCGAGCAGAAGGTCATCGACGATGGCGTGCGCCATGACGAGGTCGGGAACAAGGAAGTACAAGCGTCGCATGGCGTGCTCCTTACATGACGCGCGCGTGCGATGGCAGTGGCGCGACCATCAGCGAGGTCCGGTACTGCAAGCATAGACATCGCGAGGCCCGACGTCCATGGCGACGGCGTCGTCCGACGCGTGCTCGGTCCGGAGCCCTCACGGCACCGACCGCAGAGCCTGGCGTAAGGTGTCCACGATCTGGTCTACATGCCCGCGCTCCAGGATCAATGGTGGTGAGAGCGCAATCGTGTCGCCAGTTTGTCGCACGAGCACACCCAACTCAAAGCATTTCACGAACACGTCATAGGCCCGGCGCGCGGGTTGGCCCGGTCGGGACAACAGCTCCACAGCTCCGATGAGGCCGAGGTTGCGGATGTCCTTGACATGCGGCGCATCGCGCAGGTCATGCAAGGCGTTTTCCCAGTAGGCGTCGAGCCCTTCGCGGCGAACGCGGGTGAGCAGCCCGTCGCGGGCGTACAGCTGCTGAGCCGCCACGGTGGCGGCGCTGCACAACGGGTGACCCGAGTAGGTGTAGCCGTGGAACAACTCGATACTCCCCTCGGGCGCCCCACCCGTGACCGTCTCGTGGATGCCTTCGCGCACGAAGACCGCACCCATGGGTGCGGCGGCGTTGTTGACCGCCTTCGCGCTGGTGATGATGTCGGGCAGCACGTTGAAGTACTGGGCCGCAAATGGCGTTCCGAGCCGACCAAACCCGGTGATCACCTCGTCAAAGATCAGGAGAATGCCATGGCGGGTGCAGATGGACCGCAGGCGCTCCAGGTAGCCGCGCGGCGGCACGAGCACCCCCGTGGAGCCGGCGAGCGGCTCGACGATGACCGCAGCGATATTGCTGGCGTCGTGCTGCTGTACCAGATGTTCCAGCGCGTCGGCGAGGTGGGCGCCCCAGGCCGGCTGCCCGCGCGAGAACGCCTGATGCGCAAGATCGTGTGTGTGCGGGAGATGCGCCACATTGGGCAGGAGGTTCCCGTGGAATACCTTGCGGTTTGCCGGGATGCCGCCAACCGAAATGCCACCGAAGCCGACACCGTGGTAACCGCGCTCACGGCCGACGAGCAGGGTGCGCGTGCCGTCGCCGCGCGCGCGGTGATAGGCGAGAGCGATTTTCAGCGCGGTGTCGACGGCCTCCGAGCCCGAATTGACCAGGAACACCTTGGTGAGGTCGTCCGGGGCCACCGCTGCCAGCAGGCGTGCCGCTTCGAACTGCACCGGATGGCCCATCTGGAAGGGCGGCGCGTAATCCATTTCGCGCAACTGCTGCTCCATGGCGCGGGTGATTTCCTCGCGCCCATGACCCGCGTTCACGCACCACAGGCCGGCAATGCCATCGAGAATCAGCCGACCGTCATGGCTGCGATAGTGCATGTCCTTCGCGCCGACGAGCAGTCGGGGCGCGGCCTTGAATTGCCTGTTTGCGGTGAAGGGCATCCACAAGGCGTCGAGTTGCTGAGGGTCGGGTGCAACGCCGCGCGTGTTGCTGGCCGTGTCGTCGTCCATCGGAAGCTCCATGGCGTGATTGGAGGGGAAGGTGGGAGGAACATCTGAGGAAAATCGGGGAAAAATCCCTCAGCAATTCTGGCATTGTGCTGCGCGGTGTCGGCATATGTCATCCCATCCGTCGCGGGTTAGCATTTCGCGCAGGCGGGCTCCAAGGCCGGACGCAGTGCGCGAAACGGATCGAAGGCGGCGGAACAATTCCGAAACAAGGGCGGATCAATCATGGCATTCGGGCTTTACATCATCGGCGACGAAATTCTTTCGGGCAAGCGCGAAGACAAGCATTTCCCCAAGGTGCAGGCGCTGCTGGCGGCGCGAGGGATGCAACTGCAGTGGGTGCAGTATCTGGGCGATGACCCATTGCTGCTGCGTACGGCGTTTCGCGCCAGTTTCGCGCGTGGCGATATCGCCTTGAGCTGCGGTGGCATCGGCGCAACACCCGATGACCATACCCGTCAAAGCGCGGCAGCCGCGCTCGACGTTCCGCTGGAACTGCACCCTGAGGCGCGGGAGCTGATTTTGCAGCGACTGCGAAGCGTGGGCCTCGACGCTGTCGACAGCGAGGCGGTGCAGCAGCGCCTGCAGATGGGTGTGTTTCCACGTGGTGCCGAGATCATCCCGAATCCGTATAACCAGATTCCAGGCTTCTCGATTCAACGCCACTACTTTGTGCCCGGTTTTCCGGTCATGGCCTGGCCGATGCTCGAGTGGGTGCTTGATGGCGCCTTGCACGCACTCCAGCGTGCGGGAACCTATCTGGAGCGTGCCTGCATCGTGCTTGGCGCCATGGAAGCAGACCTGACACCGCTGATGGTGCGCATCGAAAGCGAGTTCGAGGATGTCAAGGTATTCAGTCTTCCCAGCGTCGATCATCCGCAGTGGGGTCGGCATATCGAACTGGGCGTCAAAGGCGAGCCGCAGCGGGTCGAGGCCGCATTTGAAACCTTGAAGCAAGGGCTGGCCGCGTTGCATGCCGACATCCGCACCGAAACAGTGCGAAAAATTTGAAAAGCTTCAAACTGGTGCGCGCGTGCCCCGAGAAAGGTTGCGCGCCGCCGGGGTGTCGGGCTGCGCGTCGCGCACCCGTCCTCAGGGCAGTGGCATGGTTTCTGCTAGATTTTCATGAGTGCGGGGTCGGCGCCAGCCGACGGCCCCAAGGTTCCTGAAGGTGCGAACGCGGTGCCCGCGGCGCGCACGCGCTTTTTCAACAACTCCCTTGAATGGAGAAAATCGCATGACCAAGAGCGTTGCAGACGTGATGAAGATGGTGCAGGAAAACGACGTCAAGTTCGTCGACTTCCGCTTCACGGATACCCGCGGCAAGGAACAGCACGTGACCGTGCCGGTGTCCGCCTTCAATGAGGAGAAGTTCAGCGAAGGACACGCATTCGACGGCTCGTCCATCGCTGGCTGGAAAGGCATCGAGGCGTCGGACATGATGCTGATGCCGGACTCCAACTCCGCCAATATCGACCCGTTCATGGAGGAAACCACGCTCCTGCTGAGCTGCGACGTGCTCGAGCCAGGCGACGGCAAGCCCTACGACCGCGACCCCCGCTCCATCGCCAAGAAGGCCGAGGCCTATCTGAAGGCTTCGGGCATCGGTGACACAGCCTACTTCGGCCCGGAACCTGAATTCTTCATCTTTGACCAGGTGCGCTGGAACGTCGACATGTCCGGTTGCTTCGTCAAGGTCGATTCCGACGAAGCGTCATGGTCGACAGGCGAGAAGCTCGAGGGCGGCAACATGGGGCACCGCCCCTCGGTGAAGGGCGGATACTTCCCGGTTCCTCCGGTCGACAGCCTGCAGGACATCCGTTCGGAAATGTGCCTGATTCTCGAGCAGATGGGCGTGCCCGTCGAGGTGCATCACCATGAGGTCGCTGGTGCCGGCCAATGCGAAATCGGGACCCGTTTCGCCACGCTGGTGCAGCGTGCCGACTGGACCCAGATCCTGAAGTACGTCGTGCACAACGTCGCGCACAGCTATGGCAAGACCGCCACCTTCATGCCCAAGCCCGTGGTCGGCGACAACGGCTCCGGCATGCACGTCCACCAGTCGGTGTGGAAAGATGGCAAGAACCTGTTCGCTGGCAACGGCTACGCCGGCCTCTCCGAGTTCGCCCTGTATTACATCGGCGGCATCATCAAGCATGCCCGCGCGCTCAACGCCATTACCAACCCCGGCACCAACAGCTACAAGCGACTGGTTCCGGGTTTCGAGGCGCCGGTCAAGCTGGCGTATTCGGCGCGCAATCGCTCGGCGTCGATCCGCGTTCCTTACGTGCAAAGCGACAAGGCGCGCCGCATCGAGGTTCGCTTCCCCGATCCAACCTGCAACCCCTACCTCGGCTTTGCCGCGCTGCTGATGGCCGGTCTTGACGGCGTGGAGAACAAGATCCACCCGGGTGAAGCCGCCAGCAAGAACCTCTACGATCTGCCGCCGGAAGAGGATGCGAAGATCCCGACCGTGTGCTCCAGCCTCGATCAGGCCCTGGAAGCTCTGGACAAGGACCGCGCGTTCCTGACCAAGGGTGGCGTGTTCAGCGATGATTTCCTCGACGCCTACATCGCCCTCAAGATGGAAGAGGTCACCCGCTTCCGCATGACCACGCATCCGGTCGAGTTTGACATGTACTACTCGCTGTAAACCCCTGGCGGCGGCGTGCGTTGCATCTGCAGGCACGCTGCAGCGACGGACCCGAGGGGACGGCTTGCCGTCCCCTCGTCGTTTTTCCGAGGCCGCATCGGCTTCCGGCCTGCCAGGCTTACACTGCGCCCACGGCCCGCGGGCAACCTGGCCCGCGCATTCACCACGACCAAGAGCTCAACGATGCGCCGCTTCTGCATCTTTCCCCGGACATCCATCCTGGCCGCGTGCGCGCTGGCGCTCGCTTGTCTTTCGGCGCGGGCGCAGCAGACCGATCCCAACCGCGTCTACCGTTGCCCGGACAATTCCTACACGAACATGCTCAGTGTTGTGCGGGCCCGGCATTGCAAGCCGGTTGACAACGCCAATATCAGCGTGGTTTCGCCGGGTGCCGTGAAAGGTGGCGGGCACCGTCCGCCACCACACCCGGGCTCGGCGGCGCAGCGGGTGGAACCATCGGCGCAGGCAGCGCGCGATGCCGAGGCCAGGCACCTGCTCGAGGATGAGTTGCAGTCGCAGCAGGTACGCCTGCAGGAGCAGCTCAAGGCGTACAACGGCGGCCATCCCGACCGTCTGGGCGGCGAGGCCAACTATCAGAAATATCTCGATCGGGTCGATGCGATGAAGAAGTCCATCGACCTCACCCAGTCCAATATCGATGCGCTGCAGCGGGAACTTCAGCGCTATGGCCATTAGCCACACCGCGGGGGATCGCGCCGGCCGCCCAGACCTGTCTGCGCAGGCGCAGACGGTGCTCGATTGGCTGGCGACCATGGCAGCGCTGGTCGATATCCGCGGGCGCGTGCTGTACGCCAACCCTGCCCTCGAGGCGGGCCTGGGCCTGTCGCGGCGCCAGTTGCTGGGGCAGGACCTGGCGCAATGGCTGGCGCGCGCCCAGCCCTGGCGCGATGCGCTCGCGCAGGTCCACGGCAATGAATTCAGCAGCAAGCGTTTCGACGACACGCTGACCCCCCGTGGTGGAGGGGAGCCCATGCCGGTGCAAGCCATCGTCTCGCGGACCGACGACGCTGATGTGCTGCTGGTCGAGTTGCTGGAACTCAGCCAGCACAGTCGTCAGGAACGCGAGGAGCAATGGCTCAACCAGGCGCAGGCGAACAAGGACCTGATCCGCAATCTCGCCCATGAAATCAAGAATCCGCTGGGCGGCATCCGGGGTGCCGCGCAGCTGCTGCAGATGGAGCTCGAGAGTCGCGAACTGCAGGAATACACGCGCGTTGTCATTCACGAGGCGGATCGGCTCCAGACCCTGGTCGATCGCCTGCTTGCACCCCACCGGCGTCCGCATGTGGTCGGCGATGTCAACATCCACGAGGTGCTGGAACGGGTGCGCTCGGTGATCCTGGCCGAGTTTCCCAAGGGCTTGGAGGTCGTGCGCGATTACGACGCGAGCCTGCCGGAATTCCGCGGCGATCGTGAACAACTCATCCAGGCCATTCTCAACATTGCGCACAATGCCGCCCTGGCGCTGGCGCAGCGGCGCGCGGCGGGAGACGCGCGCATCGTGTTCAAGACCCGGGCGGCGCGCCAGGTCACGCTGGCCAAGCAGCGGTACAAGCTGGCACTGCTCTTGCATATCACCGACAACGGCCCCGGCGTGCCAGCGGCGATCAAGTACAAGATGTTCTTTCCG
>VFSW01002139.1_pt1 | contig 29932 bp, 53 predicted proteins | sample 5358111 | NCBI WGS metagenome assembly VFSW01 (sample SAMN11554181, study PRJNA540505) | mine drainage metagenome | isolation source: sediment from site ElyBrook_90M | place: USA: Ely Copper Mine, Vershire, VT | collected 2017 | reverse complement strand
GGGCGTCTACGTCGAGTACAAGTAGTGCGCCCAGTAATCGAACGGTGGATCGAAATATACGGCAAGAAAAGGAAAGACATGGGCCTTGAGATTGAAGGGGAATTCAATGAACAGTGGGGAGTCGTGAAGCAGAAGATCATCGAGCACGACAAAATCCTCAATGGAAACGGGAAGCAGGGCGTCGTTGAGTTCGTCACTGGGTTGAAGGCACAGATGCGCCTGTTGATGATCCTCGTGACGATCTTTGGCGCGATTTCAGCGATAGGCACAGCCGTCATCGGTCTTTTGGAATACAATCGCCAAGTGCATAGCGGTATGATTGATCTGGGCTCCAGCGTCTATCGAGCCGCCGATTCAACCACCGCGAAAGAGTTGCAATGGTGGAATTATCATCAGTAACAGGAGGACCCATGGCAGACAAAAATCCCTACAGCCCGTTCCCGCCTCCACCGCCGCCAGAGCCTTGCGCGGATGAAGTCCCGATCTCGCAGCCGGAACCGGAACAGGAAGACGAGGAGGCGTGATGGTAACCTTTTCGCGGGAAGACGTTATCGCGTCCTGCAAAGAATTCGGCCATCTACTGCATGTTCCCAGCGGTCTACTCGGCTCAGCCGTGATGCAGGCCATCGCATCCAATGAATCGAGTCTGGGGGCCGATAGTGGCTCTCGACAGGAAGCGTCCTACTCAGAGGGCGGCAGAAACTACGACGCCGCGCTGGAGGATTCCTACGGATCTGCGTCGGAATGTTCGCACGGTCCCTGGCAGATGATGTTCGACAACTTCACGCCGGAAACACAGGCAGAGATAGTGGCGGGGAGAGCGACGATTACGGATTACGCTCAGGAGTTTGTGCGGTTCTTCAATGCCTACGTCATACGGACGCGGCACGCGCAGACGCTCGACCAGATTGGCGAGGTGTGGAACTTGGGTCACATCGGATACGACCCTGAATACGTGCACAAGCTCAACCTTGCCTATCAGGAGGCGACGGCATGACACCAAAGGCGTGGCTTCACTCAATACTCGCGGCTGCGATCTCGGCCGCCGCGAGTTCCGTCACTGCCGGCATCGTTGATCCGGCCAAGTTCAACTTCACGCTCTCTGGAATCGAGCACCTGGGCGAGTTCGCGCTAGTCAATGCATTCCTCGCAGTGGCGCTGATTCTCAAACAGTCACCTCTCCCTCAAGACCCACCAAAGGAGCAACCCAAATGAAGCGAATCATCCTGTTTATCGCGCTGTTTTTCGGCATGGCAATGGTGCTGCCGCAGACAGGCTGCAAAACCTCCAATACAGCGAATCCGGCTACACTGGCGCCGGGATACCTCAACTCCGCCGATGAATCGATGGGTGTAGCTCTGGTTGGCGCACATGCCTTCTACGCCACCATCCAGCAGGATGTGGCCGCAGGGAAATACACTCCTTCTGCGACGGAGAAGACCGCGCTGAACAACTTCGCCACCGCACTGAACGCCGCACAGATTCTCTACATCGCCTATCACAATGGCATGGCGACGCAGGCACAGACCCAGGCCGCAGTGGATGCGGTCACAAAGCAGCAGGCGGCGCTTCAGGCGACCGTCACGGGAGGCAAGTAATGGATTCCACCCAGATCGTCTCGCTCATCGAATTGGCGGCAAATGTGACCCTAGCTGCCGTGCCGCAGACTTCCGCCTTTGCGCCGCTGGCGTCCGCACTGGAGGCCGGGATCAACCCCCTCATCGCGTCGATTCAGGCTGGCAGCACCAAGACGCAGGACATTCTAGCTGGATACGGTGCCATGATTGCCCTGATCCAGACGTTGAAGTCTCAAACCGGGATCAGTCCCGAGTTGCTGGCCAAACTCGAAGAATACCTCAAGGCGGCGCAGAATGGCACCGTGGCGGCGATTGCAGCCAACACGAAGGGATATGACCCCACCCAACTCACTCAGGTGGTACCCATTGCCTGAGATCGTCTGGCGCGTCGTGGATGGGCCCAGTCTCGTCGATAGCGGCATCGAGGCTATTGAGCGAGGGTGCGTCTGCCATGTCGAGTTCATGGAAGGGGACCGCACCTTCGGGGCGCGACCGAACGGAGGAGTCATCTACAGGTCTTTGGACCGATTCCCGGTAGACTTTCGCTTCTCAGTTTCGGTGACCGATGAGCAATACGGGCGCTACTGCGCGGCGCGGGACTCGCAGAACGGAAAGCCATACGACAAGGTGGCTATCGCATGGATTGCCTTGGACAACTGGAGAGGCATGAGCCGCGAATGGGAAAGCCAGCACGCATGGTATTGCTCCGAACTGTGGACGTGGATTTTGCAACAGGCTGGAGTGCTTGAGGAATTTCCGGCCTGCGTAAACAACGTGACGCCGCAAGAGGCGCTGTTAATCTCGCTGGCTCGGTTCACGCACATTTCTACATGAGAGGAGGTATTGGATTGTAGCCGCAGCAAAGGCCCCAACCGAAAGGAAGGGGCCTTTGCTTTGAGCGCGGGCGTCCAGTGCAGACGACCATCATCTTTGGTCCTTTCATTTCACCACCTTTGGAGTCATTCCCGGGCTGCCTCCTCAGATTTGGCTAACATCATCGCTGCCTTGATCCACGCCACGCGGGCTGTCTTCTCTCCGGTTGTTCGTGCAATCACATTTCCAACATCATCGTGGATCATGTGCTCATCTAACAGCCAGTCATTCCAGCATCCAGAACGAGGATATTTCTCTTTGACGATAGCTTTGGCTTCTTTTAGAGTCATAACTTCACCTCCTACGCTTGTTGGTGATTGGTGGTTGGCGTTTCATCGATGGCCAAGGGTTTCGGTCATAAGCCGTTCGGCCCAGTCCGCGCAAACTCATAAACTCAACACGGGCCGGGAGGAATCGAACCTCCGACGTAGCCATAATCGGCCACTCTGCCACTGAGATACATGCCCGTGCAAACTCATCATATCCCTAACTCTCACCGCTATCTATCCTTTCGGCGCGGTGGCTGCGAGTGCGGAAAACACGGTTTCCACATCGCTATCGAAATCATCACCGTATTGTTCGGTAGTTAATGCTTTGTATCCTACTTCCAGCGCATCATGCAGTGTCTCTATTTGATGCTGAGCGGCGATAAGTTTAGCAACGTTCGGACAATCTCCTGCTCTATCTGGGCGATGCGCTCCGCGTCTTCCCCCGTCTGGCAAAACGCAATCTCGCGTCCAGTTTCATCCAGGACGTAAAACGCTCCGTGGGTATAGTGATTATGTTTCGTTGTCCAAGACATCGATGTTCCTTTCTAGCGGTACGAGCTTGTATCCGCCGCGCTTGTTGGTGAATTGATCTACGTGCGCCGAACATTCACAGATGCCTCTGCCTACCATGTGCACGATTGGATATTCAGTTGATTGTACGACTGCTATTTCGTATGCCATGTTTTCGGGACATTTCCACACTTGTCCCGTATTGATCTCAATCCCGCACGGTGCCGGCATCGGATGCCTCCTTTTCTGCCGGTCCAGCATCGGCCTTTCCCTTTTCCTTTTCGCTCATCCACTTGTCCAGCATCTTGTGAACGCACTCCTGTCCACATATGTGAGCGTTGCCTTTCTGCTTATCTTCCCATTGGCGCAAAACAAGCGTTCGGCCCACATTTGCCGCAAACCAATGATTGGTTTCCTTGCGCTCGGCACCGCAGATGTCGCAGATGTAGCAAGTCTTAATCATGAACTCTCCTCGAAGTTCCGTCTGGCGATACTTACTCAAATGAGGGTATACCTCTGCGCTGCGATTTCCGCGCCTTCAATGCCTCTTTAAGAAGCACCCTCACCGCCGAAACAAAAGTCCTATCCTCGACTACGGACAGTTGCTGAATCGCTTGCATCGTCTCAACATCGAGCGGAACGTGGATGGTCTGAAAAGATTGTTCTTTGGTCTTCTTCACGGATTTAAGGTACAGGATAAATCTTGGAATTGCAAGGATTATTTTGATAATCGTAGGTATATTTGATATACAATTCTCAGATGGACATCTCTACCAGGCTGCTCTTGCTGAACCGGAAGCCGCGCTCTTTACGTCCCTCTGCCCCTCAGAACCAATATCAGGATCATTATGATCCGCTTTCCCTGAAGAAAGATAGCGGAATCATGGTTCCAAGAATGATCAAAGGCGCCATGCGTTCGGCCATGGATAAGGTACAGCAAGACTACGGAGACGTAGACGCTTTTGTTGCACGGGAACTTCAGTACAACTCTGTTGAGCACATGCACCGCTTCTTTATGGGGCTGCAAGTCGATGCGGTCGCGCTGGCCATTTGGCAGATCAGGCGAGGCAAATCACTAATCGAGTCCTCGATGACAGGGATCGGCAAGGGTAGGACGGGAGCCGCCATCTGCCGATGGGCCATACTGAATCACGTTCTGCCCATCTTTTGCACCTATTCAGACATCCTGTTCACCGACTTTTACCGCGATCTCGATGACATTGAATTCGGTGCAGGAGTTTGGCCTCTCCTGTTCAACGCCAGTTCGTCTATCACCGAACTCTCGACAGGCAGGAAGATATTTGCCAGCAAAGGCAGCATGAAATCCACCTTGACCGCAATTGCCGAGTCGGGTGAACTTCCTAGAGGCCGCAATGCCGTATTCCTTACCTATTCGCAAATCAACACGGACAATGTGCAGCAAAAAGCCTTAGAGTCTCTGGCAGGACGCGCAATCTTAATCCTGGACGAATCGCACAACGCGGGAGGAGTGGAATCGAACACTGGGATGTTCTTTCAGGAAGTAGTGAGCAAGGCGAAGGGAGTCCTGTTTATGTCTGCGACCTGGGCTAAGCGTCCAGATACCCTACCTCTTTATGCTCCCAAAACCGACCTGTCGATTGCCATTCCTGAAACCTTCCGAGTGACGGATGCTGTGCGAGCCGGGAAAGAACCGTTGCAGACCGTAGTCTCAAGCCAGCTAGCGGAATGTGGGCAGTTGATTCGCAGGGAGTTGTCTTATGAGGGAATCTCGATTCATAACTTTGTTGACGACAGTAACCGCGAAGAGCACGAACGTGTTTCGGACCAAGTAACGGAAGTCCTGCGGGCGATCATGAAGTTGGACGACGCCTGGCACAATGTGGACTTTGAGAAACTCAGGAAATTGCGCAAGAAAATCTACAAGCAGAAGATTTACCATCGGCGTTTTTCGTCCATCGTCCACAACATCGTCAAGCAGTTTCTCCTAGCTCTAAAATCAGATGCCGCTGCCAATTGCGCAATTGAGAGTCTAGGCAAAGGCGAAAAGCCCATCATCGCATTGGAAAGCACCATGGGGGCGTTTCTTGACGCTTACGTGTCGTCCATGGGGTTTTCGGTGGGGTCCGATATGTCTGCCGCGTCCTGGGCCAGTATCCTGCGCAGATCGCTCGACAGGACCATTCACTACACATTCTACGCACAAGGCAAAAAGCAGCGCATCGGCTTTGGAACCGAGGCGTGCTGCGAATCGACACGGCTTCTCTATCGGGATGCTGAAAAGCTGATTGACGCTCTCTCACTTACGATTCCTGTTTCTCCGATTGACTGGATTCGTCACCTGGTAGCGGAAGCAGGACACACCGTGGCCGAGATTACCGGGAGGTCATGGAGGATCAATTATTCCGGTCCTGCTCCTATCTTGTCGCAAGTCTCAAGCGAGGAACGCAATGACCGGGTGAAGACCGGGATACTGTTCAACAATGGTGGGATTGATTGCCTGATCCTGAACCAAGCCGGGTCTACCGGAATCAGCCTTCATGCTTCCGAAAAGTTCAAGGACCAGAGGCAAAGACACATGATTATCGCGCAGCCGGCAGGGGACGTGAACGTGTTCTCTCAGATCCTCGGACGATCGAACAGGACAGGTCAGGTCATCCTGCCAAAGTACACGATGCTCTCGGTTGCCCTACCTTCCGAAACCAGACCGGCAATCAACCTAGCGCGAAAACTCAAATCCTTGAATGCGAACACTTCGAGCAACACCCGTTCGGCCATGTCGGTAGAAGTTCCCGATTTGATGAACAAATACGGCGACAAGATCGTCTACGAGTGGCTGCATGACAACGAGCAGACCGCATTGCTCATGGGCTTGTCGGTGGACAAGCCGGAATCGGAAGGCGGACTGGTCCAAGAAGACTTGGCGAGAGTGGCTACAGGACGCGCGGCATTGCTTCCTGTCAAAGAGCAGCACGACTTCATGGATACGATTGCCGAGTCGTACATTGACTACATCGCATACCTGGACGAGACGGGCCAGAACGATCTTGAGCCTAAGACCTACGACTTCGATGCGGAGCAGAAAACCAGCCATGTGATCTACTGCGGAACCGATGAGAATTCGCCATTCGGGCAGGACGCGATTTACGGAGAGTATTCGATCAAACGACAAGGCAAATCCTATACCCCTGCGGAAGTCTCGGCGCTGCTAGAGGAGTCCTTCGGAGAGTACGCAGATCGGCCAGCCAATGAGAAAGACACGCTGCTTGCGAGAGACCTGAGCCATCACCTTGAATCGCTGTTTCATCCCTACTTTGCTGCGCTGGAGGTTCCGCACATCATCGATCGAGCAGGAATGATTCGGTATGCTGGCAGGACCCTCTTAAGTGAGTACCGAGTTGGGACGGGTCTCCGCGTGGAGATCAACGGCGACATCTACAACGGGATCATCTACCGGATCGATGGCAGGAAGAAGATCAGTGGCAACCCATATGCTCCCTCGGCACTTAAGTTCTACATTGCAGTCAACGGACCACTGAGAGAAATCAGGGTTCCGGGATCGCAGATCAGAGGTATCACACTGGCCAACCTGGGCAGGAATGCGAGTCCTGAAAAACTCTTTCAGGACTACCATAGCGATGCGCGGCAAGGCTGCAAGTTAATCACCGGGAATTTGCTTGGCGCTTACGGGTTGCTGAAGCAAGGCATGAAGGGCCGAATTATCAACTTCAGTCAGCACGACGGAAGTATCAAGCAAGGCATACTCATGCCTTGGAAATTCGACCCCGAGACGGACTTGGTTGCGCAGAAGGGCTAGAAGCCATCGGCTATTGCTTCCTCATGTTCTGGCTCCGTATCATCCTCGCCATCTTCCGTGTTAGCGAACAATCCAGCCCCCATGCTCAAGGCTCGGTCAAGATTCTTACAGCCTTGGAGCCAGTACGACCTTTTGAGTTCGCTGCCGATGAATCGGCGCCCCATCTCCAACGCCACAAATCCCTCGCTTCCGATGCCGGCGAACGGACTCCATACCACATCTCCCGGATTCGACCATAGTTTGATGGCGCGGCGGATGACTTCTAGTTGTAAGGGGCAAATGTGGCGCTCGTCGTTGTGTTCCCGCGCCGAACGGTATTGCAATGTGTCCGATGGGTTGATGTCCATCCAGATAGGTGAAGCGTACTGTTGCCAGAGTTGCACTGGGAACGTCTCGTTCGTGTTCGTTACCCGCTCTGGATTGTCTCCTGGCTTGCGCATGGTCACGAGGTAGTCTGGCACTCCCTGACGGCTCATGCACGCATCTTTCTTGATTTGCTTGTGGAGCAATCCCAGCGCCTTTGTGCGCTGCATAGCCGTCACCGGGTCTTTCCAGATGCAGACCTCGGAGTGATAGATGAAACCAACTTCCTCGAATGCACGGATAATCTCGCCCCGGAAGTCACGAATGCCGATGTGCCCGTCCCTCACTTTTGAGGTAGGAAGGTTCATACAGTGGATGGACACCAGACGCCCCGGCATCATCGCCCGGTACTGTTCGCGGATAAGGAACCTGTAGTGCTCCCAGAAGTCGCCCTTGTTCCTCGAGTTTCCCATGTCCCGCTCGGAGTTGGAGTAGGTGTAGAGCGAGTCGAATGGCGGCGAGTAGACGGAATAGTGGATCGAATCGGCGGGCAGTTCCCGCGCCAGTTCCACGCAATCGGCAAGGTGCATCGTCCAATGTTCCGAAGTCTTCACGTCACGCTCGTAGACTGATTCTGAACGCACAGTTCCGCGCAAGTTTTCGCGCGTCAAGTCTTGCATCTGCTCAGCCATCTCATCAGCCATCTGTTCCGCCTCTCTCTCCTTGCGCTTCAGGTTTTCCAACACATTGCCTTCGGTTGATGAAACTACCAGATGGCAGTGAACGGGACGAGTCTGTCCAAATCTCCAGTTGCGCCGAATGACTTGGTAGAACATCTCCCATGAATCCGTGACTCCAACAAAAATGAGATGAGAGCACATCTGCATATTCATCCCAAACCCAAAGACGCGCCCCTTGGAAATCAGGTATTTTTTGTCGCCATACATCCACTCTTCCAAAAGTCGGAGCTTGTCGTCCTCTTCTGTCCTGCCATCGATCGATACAGCGTCCGTACCAAGGGCATCTGCCAGTGCGTCCTGCTCGCTATTGAGGTTGCACCAAACATTCCATTTTTCTGCTGGTTCCGACAGTACTATCTCGACACACTTCTCTACCCGATCATTGACAGTGGAGCGCCGTGCAGCGAGTCTTTCTTGCAGAGACTCCGCGGGCATGGCGAACAGCATCCCATCTGTCGGAGTCTCCACGTCAATGATATGTTCGTGGTAAATGAGCGGCGGTAACTTAAATGCACCGTCGTCGTACCCGATGTCGGAGGGCTTGCGCACATTGATAGCCCATGAACAGACCCAGGACCAGAACGCTTTCCTTGCATGTCCCTTTAGTCTCCACTTCTGCGTCTCGCCCCCATCATGCGTAAAAAACATGGAGAGCATTTCCTGCATTGTCATGACGCCAAGAAACTCGGCATGGTTCCCAAGTTCCAGCACGTCGTTGGGGGACGGAGTAGCGGTGCTGGCTAACTTGTACGGCGTATCGCGGAAGACTTCAATCAGCTCCGTGCGTGTTTTCCCGTCTAGGGCTTTGAGTATCGAACTTTCATCCAATGCCACGCCAGCATACTCAGACAAATCGAACGAATCCAGCCGCTCGTAATTCGTAACCACTACTGGGGCCTGCGGCTTGCCGCCTTTCTGGTAGACAGCATTGATGCCGAACTTACGAGCCTCGCTGACAAGGCGCAAGCCCGGTGTGTCTGGCGATCCCGCTAACTGTTGAGCGACTTGGAGCGGCGCAGGAATAATGACGGGAGAATCTTGAGTCTCAGCAATGATGCGAGCCCACTCCAGTTCGACAAACGACTTGCCGGTTCCAGTGCCCATGAAGTCAGCGGAGCGACCCAAGCGCAGATTCCATCGGCAAATGTCGGCCTGAAAGGGAAACAGAGATGGATTCAACGCGGGGACTTCAGTCAAGCCAGAAACTACCGGAGTGAACCGCTTCCGTTCAAGGAACCGCTCATAATCGTTCTCAACCGTTGTCATCAATCCTCCTCTTCCTTGCCGCGCTGATGCTCGTATTGGTGGCATTTCCAACAGCCCCATCTATGTTTTTGACCTGTTTCTTCAGACTCAAACCAGCCGAAGCGCCGCTTGCCTTTCAGATGGCAGAGTTGCCCTTGGTTCTCGTCACCGTCAGTCGCATTTAGTGGGGCATATCCGAGGCAATGAGGACCGTTGCGCAATTGGCACATCCCCTTGGCTCGCGCGTAGCAAACCGTTCTGGCATTCTCTTTCTCTTCCTTAGTCGGTTCCCCGCGTCTCGGCTTGGCTCGGAACTTACGCACTGGCGTGTGCCGCTTCAGCCCCACTTTTCTCTTAATACTGCGTCCCGTCATAGTAGCTTTCCTCGTACTCCATCTCTGCTTGCGCCTCGAAGCATAGCCGGCGCACGTCGAATGTGCCTTTCGTCGATCCTGTCGATCCGCCCGTCCTGAGTTTGGCTAAGTTCAAGTCAACCTCACGTGACAGTTTCTTTGTTTCCTTGTCGATAGTGCGGTGAATGATGAGTGCGGCAAACGCATCTTCCCATGTATTGCTTGTGCCCTTTACGTCGTCGGCAACAGGAGCCGAATCCGCAAACTCGCGCGAGACTTTCTTAAGCTGTCTCAAAATGACAAGGGCACTCCGCTTTGTCTTGATCTTGTCTCGCAGCCTAGCAGATGTGGAATTGTCTCGCTCTACTTGACTTTCCCGTCCTGCGCTTGTGGCGATCATGCCAAAATGGTCAATGATGAATAAAACCTCGGAGCCATCTTTAGTCTCCCGGTCAATGGCCCACAATATCTGTTCGCAATCCATCTTCTCGTCATAAACAGATAGTGGCCAATCGCAGATTGTTTCCATGGCCAGATTCACGAGCGCGTTCTGCTCCGGAGTCTGACGCCACGCGTTATTCACAGCAATGTTCGGTACATCTGCCACATAAGGGACCAAATCTCGGAGGATAGATTCTTTTTTCTTTTCTAGAGAGAACATCACGCATTTTCGTCCTGCTTGGAGGTTGTAGGCAAGGCTCATCACTGCCCAAGGAGTCTTGCCTTGATTCGCCCTCGCGCACACAAGGGTGATGTTGTGCATCCTGTAGCCGCCTCCAGACTTAGCGTCGAACCATGCGTTCCCCGATGGGATGCACGGGCTCACCCGAGTTCGGTACTCCTCGTTGATCTCGTGGAGCGCATGTGCAATAAAGCTGCGCACTGGAGCTTTTGAAGATTGCATGACCGGCTCGCAGATGGCCTCTAACTGGCTCTGTGCGTCTCCGATGACATCTATGGCTGTTTTACTTTGGTCGGCTGCTCTGGCAATCGTATTGGAGCAGATGAGCATTGTTTTGCGCAGCATCATCTTCTCGCGCACGATTCGCACATAGTCCTCAACTGCTGGTCGTCTCGGTACCCCCCTGTCGAGGTCAGAGATGTAGGCCCATCCGCCTACTGCGTCGATCTCGTTCCTGTCATGCAAATTGGTGGAAACTGTTAATTGGTCAATGGCGCTTCCGCTGTCGTGTAAGCGCTTCATCGCCATACGTATTCTGCGGTGGCTGTCAAGACTCCATGCGTCCTGCGGGAGTTGCGATACTTGATCCCAATAGGCGTTGTCGATCATGACCGCAGCGAGCAAGATGCGTTCACCTTCTATGCTGGATGGGAGCGGAATGTCGGGCAGTATATTCACTTGCTGGAATCCTCAGCCCCCTGGATTCGCTTTCCTATCCAACGTATGACTGGCACCGCCATACTATTGCCAAACGCGCGGTACATGGGTCCATCCGCTGCAATCTTCGTGAACCACTGCTTATCTTCCTGCCAGCATCTCAGTCCGTGACCCATCAGATATTCGGCTTCGTCGGCGTCAATCTTCCTGCGCGAGTTGGTTTCAATGTGGCAATAACAGTCCTCAAATCCCTGAAGGCGAGCGACTTCTACGACCGTCAACCTGCGTACTGCGTAGCCGTTGGTTGTGAGCGGCGCTGCGTCTCCCCGCCCAGTCTGTCCAGACTGGGCCTTGATTGGAGGCACAATCTCGGATGGTGCGCCTCTGCCATTGCGGGCGAAGCGGGACTCGAAGGCTACGGGATTTGGAACAATAACTCCATTCTGTCTTCGGCTACCATTGTTCGCGTCTAGCGTTGCGTGGGTGTCCTGTTCTCGGCATCCGCTCTGTGACGATTGGAAGGCTACCGCAGGAACATGGGCACTCGCGGCAAGCGGATGGCACTCGTCATTCTCTTTGGGGTTCGAGTAGTTGCCGGGACTCGTAACCTGTGTTGTATCGAAGCATATTATTGGAACACCAGCTGGCCTTGGAGTCGAAGGCGATAAGGTTTGCCTCACCGCTGCCCCCCCCCCATCGGGAGTTCGAATTGTAGTCGCTCGGTCTTCATTTTGCCAATATCCTTGTCCTGTGTTCTGGAAGGTCAGAGGCACAAGCGGAATGCCTCTGCCTGTCCCATCTTCTGACGCGTCGAAACCTTCCGCACGGAGGCTGTGGGCAACATCAGGACTCGACGATGAACGTTTCGCTCTCAAAATCCAATCTCCTCGTTGCCGTATGACTCGCATTTGCCGCTGTTGCCGTTTCAATCGCTCCACTCGTGTTATTCCCACCGAACGCATGGGATGTAGGTATCGGTTGTCGGATCGCCGCCTTTTTCAGTTCGTTTTGTGATGCAATGCGCAAGGGATAATTCGTCCAGTGTAAGCATCCTGTCCGTTCTGCCCCCCCCGAAGTGTGCGCCGTCGCTAATCGTTCCTACCGTCGCAGGCAATGACGCCTCCCCCAAGTTCAAAATCCGTTCCGAGTCCACCGCCTGCGGTATTTCGGCTGCTGACGGTTCCTGCGACATCTGGCAGGCTATCACCGGGTCTTGTCCTCTCGAATCCCCCCCCCCGCTCGAATCCTGGGCCACTGCTTCTAACGCTTGGCGCAACATTATGGGTAGTTCCTTGCCCCTCTTCCCGGCGCGGCGGATGATTCCCATGCAGGCGCGGCTCGTTAAGTAGTATCCCTGCGGGATAGGACACGTCTCCAGAACGCGCGACAAGGAACACGCGCTTCCGTCGCTGGGCCAGGCCGAAAAATTGAGCGTCGAGCAGGCGCCACGCTGCGGAGCGCCTGGGACCGCTAACCAGACCAACGTCCGTCCAGCGGAGTCCGCTTGTTGGAATGAGTGCGGAGTCTGCTCCCACCATTGCACCAATGAAGCATCCGAAGGCATTGTCGCGGACGTTGAGCACCCCGGGTACGTTTTCCCAGAGGATTGTGAGGGGTTTGAGCCCTTTTCGGGATCGAACATTGTCAATTGCATTTGCAAGCCTCACAAAAGCTAAGGTCAGGTTACCGCGGTCATCATCCAAAGATTTCCGCAGTCCTACTACTGAAAATGCCTGGCATGGAGTACCGGCCACGAGAATATCCGGCAATGCGATTCCAAGCCGTTCGATATGCCGCATCTTGATTGCGGTGAAATCTCCCCACAATACCGGTCCGATTACTTTGCGTTCGTACCGTGCATCCTGCGCACCGTGGCGAGTCATCAAAACACGCCTCGGAAACGACTCAATCTCCGACATGAGCGCAAAGGTCCATCCGAAGTCAGCCCACGCGACTTCTGGTGCCCCGATCCCGCTGCAAATCGACCATACAACCATCAGGACTCCTGAGCCATCTTCCGCGCAAGCCACAACCGCCGACAGTGTCGCAACCGTTCGACTCCATTTAAGGTTCTGCAAGGCTCTCCAACCGCCGCCCGGCAGGGATCCAGCGGACAGGCCACGGCAGACGCTTCTATATCTTCCGCTTCGATCCGTGCGTCAAAGACTTCGCGGGGTTCAACAGGACTCGTCATGCTATCAACCTTTCTCCAAACGCCAATGCCATTAGCCGATCCACACGGTTTGCATCTTCCACACTGATCGACGGTTTTCGTCTTAAGCGTTCTGCCGCTGCATATTTCTCTTGCTGATTTCCGCTCAACCTGATTCGTAAGTACCTCCGTTGCCAACTAACGGCACTTGGAGTCCTTCCCATGACCGTGGCGATTGTGATGTCAGAGACGTGCTGTGCTGCCAGATCGTGCAACTGCTGTCTGTCGGCATCCGTCCATCGCTTGTAAGTGAGTCGTTTCATTCCGGCTTTCTCCCATCCCGGTAAACTTTCGGTATCCCGCACGCAGCTCGTAGTTGGCTTGGCGTCGGCATCTTCTTCAGTGATTCGTCGCCGCGCAAGGCTTTATAGGCGACATCCAAGTCCTCATCTGTCCTGTGTCCGCATTCTTCTTGATAGAGCATCAAAAGTTCTTCATCCACAGACGCTCCGAATATCCGAGCTAGCTTCGTTACAATCTCCCGCAGATGCCGGTGGGGATGGCGCAGGTCGCGGACTTTGAGCAAGAGGGTGCCGAAATCAGGACACGCCGCTTCATGCTCTCGCCGCGGGCTATCAGATATCTTTCCGATGACTTGAATCACGTCCTCAAACGGTTCCTTCGATAGTGCTCCCGAATAGACTTTCAGACTCGTTTCGCTCATCTCCCCGCCGCGCTTGATGGCCATTTCCGCCAGAGCCATTACGATTCTCGATGTGTTCGATAGCAGCGGCTGCTGCGTCAACGGTCCTGTCTGCTTTCGTGTTGCCACTTTGTTGTCTGCCATTGCCGTTCACTCCGTTGGGCTTCTGCCATTCTCGGTCATCATCGCTGAATCGGTCTTGGTTAAACCATGTTGTCGGATAAGGCCGATAGTCGTTGCCCCCTTTCGCCGGCGGTTGTCCTGCCGGTGACTTGGCGTACTGCGCGGCGCGTTTCCATAGCCATCTCCTGGCCGCGTGCTCGTCGGTCTGGGCCTTTTCCTTCACCAGCCGTTCTGCGGCTTTCTGGATGGCCTTAATCGCTGCTCGGGGGGCAGTGTGCCTTGGATATGCTTGGTAGACAGCCTTACATTGGATGGCTATGGCGGGATCGGCGATAGCTTTCTCGGTCTTGGTCATGATGGCACGCCTACCTTTCCGCAACCGTTACAGTTGTAGCAAATTCGAGAGTTCACTATTCCGCACCCGGAGCATAGTATGCAAGGAATCGTGTATCCGTATCCATTACATAACGAACACTTCTTGGAGCCTACGACCTTCGGAACAAACTTCCCGCTCACGCTGACTTGGGTTACGCGGGAACATTTGCATCGTGTTTTCATTCATTGCCTCCTAAATTCTTCCGAGCTGGGGCATGATACGAAGTGCGCTATTGCATGGATGTATCCGTTATTCGTCATGTTTAACGGCATATTCTCGTCCTTTTCCGAGGTCCACCATTCGACTTCGGAATTGCACTCTTCCGAATGGCAGGAAGTGAGATTCTCGAACCGATACATGGCTTCGATAACGGAATTTCTCGTTGCCGAGAAACCCATAAACATTCCTCCCCAAAGTTGAGGCTGTGAGGATGGCTTTGGGACCATCCCCACACTTGCGGAATCAGACCGTCGCCCGATTCGCCCGTAGTCTTTCGCTGGCGCGTGAGACTAAAACTGATTCTTATACGCCTCAGCGATTTCGTCAAGTGGAAAATCAGTTGACGTTGGGTTTGTATTTCTCCCGCTGTCGAGCGTGGTAAGCGGCCAAGTCTTTCGGCCCTGATGTCTTCCTGGCCGGTATGATCGGGCCGTCCATCTCGTTGTCAGGATCGAGTTCGGTATCGTCGCCAAATGGGATGTCCTCGTCCTCCGCGGCAGGGGAATCAGGACCGTCAACATCTTCGTCCGCAGATACATACTCTCCAAACTCCATTTCCGACTGAGAATAGATCGCTTCGAGGTGGAAGTCCTTATGCAAATGATCCCAAGCCCAATCGCGCATCTGAATGCTCGCCGGAATGTAGACAGTCATCGTCAGGTCTAGCGTCCGCTTCTCCGCTTCCCCGCCCGCAACAAGAGCGAGTTTCATGATCTTCACACCGGTCGAGCTAACTTCAGGACTCTTTACATCCGGCGTCGAGAACATCTCCATCGTAAAGCCTTCCATCTCCACATTAAGGCTCGTTCTCTCAATCTTGGATTCGTCCTTCGCCATGACGGAGAATTCCTCGCTGATGGCCTCGTTCATGCCGACTATCGATTCGTTGAGCAATGGCAGGCATAAATCCAGTTTGATTCGGGACTCACCCACCTTGGTGCGTAAATGGCTCCATGCGTTGAGAGAGGCCTTGCGGCGCCGTCCTTCAAAAAATGACTTTAATTTTGATGCGTGCGTCTTCGTCACTTTGATTTTGATCCTTTCTGCGGGTTAAATTGGAGGTTAGAACTCCGTGAACTCAAGCGAATCCTGCGTGTGCTTTGATTGATTGTCGACTTTTTTCTGGCGCGGGAAAAACTTAATCATCGATGCATGTCCTCCGTTAATGAGCGCTCCTTCAAGGCGCCTCCGGAAGTGCGCAGCAGGACCGTCCATGAAGTTCACCAGGAGCTGGAACTCTTCGGCGGTGAAACTGCTTTTTACACCGTTGCACCGCTTGCAGATGACTTGCAGGTTGCCCAGTTCTGGGCCTCCTCCTCGCCGCAGTGGTGTCTTGTGGTCAAGGCTGAGGGATAGAATGTCGATCGGCGTGCGGCAATACGGACAGGGAACCGCTTGCAGCCCCGTCTGCTTCCAGAGCCATGAGTAAAACTGATCTCGGCTGAATGGCAGGACATTCTCAGGGGCAATGACTATCTTCACTCGCTTGGGTGCGGATTTCTGCAATTGCTTTCTCCAGCGTGTGCGGCAATCCTCAAAAAGTTGCGAGGCTCGCTTGCGGAAGTCGTCGGTGTCGATCATCAGCGTATGATCCATTCTGGCGCGTTGCGTTTGAATAATCGTGGCAGTTGCCATGCGCCTTGATAGTCAACTTGCTCCATGAACCGCTTCAGTAGTTGCATGTGAAGCACTTGAAGATGCGTTTCTCCGTCGGTCCAAAGATCATGCCACGCATAATCGAATTCTTCTTTTAGATCGATTTCGAGCGCATCACCGTGGATCAGGCGAACACGCGAATTATCCTCGAATTCTGCGCCTATGATTCGGAGAATTTGCCGGTCAATTTCCACGACCGTGACGTGCTCGACTCGCGGCGAAGCGAGCAGTCCACGCACCACGCATCCGAGCCCCAAGCCTGTTACTAGAACACGGCCCTTGGCGCGAAGCCAGATCGGGAGATGTCGGCGCAGTTCCCGTAAGGAATCCTCCATTACCGTCTCTCCATGCTCGCGGTGAATCGTCGAGTCCGTAAAGCGGGAAAGAAAGGTAACGTTGGTAAAACCAGCCCATCTCTTAAAGACAGGAAGCAAAAGGTCTATATCGTCCCTGCGATATATCTCCCACAAGCCAAACGATTGCGGCTTCAAAGTCTCTGGAACCCGCGCTGCTGCGATGTAATCAGATGGGGTCATGGCGTCTTCCAGTCTGGAAATGGAAACTCCTGCTCCCGGTCCCACCACCGTGTTCTCAGACCTCTGAACCCCGGTATGGCAAACGGGACTGTGCAGGCTACGGCATCGCCTCGCCGGCAGATGATCCATCCGCTTTGATCCTGATGGTTCTCCGGCCCCTGCACGCGGGTCACAAAGGCGTAGCCGCGCAGCTTACCGTGCGCCACGACGTAGAATCTGTCACCAGGCTTGATGGTTTCGGCTAGCGGTGCCCGCGTGTACCATCCCCATTCTTCGCCAGTGTAGGGGTCGCCAGCCGCATCGCCTTCGGCAATCCAACTCAAGAAAAAGTCCTTCGGGCAAGTGCCGACCAGATCAGGCATTGTATTTCCCCGCCTTCAAATCCTTGTACCAGTCCGTCTTGCTGATTCGCAGGAACTCGCGGAACGAACAGTCAAAGGCATCTGCGAAGTTCCGGTACTCTTCCATGCGCAGTTGTGAGCGAGTCTTCTTCGGCGGTGCGGTACTCTCGCACTTCATCGCTTCGATTCCTGCTTCCGTCACCGAGCAGTTGAAGTACGGGAGCCATTCCGTTGTCTTGTGCTGCTGCATGAATCCCATCTCGGCTAACGCGCGGCAATCTGGCTCATCGCTTGCCCCTGCGCAAAAGTAGTTGCGGCTGTACGGGTTGTAATCAGGATGGAATACTTCGCCTCTACGCCGCGCACTCTGTCCGTACTGGTCGCAGCCGAGAGCGTGTTGCAGGATTTCAAGTTGGCGTGGGGTCATCCTTCTGGCCTTTCTTCTTTATCATCGTCCAGTTCGGTTCGGAAGTCTCGAAACATCTGCATCAGTTCCGCGCCCATCTGTTCGGGCAGATTCTTGCTCTTCACAAATCTCCATAGCAGAGCATCTGCCTCAGTCCTAGATGCCATCACGAGCATGTCCATTGCGATCTGGCGCGTCTCGCTCATAGACAACTGAGCGATGATCCCCTTCTCATTTGAGAGTTGGATGTAGGGATTCTTGTCGCGCACAGCGACTATACCGATTACCCAAAAGTCAGCCATCAGACTTCCTGCTCTCTTTCAGCCTTGGATACATTGCGTTCCTCGGCTTGATCCGCCTTCAATTGTTCCCACAAAGGTTCCAAGTTAATTCTCTGCTTCCCCGGACACCAGCAGACAGTGGGCGCGTTCTTGATGGCCTCGTTCAATTCTGCAAGTTTGGTAGCAACTTCATCGGGCAATTCGCCATCTTCGGGAAGGTCGTCGCACCAGTAGTCCTCGCTGACACAGGACAGTTTGCCTGGTTTACAAAGCACCAATCTAACCTCGTCCGTTTCTTCGTCCAGATCGGCCAGGTAATCAAGAACCTCGCCATCGCTGAAGAAAAACTTGTCGTCATCAAAGGTGCAGACCGGAGTAGTTCCATCCCACTCAACCATCGGGAGAGCGTAGAACTTTTCCATGTCAATCTTGGCTTGGCAGGAATCACAGCGGGTGCGGCGTTTATCAAATACGTTTCCACACTCGCACTTGATGTGCGTGCATCCCGACCAGCGAGCCATGTTCTCGTCTTTGCCCCAATACCGGCCATTGGAGCTAACCCATCCCGAAAGGTTGGTGCGATGGGTTGCCGCCTCGTCGCTGTCGTACATCACGATCTTTGGGTCGCTCATGCGCTCACCGCCTTATACTCCATCGCTCGCACTTGCATCCCACCACACCAACCATGCATCTCCTTGACTCTCGCTTCGCAATTCTTCTTTTCCACATAGACGCGATAGGGCTGGTACACCCGCCAAGTCTTGCCGCCGTCTCGGGACCGCTCGATAACTCATAGAGTCGGATGCTCCTCTATATCCTCAATCTCTATGAGTTTTCCCAGCCGTTCGCTTGGGCCAAGATATTCCTTGGCTTTGACGATTGCCTCAGCGACTGTATTTGCCTCAACCACCACTGCAAATGGCGATGACTTTTTCCCTTCGAGGATTCTGAACTCATAGCAATTCATTTTTGTTTCTCCTCACCGTTAGTCGCAGCAACATCCGGCTGCGGTGAATACTTGGGCTTGCTAGCGCTGAATGTCAACTCTCGGAACCGGCGCAAGAAACTTTGTTCAACCTCGGCGGGGTAGCCGGGAATAAGTTGCTCCTTCGGAAGGACCGCGCCATGCTCCTTCCACTGTGCGGGTGGTAATGCCATCAGGTCCCGCTGCTCCCATTGCAGAACGAAATCATCAACCTCTTTGATTTTGGCAGGACACTTCAAGGGCAAAAGGAAGCGCACACAAATTGCTACCATAAGCCGGTCTTCGATAGTCCTGTACTCATCGCCCAGCGTCGAATATCGCTTGATTGGACGCGGAAGGTCTACCAAATAAGCCTCTGCCGCATCGTGGAGTAATCCCCATAAAGCGTCCCGCCTCGGGCAGTATTGGCTCACAATCAAACTGTGTTGAGCGACCGAATAGTGCTCTCGGACATGCCCAGCGAAGCGGCATTGGAGCGAGAGAGCGTGCGCAATGTCTTCAATGAATATATCTTCGGGACGCGGGTCCAATGGCCAAAGCTGCCGCCCCGTAAAAGTCTGCATCCAATCCCCCTTGCGAGTCATAGCCGCTCTGCCTTTCCGGCCTCAACAAAGTAGTACGCAACCCCCTCTTTCTTCGGAGCCTCTTTGCTTGAATCCGCCAACAAAAGTATCGCCTGATCCAACTGCCCCGAATCGAGCATCGCCTTGATGCATCCAAACAACTTGTTCCGCTGAGCTCCAATCATGGTATCAACCTCATCCACGATCACCATCTTGATCTTCGTAGTGACCGCGATAGCGCATTGCAGCGCCACGGCAAAGGCCAGCGACTCGAATCCTGATAGCCGCTTGATGCTCAGAAAGTTCGGTGCCGTCCTGGGGGTCATGACTTCAAAGCAATAAGGCTCAATCGACAGTTTTGCCTCGTATCCCCACTTGGACAGGACCGAGTTCACACTATCCTGAAATCCCCCGATGTGCTCCTTGATGAGTTTGGCCTTCACGCCCTTGTCTCCCCAGTAAGCGCAAAGGGTTTCAAGTTCGCTCACCTTGACCTGGGCATCGTCTCGTTGCTTTGTGCTGCGCTCAATCTCGGCCAGCGTGGACTCGTAGCGAACGGCAGGACTCAGTTTGGCTTCCCACTCGCCAATCTCGGCTGTGAGTGCGTCGAGAGCCGATGTATCGAGGGGATTGGCTTCCTTGGCCACGGCCTCTTTGAGCGACGATTGCATGGCTATGATGGCGGTTTCGATAGCGGTTATGCTCTCGGCGTTAGCAGTGAGTTTCTTGACGATTTCCAGTTTCTCGGCCAGCTTCTCTTCGTTGGCCTTGATCTTGGATTCAGCCTGGGCAATGTCGCCGAGTTTCTTCTGCCGATAAAGGAGATTCGCTTTCTCGGCTTCCGCTTGCTTGGCAATCTCCTGATGCTCCGCAATTTTGCCCGCAATGAACTTCCGTGTAATTGCTTGTGTGCAGGTCGGGCAGGGCGCCTCATCAACCGGGTTACCATCCTCACCTACCAGCAACTCACTGAATATCTCCTGCGCCTGCTGCTGAGCGGCAATCTCGCCATCCAGAGTCGCAATCTGCACCGACAGCGCGTCGTATTCCTTGCGCTTCGCCGCTTGCTGTTTGATGGTGGTCAGCGTGGGGCCATCGAGCAACGCCGCGTCAATCTCTTTCTGCTCCTCCATTGCCGTCTTGCGTTCGCTATGAACCTTGGCGAGCTTGTCTTGCTCTTGCGTGATGCTCTGCTCAATGCGCCCAACTTGAGAGCTGCCCCCGCCCTGAACCTTCTTCGCCTCTCTGGTCTGCTTGGCGCGTAGGTCGAACAACTTCTGATGAACTTCTTCCGCCGTGTGCTCTGGCTTGTCGGGCTTGGCAGGAATGTGAATCGCCCCGAGTTCGGCTTTTGCTTTCGTCCTGGCGTTGTATACGCCGCTCCGAGTGTCGCCGTAAATCGCGTCGATAAGCGTAACGGGATTCTTCTTCCAGTCTTGTTTGCCGAGATGCTTATCGGTCAACTCAACCATCTTGGGATCGAAGTCGTACTGCGCGGGGAGAACCAACGCAGCGAGGATGGCTTTCTGGTCGGCCGGCTTCTCATTGATGAAGTATCTGGAGTCAAGAACGCAGGACAGCCGTTCCCGATTGATTTCGAGATACTTCTCGAATCCTCTGACGAGGTTCACATCGCCGTCTTTGCCACTGCCGGGACGGATGACGAGCGGTTGCCTGCCGGGGTTGTAGGTCGCAACCAACTCCATCGGCCCTTTGGCTGTCTCCAGACCTCCGGTGATGATTGCCTTGTCCGCCCCGAGTCGAATCAGATCCTTTGCACCCACACCCTTGCCATCCACTCCATAGCACTGCGCTGTAAGCAGGATTTGCGCAGCGTTTCCGATAAGGCTTTTCCCGTTGGCGTTGTCTCCCTTGAATATGCACATCTTTTCGTCGAGAAGAATCTCCTCGTGCTGGTAGATGCCAAAATTGTCGATTACAAGCCGTCCCAATTTCATCGTTCAATCCTTTCGTTCTGATGGTTGCTACAGCGGTAAATCGTCGTTAGCTGGTTCCTACTTGACCTTAGAGGCTTCCTCGTAGACGAGAGGTTGCGGCTGTTCCGGCGCGGGAATCGCATCAGGCTTTGGCAGCGCAGCCGCAATCCTACCTTAATTAGAATGCGTTAGAAACACATTTCTTCATCTCTTTCTGCATCATCGTCGGATCTGGTGTCCAATTCAGGATCAAGCGCCTTGACTCGGAACGTCTGCTCTTTCGTGACCGTAGCCAGGTCCATAATCTTCTGGTGCAGGTCCACGCGCTTCTTTGCCTTCAAATACTTCTTGAGTCCAGTCCAGCCGATTTCAAGGTTGCAAAACCACGGTTCGCTCCCCCGACGCTTCGGTACAAGATCGTCAGGATTCTGCCCTGCGTAATCAATCAGCGCATCCAACGCCGGCATGATGAACCCGCCCTTGCCATCTTTCTCGAACAGCGGGACTGTGACGGCATCGTGTTCCTTGGGTCCGAACTCGAATACCTTACCGTTCGCGTCCTCGGTCCTAATCGGCTCTCTGGTGCTGTCGTAAATCTGGCGTAGCGTCTTGTCGGCTACCGTCTTCATCTGGTCGATGACCATCTTGACTTGAAGCCACTCCTGCGGAGTCCTGTTGAGCATCGGGTTGAGCGGTTCGATGGGGCAGGGATACCTTGTCGGCTCCAACTTGCTTGGGCAATAAGTACACTGTGGCCCACTGTGGACACGCAGAGGCTCGCCATTCGCAACTTTGATGTGGATCAGTTCCTTCTGCTCATTCTTGCGCCGCACGAAGTCCATGAGCGCAGGAACGTCCTCACGGCTGTACTTGTGAGCGGTCTGGATATTTTCAAACCGCACGAATCTCAAACTGAATTCCACTTCCTTTAATTCTGGCAGGTGCATCATTGCGGCGAGGCAGTAAAGTTGCGCCTGTTCCGTGTCGGCAGCAAAGGCGCGGAAGTGCGATTTGTAGTCTGGCAATCTCGCAAAGACGCCGCCAGGGAATAAGTAAAGCACGTCCATGATTCCGCACACGACGGGAGGATCGCCTGACCCTTCAATGCCCCAAACAGGATCAATCTCCAATCGCTTACCATCGTGATCAAAACTCCACGTTGGCCTAAAACGGCTGTCGAGGCCCCATGGAATCTCTGCTCCGAAGAAATTCTCCCAGTCGATGGTCAGATTGTCACGGCAGGTTTCGAGAATTTCGAACGCTTCCTCGCCGATGGCCTTGCAGAGACTTTCCAGATAAGCGAAGTCTGCCGGAACCTTTTTGAGCGCACAGTGGCGAGCGTAGGGCGCGAGTACTGCGTGAACATCGCTCCCTCTCTCACTCTCTGGCGTGTCGGGATACTTGACACCATCAATCTCTGTGAGTTTGTAACAGTGCTCGCAGCCCATCTTGGCCGCGAGACTTTGTCTGTAAGGTGGAATTGTGGTGAGTGCCGTTGACATGCTTTTCCTCCGCAGGTTGCTCGAAACTTAATGCGCGGGCCACATGCCAGAGTGGACTCGAACCCCCATCTCGTGGTATCCACCATCCTGCCATTAGACGACCGGCATAGATGCCTGTGCGCAACAGGTGCCAACAGGTGCCCGCGCCTTCCGGCTCCCATTGAAGGGACGGCCAGAACTTGATTACCAGTTCTCAATATCAATCGATGGCGGATCAGGTTTGGAGTGAGACTTGGCGTCCTGTGCGGGACTCGGTTGCTTCTCGAACAGTTCTCCGGACGGTTCCGCATCGAGATTCTCGGCTACGATTTCAGGTGCGGCAGTTTTCTGGGCCTCACGAGTGCTATTCTCCGCACCAGCAGCAGGACTCGGATGGTCTGGCTTCTTCTCCTCCGTCTTTGGCCTGCTGCCATCGTTGCGCTTCTTGGCAACCAGTCCCTCAAGGTACTCAATCAGTTTCTTGGGACCATCCTTGATGTGACCAGCCTTGGTCTTCCTGATCTGCGCCGGGGGCATCTCCAGTTCGGCAAAGAGGGATTCAATTTTGGCTTCAAGCTCCTCTTTGTCGTCACCGCTCGCTTCTTCTTTGGCGCGAACAATTTCCTTCCATGTTGTGCTGCCTTCGGCGATACCAGCGTAGAGAATCCGCAACTCTTCCATCTCCGCAGGATTCAGGTCGTTACTGTGACCGATGTATTCCTTGAGCTGTTCGACCGTCACGCCCACTTTGGCAAATCCGGTATAGAGGCGCTTGCGAGCAGCATCAGGGTCTTGGGCGTCAACCTGTCGCTGCGTCTGCCTAATCTCGGCCTCTGCCTCCTTGCGCAGCCATCCAGGCAGGACAGAGAGAATCAGATTGCGCTTTGCCTTGGAGTAGAGTGCCCGCTTCGTCGTATCGATCTCGTCGTCGGTCGCACGAATCAGATAGACCGGATCGCCTTTGGAGTTGGTACGGGAAGAGATAACAAAATCCTTTTCCTTGGTGCTCCTGCGCTCGACCGTCTTCGGCACAATGATGATTTCCGACTCCAGATTGTTCGACTCGTAATCGATTCTTACCGCGCGGAAGATACGCTGATTTTCGTCCTCTCCCAATGGCCAGAGGTCAACGGCGATGTTCTTCATGAATGGCAGGGCCATCTCTGCAAAGCGAATGGTCAGCCCGGTCACGATGTTTGGCACCCACTTTCCATTCTGGTATTCGCCGCCGCGCGGGACGCCGTACATAGCGTTGCTTGAGCCGTACTTTTTTGGATCGGGATCGATGGCGACAAACTGTGGGCGCCGGCATTCCTTGAGGATTTGCTGCTCGATCACATCCCAGTCGCGCGGATGCCGTTCGGCCCAAATGTAGGCGGACTGAATCTGGGCTTGCGCGATCTGCTGGACCATCGAGACGTTTTGCTCGGCGAACTCCGCGTCCCTCTGGATCTTTGCGTCCTGAGGGAGAAGGAGAGCGGTCGTTTCATTTGCCATGATTCGATTTCCTTTCTTTCGGTGCCCTGATATACGCATCAGGCAGTCTGATGTAGCCAAGCCCGAGCGCGACGCTCTTGACCGAACGCTTGCCGAGCAGGATTAAATGCACGAACTGCGGAGTCACACCGAGGCTGGCCGCTACCGCACTTTTGCTGCTCTTGCTGATCTCTCGTTTCAGAGTCCCGAGAACATCATCTTTAGAGTATTTCCGCATGGTTGGCACACTAAACTGTTTTGTTCCGGTTTGTCAAGGGCTATTTTTCAACAGAAATGACCGCCGCAGGTTATCTCTTCCCTTGGTAGTCTTTCCACGTCCTCCCGCCGATCCCCGTTTCCCGAGTGAAGATCGCGCCCATGAAGATGATGCCGACCATGGGCACGACAGAGAGCAGAGCAAGTAATTGCATAGTGTCTTTTCTACTTGGCGAGCTTCTCGGCTTCGGCGAGGGCGGCGTTAACCTCTGCTAGTGTCAAATCCCAAACAGAATCACCTTCGTGGTTAAAAGGCTTTGCACTAGCGAGACAGTTTTTCAGCGCCTCCACGAGCTTCTCGTGCGAGGCTGCAAGGGCTGCGTACCTTTTCTCTGCGGTGATTAGTGCATCAGCCACGTCGAAAGAATCAGGACCGTGAAACGTACTCTTGCATAGCAACGAGTGTCTTTCAAAAACTTTTTGGCAGTCGCCAAGTGTGAAATCGGTATTTCCAAAATTAACGTACATCGTCTCCTTCTTTCCTCCTACCATCGGGTAGGCGCGGCTATACCCCATATTTCATCGCCTCAATTTCGCACTCTTTGCAGAACTCGCCTTCCTCGCTCACCGGGGCATCCTCGCAGGTCGCGCACACAGGGCGGCATTTCTCGCATCGCATCTCGCCCACGTGCCGTTGCAGCTCCCCTTCCAGGACCGCCGCGCCGCAATGCTCGCAATACTCTATCTCATCCTCGCGAGCTGGGCGGTCGTCGTCAACGTCGGTGCGGATGCGTGGCCAGTCATCTGGATCATGCTGTCCCCGGTAGTCAAGCGGAGCATATCGCGTCATGGTTCCTCCGTAGTTCGCTTGTCCTCTGATTCAGTCCAGAAAGCATATTGCTGATCCCACTGACCTGGCTCCATATCGAGCGGGTAGCAATCATCCAACGCAGCATGGGTTTTGTAGTCCAAGTAGAACCTCTCCACACGTTCCCTTTCTTCGGCAATCCACTGGTCGATGGTCATGAGCGTCTCTCCTCCCGGGCTAAGGCTGCGTCGATTACGGCTAGCGTTCTCTCCGCAATCTCAACGATGCGGAACGGCCATTCATGCCGGCCGTCGCACCGGCATTTATCCCAAACTTTTTGGTGTGGGACGGGTTATAGGAGCGTCATACACAACAGCAGGCTCGCGCAGATGATAGCCAAAATATACGTGATGGCCTCAAACGGCGGTTCAGCTGCCTCCCGCATGGAGTGCCAACTATCAATGCCGGGGACCTCTTCGCGGAGCTGCTGGTCCTCTTCGCGAATATAGTCGGCGAGCGCTTTTGGTAAGCGGTCGAGGGGGTCGCAGTGGGATCGGTTCTCGCAAAGTGGGCGCATATCAGTCTCCCATCCATCTCTCAGAGTTTAGTGCATCCAATTCTTCCTTCGGAATGGGGTCTCCTGTCCACCGTGCGACGAACTCCTCATATTCGCGCTCGATGCGATCGAGTTCACGTTTCCGCTGTTGGTGTTTATGCCGCCACATGAGTGCGAAGAGGCATCCAGCGGAGATGTCTATCAGCACCAAAAATGCCAGAGATTTGACGATGAACATCATAGGGCCTCCTAGAGCAGAATCGGTTAAGCGTTGTGTGGTGCGCCGGCCTGGTGCTGTGCGCCGCGCTCGACGCATAGCGGGACGGCATTGAGGCATGGCGTAAGCAGATTGATCTCAATCGTGTTGCTGTAGCCTCCCTGTTCGGGAAAGATCAACGTGATTGTGTCGGGCGGCATTTCCCTTTCGGGATCGGCCCCGCACAGAGCCTCGAAGACTCCATCCGCCATTATTCTGCCAAGATTTGCGTGTTCGTTGGTCATTCTGTCGGCCCTCATGGACCGTCACTGCTGGGTTGGTGCTGCTTCTTCTGGCTCCTCCGCGAGAGAGCGGAGCAAGTTTTCCATTCCGCACCGCGCACAGACGGGGCAGCATTCCCGTTTCTTCGGCCCTCCGCACTTGCGGCAGCGAGTATGGGTCAAACCCCACAGCCACGCGCCGCTAAATCGCCCTACGCCATCCCAAGCGCCACGCCGGGCCAATCTCCAAAGCATCTTTAGGCGTTTCACGTTTTTGCCCTCCTTCTTCAATAGGGTTGGTGCTACTCTTTGGGCGGATCGGGAAGTTTCATACGCAATGTCGCAGCCTTGGCGAATTCAAAGGCCGCAACGCGCTCTTCGCACTTTTCGGAGCCATCGTCGGGATATTCAGACAGATTGCTCTTGCGGATGCCGATGCGCTCCCATTCATCGAGCGATTTCCAGAGCCATCCCATCCGCACCCAGCGCTCGCCATCCTGGAAACCCACGGCCCACACTTCGTCTCGGTATAGCCCACTAAACACGCGCATCGCGTGGACTTTCTTATCGCCCAGGACGGCACCGCTCAGGTCGGCATGGCGCAGGCAGGCATCGCGCAGGGATTTCTTTGCGGAGAGCGCAGCGGTAACCAACTCCGCTACAGTTTTCGCAGCCTCAAGAGAAAAAATCACTTCGCCCCAATACGTTTTAAGCTCCATACTCATTTCCTTTCTGCGGGTTGGTGCTGCGGGGGAAAGCTACCAGTTGCTTGGATCGGCGGTGTCAGCTTCTCCCCATGTACATGGGCCGCACATGTCGCCGTCATAGAACACTTTCCCGTTCTCTCTGCGAATGCGGACACACGGTTTTGACCCGCATACACAACACTTGCGCTTATAGTTGGGGTCGTAATAGCCGTTGAACTTTTCGTCTCCGGCGTCAATCTCGATTATTGTGTGCATTTCCCACCCACTCTCTGTGCTGGTTAGTGGACCTCAGTAATGCACCGGGCCGTCTGGATTAGCGCTGACAGACTGAATTTTCAAGTCGCGCCACGGAACTGCTCTATCCAGAGCCCCGCGCACAAGCTGCACAATGTCCGACTGCGTGTACCAAGGGCATGTCGTATTTTCGCCTTCGGTTTCGTTCAGGACGATCCGCACTTCCCAATCTTGAGTAGCTCTCGGCATTGCTTAAACTACTGAAACTGTTGTGGTTACTTCTTCTCCACCGCTTCCCGTAGAACGTTGATGACGTACTGACTGACGGTGAGTCCGGCCAGCGCTGCGAGTGACTTCGCGCGACGCCAGAGCGTGATTGGCATCCCGTGTACTTTGACTGATTGATCCATTTATTCCTCCGATTGCAGGTAGCTGATAAAAATATCTCTTTGCTTCTTCTGCGCAGCATCCCGCGCAGTAGCCGCAGCATCCCGCGCCGCAGCCCGCGCCGCAGCCCATTCAGCATCCCCCGCAGCATCCCCCGCAGCCCATGCAGCTTCCCGCGCAGCCCGCGCAGCTTCCCGCGCAGCCTCCCCCGCAGCATCCTCCGCAGCCCGCGCAGCAGCCCGCTGTTGGTGGGAAATCAATCCGTTTGCAAAGTCTCGTGCGGCCTTGATCGCCAATTCAGGGCGCTTATCTTGCGAGTATTTCTGCCAGATTGGGAGCACTGCTTCTGCGAAATCTGCGGCCATAAGCCGAGCAACTTTTTCACAATCCTCAGCAGTTGCGCGCAATGCCCATAGCGCGTCATTTAGTCCGTTGGTTTCAAGGATAGTCAGCAGGTTGATTGGAGTGTGGTCGCCGTATTCCTCGCGAGAGAGCGCAGCGCGCAGGAACTCGTAGCGTGGTTTACAGGCCGAGGCTTTGCGTAAAAGAGAAAATGTGGTGGTGAGCTTCATGCTAATCCTTTCATTCTCGATCCCGCTTTCGCGGCAAATCTTCGCAATCCCGATGGCGTCTTGCTTGTACTGAAACATTTCGGTGCTCCTTGAGGCTGCTTGCCTCTCACTACGGGTTACTTGTGGATTTCTTTCCACGCCGCTTCAATGGCGTTGTGAATCTGTATCTGTTCGCATTCAGCATCGGCAACCTGCTTATAAAGCCGAGCTAATTTCTTTGCAATGAGAGAATCGCGGCGCTCAGCTTCATTTCGTACGGCCCAGGCGTCGAATTCGATTGCAGATTCCAACTCTCTTGTTTCATACCCGGTCAAATTAAGCGTCTCAGCCGTCATGGTGTCTGCCCTCTCACTACGGTTGATGGTGCGGCGTGGTTACATACAACACGTGCAGTCCCGCGTGCGTACCTGTAGGCATCTTGCTTAGTGAAGTCTTTCTTTTGGAAAGATTTGATGATTCTCTGGTTTGTGTTGCGGTTTCATAGTCACGGTGCTCCCGCACCGCATACAGCTCCCGTGCAACACTGCGGTCGCCCCGTTGGGCATTTGATGGATGCACGCTCCAGGCTTTCCAGGGTGCGCTATCATGCGCTCCAGGGTGCGTAGCGAGTCCTCCAGCCCCAAGTCGGGGTTGTCTATCAGAACGAGGCGGAATAAAGCATCAAAGTTCAGATCAACCTTCTTCATGGTGCTTCCTCCTACTTGCAAATACAGATTACGACAAGGTGTAATTGGTATCAATAGGGTAATTGATGGTTTCTGTGCATGTCCTGTGGAAATCGCTCTATGTTGCTCAAATACAAGGCGATAAATTTTTGGCGTGCTCTAAAATCCGTGGCTGGGCTATAATCATCAGCATTATGGGTGCTGCGGGGGAAAGCTACGCGAATTGGTTGTGCTTTCGAGCTTCGCGTTTGCTTTCCCTTTGGCGCTTCACATACTCGCGGCGCTTCCGCTCAAGGTCGATGGTGCGCTCCGCATAGGTATCCATCATCGGCTGCGTGATTGCGGCAAATGGTTCAAAGCCGCGAATCGGATCGCCTAACAAAAAATACGCTTGCTATCTAGCGATGTTTCAGCAAGATAGCGACCGATTTCAGATTCAGTCCACTGCATTTCCTATCTCCCATATGTGTCCCGTAGAGTGTTGATGGTCTGTATACAGACGATTCAAGCCGCAACGGAGTCGGGCGCACAGAATCGAGCGGGTTGCAGGATAGTAAAAGGCATCTTCGCCTTTCTTGATGCCCAATCCGCAGTGGGAGCATTTACCACCGTAGCGGGTCTTGAGCCAAAATGGCCTGCTACTCCTTCTGTTTTTCATTGGTCATTTCATCTGCTCATCAGGAATTTTCATGCGCAGAGCCGCCGCTCTGGCGAACTCAAAGGCCGCAACACGTTCTTCGCATTTTTCGGAGCCATCATCGGGGAATTCTGAGAGATTGCTATTGCGGATGCCTACTTCATTCCACTCTTCCAATGTCTTCAGTAAGCAACCCATCTGCACATACCGTCTGCCATCGGTAGTCAAAAACGCAGACACTTGGTAGGGATAGAGGTTGCAGTACGCGCGGAGTTTTTTCGCATCCAGACCTTTTACTTTTCCACCCCGGAAGTTGCCACCCAGGAAGTTTCCACCCCGGAAGTATCCACACAGCAAGAATCCAAACACAAAGTCTGCAATCAAGATGTCGGCAGGCGGGAGCGCTTCACGACATATCTGAGCAAAAAATATA
>VFSW01002138.1_pt1 | contig 29935 bp, 26 predicted proteins | sample 5358111 | NCBI WGS metagenome assembly VFSW01 (sample SAMN11554181, study PRJNA540505) | mine drainage metagenome | isolation source: sediment from site ElyBrook_90M | place: USA: Ely Copper Mine, Vershire, VT | collected 2017 | reverse complement strand
CCGCTGCATATAAAGTCCTCACCCCTGGCGAGCAAACGAGATCACTTGCATATAAAGTCCTCGATTTGACCAGAAATTCCCAGCGACGGCTTCAATGTGGACATTTTCACCAAAAATGGAGACCAATTTTCCCGGAACGCCGGAGACTCGGGTCCGAATCGGCGGCCTAAAAACGCCAATTGCATATAAAGTCCTCACCACACCAGGCGGATTAGAAGTATTTTATATTGAAAATCAATGGGTTGTTTTTTCCCTCTAAGACTTAGGGCGAGAGGACTTTACCTGCACCGCCTAGCCGGATTGATCGGGGGAGGGGACTTTATGTGCAGCACCACATCAGATTAGACCAGCTCAAAATGCAAAAGGGGCCTACGGATACAGAGGGCGCTGACCGGACGCTAAACCAGTTTGAGGCGCTTCGCCCATGGATGGGTTTTGGGGACGGGGCTCTCGCTGGGGTTCAAAATCAGGCCGTTTTCATTGATCTCGACATTCGCTTCCGGATAGGCCGCCAGAGCGAGCTGCAAGGGGTTTTTGAAGCCTTGCTTGAAAATCCGTTTGGACGCACTGCCGGCACCAAATTGATGATACAGGCTAGCCCAGGATACCGGCGTCGGGCGTTCCAGCACATGAAGACGGTAGCTGAGGAAGATATATAGATCGAGCGCTGTGGAGCGCCCTGAGAGCTGCTTGATTGCCGATTCGCGCAGGGGCAGAGGATGGTCGGTCAACGATTTGAAGAAGGTCTCGTCGAGTTCGACTGTATCTTGCATAAAGCGTATCTGACGCTCGTCAGTGTTGTCGAAAATTACAGCGTTTTTTACAAACGAGCCCTTGCTAATTACGGTGTCTTTTTCGCGCTTATTGAAAAAAGTCAGATTGCAAAGACTGATTTTCATCGACTGTTCGCGCAACATCGAGAAGGATTTTCCGCCGGGCGCGATCCCCATGCGCCGCATAAAGGCTCGCATCGAAGAGCCGAGCTCGACGATGCGGGAGTTGTTGGCGACGGCTTCCGTGGAAAGATGGATCAGAATCAGGCGGGCGATCGAGCCATAGGGGAGGCCAACGGGCTGTTTATCCGCGCCGAAACCCGATTCGACGTGTAGCTTGATCTCGCCGTTTTGGCCGCCGACCCTCTCCCAAACCAATTCTTTAGTATTCCGGTGGGGCAGGGCCGTCAGGGCAAAACCAGAGTGAAGTAGATTGAGGTCAAAACGGTCGTCTTGCATGACCGCAACCGCAGTATCGAGGCACTGGCGGTCAAGCTTGGACGAGGATAGCGTCCTAGCGGTATCAACACCGTAGTCTAGGATCAGTTGATGGACCTCAGCCACGCCTCTTTTCTCCTGAGCAGCCTTACTGCTTCTGTTTCTCCACAAACCCGGTTTCTGGGTTTTGTGCAACGAGGACTTTATATGCACAAGCTATTTGAAGAATATTAGATTCTTTATTATTAGTGTTCCGCAGATAAAGTCCCCGGGAAAACCCGGTTCGACTCGGATTTTTGCAGATAAAGTCCCCAATCTTGCATTAAAAGTCCTCGCAACGATTGTGGAAAAAGAGGACCGGAAAATGGCATGCATATAAAGTCCTCGGGGGTATGTGGAAAATGGAAAGGCCCGAGTCGGAATGGCTTTCCGGCGAAGCTGAACGATGGGATCTTCAGCATCGATTGCTTGTGCATGGGTTAGCTCAAGTAGGTTGTCCAGTTCGTCGATGAGACCCGATTGCATCATGGGCGGTGCAAACTCAGTTGTCCCGTGATTTCTAAAAGGCTTGGGCGATCAGGATTTCGCCGAGGCGGGTCGTGTAGCGTGGCGAAAGATTTTGCTGTCGCGCCCCCCATGGCTGGATGATTCCGGTGGAGGCCGGCCGAACCGTGCCGCGGCCAAAGCGCGCGTTAATCGTATCGAGTGCGGCCATGGTCTTGGCCGAGCGAACTGGATCGCGGGTGAGAAACAGCCCGTTCTGCCGCGCAGCCGGGCTTAGATCCGTGAACATCACCCCCGCTTTGGAGTAGCGGAATCCGGGACGCCAGATTGTTTGCAGCAGGCGGATGGCCTCGCCGATCAGGGCCAATGTATCCGCAGTCGGCTCGATCTGGGCGGCGCGCTGGCCGGAATACCAGGGATCGCCATTATGGGGATTGGTATGTGCAAAAACGCTGAGATGCCTGACTTCCAGCCCGTCGGCGCGCAATTTTTCGGCGGCGCGAGTCGTATAGGCCGAGACTGCTTCCCGCAACTCCTGCCAGGTCTCTACGGACCGGCCAAACGTCCGGGTGACGGCAATGCCCTGGCGCGTCGGCGCCATGAGGGTGAGGGGCAAGCAGGATTGCCCACGCAATTCCGCCTGCACGCGCGCGCCCACGACGGTCAGCACGTCCCGCGTGGCGCGCGGATCGAGGCGGATAAAATCGGCAATCGTGATCACGCCTAAATTTTCAAGTTTGAGCGCGGTTTTCCCGCCAATGCCCCACACATCGCTAACTGGCATGAGCGCATAGAGCCTGGCGCGTTCATCGGCATCACGTAGATCGCAGATACCGGCCAGTTCAGTCGTGGTTTTGGCGATGCGATTGGCGAGCTTGGCAATGGTCTTGGTTGGCCCGATGCCGATGCAGGTCGGGATTTTGGCGAGCTGGCGCACATCGTCGCGCAGCTTCCGGCAAAATTCGCCGAGATTGGGGATGCCTGCCAGGTCAAGGAACATCTCATCTATGCTGTAGGGTTCGACCTGCGGCACGCGGTCGGCCAGAACCTCGTAAACCCGGCGGCTCATGTCGCCATAGATGGCGTAATTGCTCGACCGCCAGAGGACAGACTTACACTCCGGGCGCTTGCGGATCAGGTGCCAGGGCTCGCCCATGCCGACGCCGCAGGCTTTTGCCTCTGGCGTCCGGGCGATGGCGCAGCCGTCGTTGTTGCTCAGCACGATCAGAGGCTTGCCGCGCAGTTCTGGCGCGAAGGCCCGCTCTGCGGAGCAATAGAAGCTATTGCCGTCGATCAGGCCAAAAACGGCCATGGCGTTCAGACCTGCGTGCGGACAAGGCCGCTGATGATCGCCCAGATTTCGGCATCGTCATCGAGCGGAATGGCGGGCACGGCAGATGAGCCCGACTGCAGCCACCATTGATCGGCCCGGTAGGCAAGCTGTGCCACCAGCACGTCGCCGGCGATCATGACGATCGCGACGCGGCCGGGCGCGGGCGGTGTCGCGGCGTCGGCGATCAGAATGTCCCCGGACAAAATACCGCGCGAGGCCAAGGCGTCACCAGCAACCCGGACCGGATAGCGGCTGGGTCGTCGCAAATCGAGGATGTCAGCCAGTTCAATCGGCCCCTCAAGGTTGTCGTCGGCCGGGCTGGCAAAACCCGTCGTATTGCCGCCCGTGTAACCGCAATTTTGATCCGCCATGGTGCCCGATTCCCTTGTTGGGGGGGTAGAACATAGTGCGAACATCGGCTAGAGTGCAAGCATGGTGCCGGGACCTGACAGTGGCTTCCGGCAGGCTGATTGGAATTTATGAGGGCATGCAGATGGATGGTTTTTGCGCGAAAACTATGTCGGCGGTTTGCCGGAGCCAGAGCAATCAAATGGCTGGCACAGTCAGTCCATGGGTAAAAAGCATGGGCGTGTGTGACAAGCTCGCCTCAGTGCCCGGTCTGACCAATCAGCACCTAGTCGCGCTCGGTGAGCATGCCGTTCGGTCGCTTGATGACCTAGCGGACCTGGCCAGCGACGAGCTGATGGAGATAGTTGGTGAGCAGAATATGACGCAGAGGCAGGCCGACAGCGTGATTATCGCGGCCAGGGCCCATTGGTTTGTCGGCTAAAATAGCGAGGGTTCAGACTAAACGGGCTGGGGTGTGTGAATGCGAAACCGGACAATTCAGACCAAATGGGCGGCTTCATTTGAGGCGGGTCAGACCGCCAATGACATCATTCGAGGGTTTTGATTTTGGACCGTTTCCTGCACACGGAGAGAGCATCTTCCAATTCGGCTGGTAGCCTCTTTGTTCGTAATCAGGCATATTAACGTCGATCGTGCTGCCCCCTCATAGGCAACTCGGCGGCATAGACGTTCCCGCTTTCCGAAACCATTAAACATACGCCCGCGGCTATTTTGAATTCTTCCTCTTTGGTTGACTACCGGCGGCTGAATTAACCGCCGGTAACATCATGAGTTCTGGCGTTGTTATGCTTCTTCGTCTTCTTCTGACGACACCGTAGGTGATATTTCCTCTTCTGTTGGTGGCACCGACTTGTCGAGCGAGCTCCGAATAGCCGTCAGTTCGGCTTCCGACATTTTGCCAACCAGGTCAGTGAGAGCCGCTTCAAATTGGCTTTTCGCCTCTTTCTTCAGGCGGGCGTCATGTGTATCGGAGATTTGCTTCTCCTCAATACCTTTGTCCTTGCAGAAAATTTTGACCTTCTGCCGATAAAAAGCATGAACAACCTCCAAGCGGCTATCGAGTCTGTACTTTTGCACAAGTTCGCTCAGCCGCTCCTCTTCAGGGCGCCAAAGTTCCAGAATGATATATCGGAACCGTGGCCATTCATCGGGCTTCAGCTCATGCGGGAATACGATGCTTCGCAGATTTGAGTTGCTCGGTGTGACCGCCATGGTCTGCGAACCAAAAGTGCCGCTTACAGCCCCCAAGAACACGGCCAGCAGGCGCTTCACATCCGAATCCGTCTTCGGGCCGAAGAAGGAATTCAGGCAGCCCATGTACTCTTCAAAAAGCGCCATTTCAGTTTCGTCACCGGTCAGCCTCAGGTCGCCGTCTTGCCCATGATAATCTTCCATCATGAAGAAGAAGGTGGAGAACAGGGCGATCTGGAAAGCTGCCGTGGTGAGATCTTCTTTGTACAACCGATCAATGTGGCTGTAGAGATATTGCAATTTGGACGGTGCCACCGTGTGGAGAAGCGCTTGTGTTCGCTTCTGACGGATTTCACCTTCATATTTGGTAACATTTTCCTGGAGCTGCTTCAACTCATTCAGAATGGCATCAAGCTCAGAAGCCTGTGTCGTTCGCTTGAGTTCACGTTGTTCTGCGGCCTCTTTTGTCAAATCTTCGACGTATTGCCGGAAAACGCGCAGCACTCCCTGCCCTTCAAAAAGCATCGAGTGAGTTCGCTTGTCGGTATGTGAGCGAAGGTGAACCTCAACATCAGAAGCCGCAGCAGCCATGGCTGCATAAGGAACAAACTCCTGGAATCCCTTAATGATGTACCTCAGGTACCGCGTTCTAAATGATTCCAGCAACGCCTGAAGAGCCTCTGTCGTAAAGCTGAACCTCGTTGTGTTGCTGGCCAGCTCGGAGCCTAGAATGTTAGCACCATCCAAGCGCCGAAGGATGGTGTCATCAATGTTTTTCTTCAGCCAATAATTCGACGTGCCGTGGATATAGAAGCCGGCAGGCTTCTGGTTCAGCATCAGCGCGCGTTCCAGAAGCAGGTGAAGGTGCATTACGCCGGACAGGGCCACAACGGAAGTGAGAACGCTTCGATCCTTTTCGGCGTCCAATTCGAAATTCCACAACCGAAGACGAATTGGACCGTCTATAGCAAAATTCTTCACCTCTTCGAGTATTGCCCGCTCAAAGAATGGTACAAGATCTCGGTCGTTCAGGAGGATGTTGCGGGCTCGGGTCACCGGCCTTGCATTTTTATTGAGCGCCAAGAAGACGGCACGGCACGCCTCCGTCACCTTAAGGGAGGGATGTTCGCCAGTAAGGGTTGGGAAAACACAGATTGTTATAGGCAATGAAATCTTCGTGAGATCGAATTTCTTCAGATGCTCCGGTGTCCACCGGGTATAGTAGTGCCTGAATGCTGCGGTATTGTCTGGCCAGCCTTTGATGTTTCGGTAGAGAGCCAACAGAGCCATCGCTCTGTGTTGACCATCTACGATAACGATCTTGCACTTGTTGGTATTAATTCGGAGCTTCGCGTAGTCGAATTCACACAATTCACCGTCAACTTCGAGCTGTTCAAACTCAAAGGACTCCTTACCTTTGGGGCCGGATCGCTGGATGTGGCGAATAAAATTTGATTCCGGTAAGGATTCCTCGGTAATTTCTGGATATGCAGGCAGAAGCTGCTTGTGTGTTCCGACAGGAACAACAACAGCGACGATTGGCGGAAAGAACTTGACCGCGTTGCCAGGCTCAAGCAGGTACTTAATCAACTCGGTCGAAACACGACCATCGTCGATATCACGCTGCATAAGGTCATCAAATCCCATGTCCTTGGTTTGAAAAATCTCACGCACAGGTAACAGGTTGGCAAAAAGACGTTCCTTGTTGCTCCCGTCCATATCGAAGCTGATGTGGGTCTGAATATATTTGACCGGTATGGAAGGCGTGTCAGGCGCTGCAGGCGTCACTGAAAACGTGCCTAGCGCACCTTGAATATGCAAGTCCAAGACAGAGGCTTGCTGAAATATAGGTCCGATGGCCATTAGTTTCTCCCGCACAATGGATAGTTAATCCGATTTAGAATGTTCTCTAGGTCGTACCGAATAAGGTCGTTCACCGGTAGTTCGAGAGTATTGACGATCAAACTGCTTGATCTGAAGCCGCGTGTCATAGCGACTTCGTAGGCAAATTTGTGGTCCCGATCCTCGTCAGTATCGCCCGTCGGCACCGATATGCCGTCGTCCACGGCCGAAGCCTTGAGGTGTTGCAGGGCATCGATTAGGCGGACATGCTGAAGGAGACGGTCACGCAGGCGGGTCGCGACGCCTATATAAATAGGGCTCGCGAACATCGGGACGGTGAGTTTCAGCATCCGTTTCAACTCAGATAAATTACTAGGCTCTTCCGCAAGGCGTTTGACCAGTGAAGCAGATATTTCAGGGCTGTGGGCGATAGCCCCCTTGTACCGAGGTTTGAGCGGTCCACTGAGATCAACCATATAAGGCATCTCTTTGTAGTATCTGAATAGATATGTCCCCAAGAAGGTCTTTATGATCTCTTCTCGCGCATCCTGAGATTGCTCAAGTTCTACCGCCTCGATGCAATTCGCAATATCTCTATCAGTGAGCTCAATTCGATAATACCAAGCGTAGACACCCGGCATTTCGGGCGCTCCAGCAACTTCGCTAAAACGGAAATTTCTTATGCTCAACGGATTAAACTCTGCAACGCAATGATTGTTGACAAATTAGATTTTGATTTTTGTACTTCATTTGTGGCACGCCAAGCACATTTTCTGCGATCCATATAGCTCATCAAGATCAAGTGGTTCTTCATTGGACCTGAGCGGGTTCATAGGCCGTCGATTCTTTAGACGCTCAATCCGCTTTGCATGGTCATCTCGGATTTGTTGAATCCGTTCTGGATCGGCAAGCTCCAACAGTGATTCACCCTGGCTCCAAGTAAAGGGAGAGCCATGTTCAACAGCGTTCTTCTCATACCGTTTTGCATCTTCAAACGCATCCGGATGTTCTTCCATCAGGCGGACCCATTCGATCTTCTGTTGGAAAAAGCAGAAGGTGCAGCCACTGCGTGATCGCCACCGATAGTAGTCAGGCAAGCCGACGCCAGATGCCTCCAGGATCTCCAGTACACCATCCTTGTCGATACCATCTTCGCGGAATGGAAGACGGACAGACATGTTCGGATTTGTCGCTGTGTAACCTTCACGGTAATCTTCGTCGGACCGGATAGCGACATAGCTGATAATTTTGATGCCGCTATCCAGAGCTGGCTGGAGCCATTGTTCAAATGGCCGGATTTTGAGCTGACGGGTACACCACCTTGTCCGCGGCGACGGTAAAAAGCTTTTATATTGTGTAAGCCAGAAATCGAAATCACGGTCAGGATTCAGGCGTTCGATTGGCTTTCCTAGAAAGCCTTCAAGCCGGCCTAAGAATTCATATACTTCAGGCAATTCTTTGCCGGTGTCGGTAAAGAAATATTCGATGTTCAGCTCTGGATGATGTTGCCGCATATAAACGGCTAGAGCCGCACTATCGCGGCCGCCGGAAAGCCCTAAAACATGGCGTTCAACCGTATCCGTCATGCGCGATGTCTCCGAAGTGCGCGCGTTTCTCCAACATCAGCAACAATTTGAGGATGTGCTTCGGCAAGCTGGCTACCAAGCTCGGCTATGGCTGCCAGGGCAACGTCTCTGCTGACCTGCTGTTTCAGAAGCAGGTCCTGAAATTGTAAAACCAGCCGATCGACATCAGGTTGCTCTTCGATCGAAATGTCGAATTCTGGCGTGATTGGCGATGGACGCCGGGAATCGCCGAAATACAGCGCCATTGCGTGCCGGCGATCACGGCGGCCTTTAACGTGAGCAAGGCTTTCGGCTTTAACAAATGCCTGTGCCAGCGCGGCGATCTCAACCATGGCCTGGTCAATATCACGGTCGACCCAATCACGCGGTGGCTTGCTGGCGGCCAGGCTGGCAATGCCTTCAATCTCGTCGCTTTTGCCGTTGAAGGTGGTCAACCGCGTTGCGAAGGCATCGAGGCGATAATTGCCTGTTAGACCTCTGATGGTTTCAGCTCTAATATGCAGTTCGGCATATGCTTCATCGGTGGCATTCGGTATCCGAAGTTCGGTGAGCATGGTTTTAGCCATATCAACCAACATGGCTGGATATGCATCAACCAGTTCGTCCAGGCCGGCTTTCACCGCAGAAATGACAGTATCGGCATCTGGAGCCGGTTCTTTTTTCTTTACCGCGCCAAATTCAGAGCCGTTAAACAAGTCTGGGATATCATCCAACATAAACTTGTTCGGATCATTTGCGACCTTTGCAAGGTTTCGTACCTGGATAGCATTTGCCGATAGACGGCTTGTTTTTAACGTCCAGGGTTTCAGGCCCATGATGACGCCAACCAAGCCGCGAGCGACTTCGAGCGGTTCACGCACACCAGTGCTGGCAGTTAGACCAGCGTATTTCTCCACCGCATCGGACACACCGCCGAGAATACGGCGATGATAATCTGATATGGAGCTCCACCGTAGACGGATACAGCCAGGATCTTGCGCCAGGCGATCGGTCAGCAGTGAGGTGAGCCTGGGCTGGAATACGTCGTCGAGATAGACCGCCAGGCTCTCGGACCGGCTGAGAACGTAGGCAATCGCGAAAACTGGAAACAGGCCATCGCGAAGTCCATACGGCGGTGCTTGCCAGACGTTAAACAACGCCTGCAAAGTTTGACCTGATTTCCCTCCACCCTTGAAGAATTTATCTGCAGCGTCCCAAAGCGGCTTCAGCGAGGACGCTTTCGACGCTGGTGGTGTCTTGAACCGGTAGACAGGGCTGTCCGGCGCCAAGGCATATATTCCCGTCTTTTCCAGCAAAGATGCATAGAGGCCGCCATGGGCCGGAAAGCCGATAATGCCTAGCCGTTCTTGGCCGATCCCTTCGACCATGGATTTCAACAGCGCCTTTTGGGCGGCAATCGCATTCGTCGAAGGCTTGATGCGGTTCAGCAGCTCGTTGCTAACTTTCGGGCTCTTTGAATAAAGCTCATCAGCAAGTTTTGACGCCACGGCGGTCAATGCCGCCACACCGGCAGCCTTCGGCATGTCGATTACAGCATCTGCATCGTCACCGTCAGCGGTTTTAGTCTTCCATTCAGCCGTCAAAAATGCCTGCCGCACGCGATCTTCGAGGTCGGCAGCCGTTCGGGCAATACTGGCATTGACCTCACGCCGGGCCACCGGATCGCCGTTCAGCTCGATGCGTTCCGCTCGAACACTTTCCAGCGCGAGCAGTTCACGCGCCATATCACGAATGGTTTGACCGTCGCGCGACCAGCCTACGGCAACGGGAACATCCCCAGCAGCTTCGCTGGCTAAAGCCGTCAATTTACGCGACTTGAATGTGCTCTCATTGTCTGTGGCGATCAGCAACAGGAATAGGCCAGTCGCACCGCCATTCGGTTTATACCGCTGCACCCGGTCGGCGCCATCCGCCAGCGGTGCGATGTCGACATCAAACCAGCGCAAGGCGCCGGTCTCATGGTAATGCCGCTTGGCCAGAATGGGCTGAAGCATCGCCAGATTTTTGATGCGCGCGAAGTCGATGCCGAGCATCTTTGCATTCGCCTGTGCAACAGCTTCCTCGATATCGAAATCGCTGCCGGCATAGATCGAGTATGCGCCGATGTGTTTTTTAAAGATGACGATCGACCAGGCGGTAATCTCATCGAGGATATCTGCCAAGCGTGAGGCCGGCATTGCCTGAAAGACGCTTGCCAGCACTTCGGTCGATGGCACCAGACCCGAGCGTTCTTTGAACAGATCGATCAGGGCGATCGTCTTGACGACCTGCAGGTGTTCCAAGTCACCACCGCGAGCCTCGCACCGTTCGACCGCCTCGACCGCCAATGACCAGCGATGGCCATCTGGCGAGGCTAGGATGGACGGCTCCAGATTGGCGCGTAGGTAATCCCATAACAGAGACGGCTGGTAGCATTTCTCTGGACCAGCTTCCGTCGTGGTGAGAAAATCTTGAAAGCCATAGGGCTCGGCGGAATTCAGGAAACCAAAAACGCTTCTCTGGTTTTGACCGAACCGCCGGCGTGACAACGGACCTAGCAAGCACGCCACTACCGGATGCAACGGCCAGCAGGCCGCCAGCTCGCGGCTGAGATGCTTTGCTATGCCTGGCTTGGTCCGCTGGATGGCTTCAGCAACACTCACGGCGGCCGGGATCGCCTTTGGGCGACGATCCATTTCAATGGCCCGCGCAATCAGGGAGATTTGTTCTTCGCCGGCGACATTGATCGGGATGTCAGAAAAACGTCCTTGGATCTTCAGCCATTCATCGCGGGTTTCACGCGACAGGCGATGGGCATAATCATCGAATGCCTGGTGCAATACGCCAATGACAATTAGCCGGCGATTACTGCGCGAAGCTGCCTCGGCGAGTTGCTGAAAGAAAAAGACGTCAGAATCATCAACGGCGGCTTGTTCAAGGAACTTGCCCATTTCATCGATGATGACGAGCAATCCTGCGCCAGGCGCTTCGGCGGCGGCAAGTTTCAGCTTGTCGATGACATTCGAGCCATTGGCCTTTTTGGAGCTGCGCCGGCCAGAGAGAGCATCGCCAATGACCGTCGCCGCATCGGCGCGAGATCCAACAACCGGCAATGTGGTCCAGTTTTTCCGGGTCGACTTTAACAAGCCGAGGATCTCGGTGGCGGCATCTTGGCCAATAGCAACCTTCGCGCTCGCCCGGCGGCCTGGGTCCTCGCCAAGAAGCGACGCCAGCGCCACCGCCAGACTGGATTTCCCAGAGCCATACGGTCCAGTCCATGTGAAGGCCCCTTGGTCGGTCTCAGCAACCTGCCGTGCCATAGATATCAACGCCTGGGCGGTGGACGGCGGACAGATGAAGCCGTCCAACGCCGACGGCTCGTCAATGTCGGTATCGACTCGGATTGAACGTTGAAACCGGCGGTTAATCCGGACCTGTTCTGCGAGGGTTTTCATGCCGCCAATGCCTTTGCGCTGCGGTGATACATGGCGCGGATGAGATCGAACGAATTAACGGTGTTCAGGTCATGGGCGTAGACTTGGCGCATACCAGTGCTCTCATCCCAGCGAATGGCGCCATTGGTAAGATCAGCCGCGGCGGCCAAACGGTCGGCGATCGACTCCTCATCCATAAGGAAAACTCGGCCTGGACCGCCGGGTTCATGGGCGATGGCCTCGACCGAAAACTCACGGCGGGTCGGATACAATTGACGCCAAAAAGCCAAAAGGCCGTAGATGAACACCTCGTCGGGCAGGGTTGGCTTCGGGCCGCGCCGGAACCGGAATGCATTGCCAACGCCAACGGACTGCAACAGGCCGAGTTCGCTCAGCGGCGATTCCAGGTTGTCCTCCTGCACGGCACGGCCGGTGATTGGTCTCGCTAGATATGTTCGAACAAAGCACTCGACATCGCGCTTCACGGTGGCCTCGGTAATCCTGAATTCCTTCATCCGGCCAGATTCGCGGAGGGCGGCGATTCGGCGCATCAGGCGCTCGGTCAACAGTTCTCGGTCGATACTCGGCTCGCTGAGCTCATTGAAGGCCCAATACCATGTTGTCGCTCGGCCCGGACGGGAGGCCAAATTCCAGTGGATAAGCCAAAGTGACGCCGGATGTTCCAGGTATGGATCACCGTCTCGCAGCAACAGATTGCCGAATTCGGTTGGCATAAGCCTGCCCTGCCTTGGTCCGGCCTCACCTTCAGCGGCATGGATAACGCCGGCAGCAAGGGCCCAATGGCGCATAGAAACCACCATGTTTTTGCCGACGCCGAATTGCGAAATAGAGCTTTCGTCGTTGAATATGGCATTGGTATCGCCGTCCGGGTCGGCGGCGACGCGCGAAACCTCATCAAAAGCCTTGTTCAGCCAGCCATAGCGCAGCGGAAACGTCTCATGACCGGCAAACTGCAGCTTGTACTGCTCGTCTTCGAGGAGGCTTCGGGCCATTTTTTGCTACCAGACTAGATATGAATGTTGTCATAGTCGTAGAGTGCCGACTCGTAGGGCGTCAATGCCCTACTGGCGGCCTCCCCCAGTGGGGTCGGGTCACCAAGACCGAAGGACAGTATAATATATGAGCCATGCAGGTAGTTTTGACGCGGTTTACCTTGATTATCAGGCCACCACGCCCGCTGATCCGCGGGTGGTCGACGCTATGCAGCCCTATTGGTCATCCGTCTACGGCAACCCCCACTCTGCCGACCATGCCTTTGGATGGAAAGCTGACACTGCGGTAGAGGCCGCCCGTGCTGAAATTGCCAATTTGGTGGGGGCCGGCCCGGACGAGATCATCTTCACCTCCGGCGCCACTGAGGCGAACAACCTTGCCATCCTTGGTATTGCCAGAGCGGCCCCACCAACCCGCCGGCGGATCATCGTCAGCGTCATCGAACATAAATGCATCCTGTCGGCTGCGCGGGCTGCCTCCTATGAAGGCTTCGAGGTAATAACAGTTCCAGTCACGCCTGACGGCATCGTGGATGTCGACGCGATTGCGGATGTTTTAGATGAGCGTGTGGCCATTGTATCCGTGATGGCTGTAAATAATGAGATTGGTACAATTCAGCCAATCAAAGAAATTGGTGAATTATGCCAATCGGTCGGCGCTATGTTTCACAGCGATGCCGCACAAGGATTGGGATTTCTTGAAATTGATGTCGGCGACAGCGCCATCGATATGATGAGTTTTTCCGCCCATAAGGTTTACGGACCAAAGGGGATTGGTGCCCTTTACGTTCGCCGCGGCGCCGAAATTCGTCCAAAACCGATTATCCATGGCGGCGGCCAAGAATTAGGTTTGAGGTCAGGCACGCTGCCAACCCCATTATGCGTTGGCTTTGGCGAGGCATGCCGAATCATACGCGAAGACGGTCACGGCATAGATATGCTTGTAGCCGAGCTTCGTGACTATTTACTGAATAGTCTACTGGAGGCCATACCCGGACTGATGGTGAATGGCACGATGGCAGCACGGCATCCGGGAAATATCAATGTTCGGTTCCCGGCGATGGAAGCTGAAATCATATTGCAAGGTCTTCAGCCGAAGGTCGCCGCATCAACAGGATCGGCATGCACATCAGGGCAGTCGGAACCATCTCATGTTCTACGGGCCATTGGATTGTCATCAAGTGAAGCTGAAAGCTCAATTCGATTCAGTATCGGTAGATACACCAAGATCGCAGAAATTGATTTCGCAGTATCGACGATAAAGTCCACTGTAGAGAGGCTTCAAAATGTTTTCTAGCGAATATCATGTGCGGTAGATTTGCAAATTCTCGGTCTCCGGCTGAACTTCGAACATTATTTCAAACCACGAATTCTACGCCAAATTTTGTACCGAGCTGGAATATAGCGCCAAGCCAAGAATCGCCTGTCGTCCGCCTCAATCCTGAAAACCAAGAGCGCAGCCTTGACCTCTTATCCTGGGGCCTCGTGCCTCACTGGTCCAAGGATTTGAAAACCGCGCGTAAACCAATTAACGCCCGCGCCGAAACCGTAGCCACTACCCCATTGTTCAGATCGGCATACAAAGCCAGGCGATGCCTGGTGCCAGCCGATCTATATTATGAATGGCAGGTACGTGAAGGTCGATCAAAGCAGCCCTACGCCATTGCCAGGGCAGACCGTGGAACACTGGCATTCGGAGGCGTCTGGGAAGGCTGGAGAGCCGAGACCGGCAAGGTGATTCGCAGCTTTTCGATTATCACCACGGAGTCGAATAAAGTAATGGCGCCGATCCATGACAGGATGCCGCTAATTATAGACCAAGCGGACTGGCCGACTTGGCTGGGTGAGGTGGAAGGCGATCTGGCTGCATTGCTCGGTCCGGCTCCTGATGATCTTCTTGAATCTTGGCCAATCGGCTCAGAGGTGAACTCCCCAAGAAATAACAGGCCGGAGATATCGGAGCCGTTAACCAAGCTTGCCACCATTTCAGGCGAGCTCCCGGCCACGCAGTCGCCAAGGGAATAGACTGATGGGCTGTTATAAGCAAACCAATCGCCAATGTTCAATCCGGCGCTATACCGCCCCTTAGCAAGCCCAAATTCCGCGCCACAAATACCGTAGGTTTACTGCGTTTCACATTGCAAAACTAGCTTGCGGTGATGCTGACATCCCCTCCTATTCGCCTACAGCGCGCAGGGGCGGCGGGCCGGTGCGTACCTGAGCTGCCTTCTGACGCTCCTTGAGATCGCGGACCCAGCTATTCAGCGTCTCCACGTCTCGCAGGAGGTCCTCTGGTTCCGGCATGGCGCGGTTCCGTCCGCGCGATTCGTCGTGCGCGGCAACGTAATCGCTGCAATTGCCGAAATTGTCGGTCCAGGTCTGACAATCCTGCTCCGTCAGCGCGCTGACGCGCACGAGGTCGCGTCCCCGGATATAGTCTCGGTGCCGCATGACGACGTGCGCGAAAGCGACTTCTTCAAGAGCCCTTTCCCACGCGGCCCGCAGGTCGTCATAAAAATGCTTGGCCTCGCGCTTGTAGGTCTCCTCGTCCTTGTGCGTGCGCACCTCCACCAACCCGCGAGCCTGCTTTTCCAGAGCATCCACACGCTCCGCGATTTTCATGCCTTCCCAAGGCAGGTCGGCATTCACCATCCCGACGACGGCGGCTGACCTTCTGATGTGACGGGCTTCGCGCGGACAGTTGGCTTCTTGTGCGGCCTCAACGATGTCATTCAGGAAAATTAGATCGTGCGTGAAGACGATCACCTGCCGGACGACCGCCTCTGCCACCAGCCGTTCGGCGACCTTGTGCCGCCACTTGTGGTCCAGTGAGGTAATCGGATCGTCGAACACCAAGGCGGAGTTGTGCGGCGCCGTCGCCAATTCCGCCAGAAAGGCCGCGATGGCAACGCAAGTCTGCTCGCCTTCGCTGAGGATATCGGCAACCTTCGCGTCTGGTTTTGCCAGCAGTCGAATTTGATATTGCGGCGAGCCATATTGCCCGCCTGAGCGCACCATCTCCACGCGGATGTTCACTCCTACAAGCCCGATAATTTCCGCCGAAAACTTGTCGCGCAGGCGTGGCGTGAGCACCTGGTCGGCGATGTCGTTGCCGAGCTTCGTGATGGCGTTCGTGGTGGTGTCGCCAAGGCAATCGTCAAGGAAGCGGATCGCCTTCAGCCGCTCGATCTCAGCCTTGACGGTTGGCTTGTGCGCGTGAAGCACCGCGCGGTCGGAAAGTTCCTGCCGCTCTGCTTCGAGGGCCTTTCTCTCCTCGCCGGTGGCAGCCTTCTCAAGGTCGGCAGCGTATTTCCGGACCTGAACCTCCAGGTCCGAGATTGCCGCGCTGGGGAATAGCTCGGCGGCCGGGATGATGGCCTGCTCATCCCCAGCAATGCGCCGCCGCGTCGCGGAGCGGCGCAGGCGAGCGGAAGCGAGAGCGCGGCAGATGGCGCGGTCGAGCGCCTTGTCGTGCAGCGCTACCTCTCTCAGGCTGTCGGAGATGGACCGGAGGCTGATCGCCAGTTCGGCGAGCGTGTGCGCGGCTGTCGCGAACACCTGCTCCGCCTCCTGGGCCTGGCGATCTGTGTCATCCCGAATGAAGGCCTCAAAGCGTTTCATCCGCTGGATTGCCTCCGCCGAGAGGGGCTGCTGACAAAGCACACAAAGCGTGTCCGGCTTGGTTGGCGGGAACGGCGCGGCCAAATAGGCGGTCTCGGTTGAGTAGCGCCGGGCGGCCTCCCAAAGGTTGCGCCACACCTCCCCGCCCACGTCGGGGAGCGCGTCGGTTCCAAATAACCCCTGGGCGGCGAGCCGGGCGACATCCCGCTTTGTCGTCGCGTCGCGATGCAGCGCGAGAAGGCGGTCGAGAACATCGTCCGCTGTGCCTGCCGCAATAGCCGCCAGCACGCTGCCAAGGCGCTTGATGCGGTCCGCCTTGAGCTTCTGCTCTGCGGCGGCAGTCGCCGGATTTTTCGACAAATCCTCGGTGAGGCGCGTGAGCCGGGCCTGCTCCTGCTCGGTGAGTGTCCCCAGCTTTTCAAGCGCAGCGACAGATGTTTTGTACGTCAGCGCCGCGAGCGCTTTCCCGACCGCCGTTGTGGTTTTCCAGGGTGGCGCCAGGAAGATGGCATTGCGGGCCGTCTCCTGCTGCTTCTTGTCCGCATCCAAGAGCGCTTTGACCTGCTTGCAGGCAGTGCCGAGCTCGTCGGGAACATCGAGACCAAAGGGCCGGAACGCCACCTCGTTCTTGCCCTTCAAATGAACGGCGGCACAGTCGGCATCGAACACGCTGATGGCGGACAGCACCGGGTGAGGCTGAGGCGCGGGCTTGCCAGTGTCCTGCCACGGCTCAGGTGTCTGGGCCGCGCCGCCAACGCTGTAGCAGAGGGTCGCTGATGCCGTATTGGTCGCAGGCCCGCCGTAGACATTGGGTAGGATCACCTCCGAATGGCGGGCGCGGCAAGCGCGCTTGAGAAGGCGCGCATAGCCGGATTTGCCAGCGCCATTGTCGCCATAGACGACGGTGATTCCGGTCGAACCGAAGGATAGAATTTGCTGTGACGCGAGCTGGTTGACGGCCGACACGTCCTTGATGGCCGTCAGGGCCACTGATGCGCCTGCACCTGGATTGGCGGGAAGATGACTCGCCTCAAGCGGCCGGGGCTTGGGATCGGATTCGGACGGCTTCTCTGTCCGGCTAAACTTGCACAGCGCGGCGAGTTCCGCGAAGTCGGTTTCGCTCAGCTTTTGCACCTGAACGATTCTGCGCAAGGCGTCGCGCTGCCACGCCGGACGATCCCGCGACCAATCGAGGATGATCTCAAGGACGGTCTTAGGTGGCGGTGCAGTGTCTGTCATGACTGAACGTCTTTCTGATGCCGAGTGGATCAGGCGGCTTTCGCCGCCGTTGTAGAGGGCATAGTGTTTGGCATACCTTCAACGCGATGCCCTCATTATGGCCTCCGCGTGTCTTCCGGAACGAGTTGAATATCAACCCTCCGCCCGATAGCAGAAGCGTATCGGGTAACAAATTCCATGCTCGGCAAATTTCGAGCATTCTCAAGCCGTGCAATAGCCGATTGTGAAGTGCCCATTCGCTCCGCAACCTCTTTCTGGCTAAGTCCGGCGTCGTGCCGGGCCTCTACCATAGCGCCAACAAGCTCATAGACCGGGCCAAGGCGTTCATATTCTGCCTTAAACTTGGGGTCTTTCATCCACTTTCCGACCAGCACACTAACCTTGGTCATTTTTCAATCTCCTTTGCTCTATTCTCCGCAATTAACAAAGCAGCCGGTGGGGTTTTTTCAGTTTTCTTGATAAAGGCGTGTACGACTACAACTCTACGCCCAACCGCCGTCACATAAATTGCCCGCCCGATCCCATCCCGTCCGCTGAACCTCATTTCCCAAAGCTTCCCGCGAAGATGCTTCACATGGGGTTCACGAATACGCTCTAAACCTACCGCCTCTATGCGCTGCACCAGGCGACCGAATGCTGCACGTATATCCACTGGCATTGCGTCAAGTTCAGCATCGACGGTCTCATTCAAGGTTTCAACTACCCAAGTCACGGCATCCTCCCGGCTGCGGGTATATACCACATATGATATATATAGGCAACACCGTTAAATTGCGCTGGGGCTTTTGAGTCGGCCATTCAGCAGCCTCCTCCATGTCGTCACTTGCCTGGAAGCTGTTAGGGTACCGCGCCCCCTGCAAGCGGAACGCCTTTACCCTTGCCGCCACCTGGGGGCAGCGCCCCAGGTTCTGGCCAGCCCGGCTAGGGGGTGGCCTGGTCTTGGCTGTGCATCAGCTCCAGCTCCGCGCGTGTGCCGTCTGACTGCATCGAGCGCGCCGCGGGCTGGCGATGATATGCGGATGCAGATCTCGTACAGGCTGGCGGGGAGGTATGGAGCGTTGTTACTGGTAACGACTGTTTTGTGTTTCCGGTAACGCTAAGCGATACTGGCGTGATAGCTATCGCTTCGATAGCCTCGCCAGGCTGTGCCGCGTCCATCTAGGACGCGCCGCCTCGGCCGATGATCTGCGGATGCAGATCCCGGCCAGGGCGGGCCAGCAAAGCACCGTGATCCGCTCGCTGGCATCGAGTGCGCGCCGCTGCCGGAGCAAGGCGACGGCCGCGGCGAAGCGGGGAGGGGCTGGCCTGTTCTTTTCACCCGCTGGATCGTCACCCGCATGGGCCGAAACCCGTAGGGGTTCGGTGGAGCCAGGCATCGCCTGGCGCAATAGATCCGGTTCGGCGTAGCCGCGCGCAACTCACGCTTTTGTCAAAATCCTACGAGGTATTTGAAGGAAGAAAATCCATAAAAGATTTGTTCATTGATGTTGACAAATTTTAATACTGTCTCAACTGTCGGAATATAGCAGGACGTGTGCTCCAGAAATGTAAATCCACGGTGGGTTGCAAAGTGCGGGCTTACAAAGCAAAGCGAAGTCGAGGCGATAGATGGACAACCGGGACTATTTCGTAAGGCATGAAAACGGCTCTTTTTCGGGTTCTTTGACGATCAAATCGACTAAGAAAGACGTTTTATTTTCCTGCTGTGAAAATTCAAAGCTAACGTTAGAGCCAAGCCATTTTGCGATTTCAGAAAACAGCCAAATTGGATGTTTATGGCCAAGGCGGCGCCGGACGGGCAATGAATCGTTCTACGTGATGATAGACGATCCAAGCCTTATTCGTCCGATAATGGGAATTTTACGGCGGATCAGCATCGACAATAAATTCGTCCTTGATAAGCACGGCGTGGGCATATCAAAGCGCCGTTCAAACTAGAAATTCTCTGCACGAATCAAGTATTCCTAAACAGCAAACTGTTTCGGGATTTGTTACAAAATTTAATGTTCGTTGTGTGCAGATAATTCGGTGACATGATTCCAAACCAGCGCGGCATAACGCTGATTGTAACGGGGCGTTTCGGAATTATAGGCTCCAACATGCTGCCAGAACTGGCCGGGCTGGCTTGGGTCGGCCCCTTTCATCGCCTGTCCGAGTATCCACGCGCCGATACGGACGTTAAGGCAACCATCATTGAGGATTTGGGCGCGCGTGATGCCTTGGGCGGCGAGCGTGGGTAGCCAGGTGGAATTAACCTGGGCTGGCCCCATGTCATAGGAGCCGTTGGCGTTTTTATGGATTTCTCCAACATGCCCGCCTTCAGTGGCCAAGATGCCTTGAAGCAGCATAACGGGCAGGCTGTAGGCTCTCGCCGCGTGCGCTACGCACGCGGCGGTAACGCCGCCGGCCTGACGAGAATCTGCGGATGAAGATCCCGGCAGTGGAGGTGGCGCGGGGGAAGAAGGCGCAGCCGGTTCCCCGGAGCCGTGGCCTGATAAGATCTCGTAGGCCATGATCCATGTGCCCGCTGCGATGTTCTTGCAGGGGTCAGATTGGACCTGGCTGGCCGTGAAACCAATTCGCTCCAGGATCGGCAACCATGCCGCCGGGATTCCCATGGGGCCGATGCCCCGGGCATGCGCGCCAGAGATGACTTGTTCTATGGCGGGCACAGGAACGGCGTAGGCGTTCGATGCTTGAGTTATGCAGGCGGCTATCATTGTGTGTACGCCAAGCTGCAACTCATGTGTTGACCAGTGACCATGAAGTCATCACCAGGAGGAACAATCGCGGCGGCGGATGGTGCGGCGCTAAAGTTAGCGTCAGAACCGCCTTCCTGAACCTGCCCATTTGTTTGAGAAAGTACCGCGCCGGAAGGCGTGGTCACATAGATCGTGACGTTTTCCATGTACCCGGATGAAAATGGTGTTCCATTGCACCATGTTGCAATGAAAGCGGGAGTAGCTAAGGTGTTCTGATAGTATCTGCCATTGGCAATTCCCATCTGGTGTGTCGCCGCAAAGGCGGAATTGGCAGCCCATACGGCATTGACGCACGACAAGAGAGCGCCGCTTGAAGCGGCGGCGATTGCACCATTAGGGGCGCAAGCGTTACCGATGGTAGCGTTCGTCGGCAAGTCCATTTGTTTGGTGACGCCTGCTTCGCCGGTAGAATTCGCCCAAAATTGTGCATTACCAGCGCCTGTTGCGATTGCTATATTCGCGCTGGTATTGTTGGCGGATTGTTCAATCCAATTTTGACCATTGGGGCTATCCACGATGGTATTTGATTGTCCGCCGCCATCGAAGAAGTAGCCCATGGAGCCGTCTTTGTTTCTCACACCCGAGTACAGCGTACCGCTCGCATCGGCGCTATCGGCATAGCCCTCCGGCCCGTTGGCAACTACGGCATCATTTCCTGGGCCTGACGACATATAGGTGTCGTTGATACCGTCGTTATCACTTGCCCAAATTGATGATGTGCCCCCATTCGGGGAAGAAAGAAGTGTGCTGCTTTTTCCGTCGCCGGAGGTGGTTTTAACGGCGGCCAGTCCGCCGCTATAATTCGCCATGGTCACTTGATTGTTGGTAGTGGCAAAGCTTGAAGCGTTGTTAATGGCGTTCCCGCCCATATTGATGTTTGTCTGCATCGTGTTGAGCTGCGGCTGGCCGGGGACGGCCACACGGTAGAGATAATCATTTTGCAGGTTGCCGTTGGTAAAGGCGACAAGCGAAGCCAAGTGTCCCGCGCCGGGGTTGGCGTAGCCAGCCATCGACACGCTCCAGCCGCCATAGGCGCCCATGGCCGTGCTGGATGAGGCGGAGCCGTATTGCCCTGCATAGGGGATGAAACCGCCTTCCTGGCCTGTTTGAGCGGCGATGGCCGGGGCCTGACTTTGAGGAATGGTTTTGCCGCCCGTGCTTAGAACAAGGGCCTGTAGATTGCCTGCCGTTGGCTGTAGAACCTGTACTTGCCAAGTTTGGCCATAAGGGTTCGAGACGGCCATGGAGGTCGGCAAAAAGCCCGTAGTTTGCAGCATCGGGACGGTGATAATGGCGGGTGTCGAAGCCGTGGATGCGGCTTCAACCGCCGTGTAGTTCTGCTGGATATAGGCTTGGGCAGCCTCTGAGATGAGACGTTCCTGGCCTGCTGTCGCGGCAACCTCTGTATTCACCATGCCTTGATGCTCGTAAGAAATGTAAGGCCGGATCGCCAACATTCCGACAAGCACGGCAAACAAGGCCGCAAGGATGCTACTCATGGCTAATCTCCAATCTGGAACACGGAAATGGTGTCGCCGTTGGTAAGGGTTATCGGCAAAGCGGTGCTGACGCCTCCGGCGTCACTGGTCCAGGTATTGCCGGTGACGGTGCCTATGCTTTCGTCGCCAGGAAATTCTTGATTGAACGCGGCAATGATACCAGGGACGGGCGCTTCATATACATAGGCCGTGTACGTCCCGCCGCTCACAACAACGTAATTAGAAATGCTGACGGGAAGATCGGCGGCGGTGACGCCGGCCGGAAGTGTCAACGCGCTGGTGGGGATCGCGCCGGAGCTGGCCAGGTTGGGCTTGGTTTCCAGATAGGTCAGCACGGCATCACGGTAAGCCATGAACATTTGGCTTTCAGCGGTCGCGGAAATTTCCTGCCGCGTTCCTCCTGTGGTGGATCGTGCCCAATCGCCTTCAAAGGCAGTGAAGCCCATAATGAAAATCAAGAGCAAGAAGGGAAGCAGGCCGTACATCATGGCAGATCACCGGAGAGAAATTGATGGCGCTGGCGCTCAATTTCACTGTTGAGCTGCTGAAAATTCCCTGCGCGGATGATCGAGCTGATGGAAGTCTTGTTGCTCTCCGTCACAAAGAGGGGGGAGACTTTCAGAAGCCGTGTTGGGGGAGCGGCCATGCCGGGGAGTCCTGGCTTGCGTGTAGCAATGGCCGTCTTCTGGTCAAAATGCTTTAGGTCCAGATGAAAGACGGCGGAGAGCGAGTCGGCCAGCGCGTCACTCTGCCCGCCATTCTTGCGAGCGATGCGGGCGAGGCCCGATGGTAGATCATCGCCATGGGCGGTGGTGACAACCACATGGCCGGTAGTCGCCATTTCTGTTACGATCCTGACGGTATCATCAAAGCGAGCTTCGCCGGGGAAGAACATATTTGCACCCGTGCGAAGCATTCCCAGCAAGGTCCGCCCAATATCTTCTTCTGTCGGGACTTCATGCTGGAAAATGTAGCCGTCTTCGCCGCACGGGCCTTCCATGTCGATTTCGATAGGGGATTCACAGGTAAAACAGGTGCCGCCGTTCTTCTTTAAATAATCCATGATGAAGGCTGCGGCGCTGGTGGTTTTTCCTGAACCCATGCGGCCCAAGAATAAAACAAGGCCCTGCTTCAAGGTCCGGTCCATGAGCCGCTTGACGACTTCCGGCGGAAAGCCAAGCTCCAGCATGGTGCCCGGTTTTGGGGCGGCTCGCCTGCATACGAAAAGAGGGTTGATATAGGCGGTCTGCGTCGGTTTGACGCGGAATAGAACCTGGTTGGGCGGCGTACCCCAAAGCAGCCTGAATTCTGCGTTGCCGGGGCTGCATTTTGTGGTGAGAGCGTGCCGCAAGGTCGCAAACTCATTAGCGTGCTGTTCGGGTATCGGAACGCGGATACGCGAATCTGGTGTCGCCTTATAAAAAGACGACACCAGATCGGCAGCAACGTACAAATCCGAGAAGGATATGTCGAGCAATGGCATCGTGTTACTGGTTGAACACGAAGGTGAGCTTGTTGGCATTACCCGCTACACAGCCGGTAGAAATAGTCGCCGGTGTGACATTGGCTTGAGCGGTCGCGGTGCCGCCATTGATCGCAAGGGTCGTGTAGTTATTCACGGCCGTTGCTTCTGCCGCACAAGACGACTGCGACAAGCCGGTATCGGTGATGTTGACATCATCCGTGGCGTCGCCGGTAACAGTCACAGCGCCACCCCACGGATTGATGAGAGCCGTTGTGCCACTCACCATGCTTTTCGGTGCATCCCCCGCCGCAATCAATACCGTGTCAGTCAAGGACGCGGTGGTTGATGTACCGGAGTAGAGCTGGGCCGAATTGGCATCGAGCGTGCTGATATTCGCTGCTTCGGTGCCAACTTTGTTGGACCCGAAAGCCTCATAAAAAATGAGGACAACAGCGCCGATGGCCAGGACGGCCAGCAGATATTTGAAAAGAGTGCCGAGAACTTCTGACAATTTAGGCTCCTATGTGTCGGGGGGGGTTAGTTAGGTATGGTTCCCATTTGTGTACCTATGCCGTTGATCCCAACGAGAACCAAAAGGATCAAACCGTACATGATAAGATCAAAGGCAAAGCCCATGATCTTAACATTCTTGGTGGTCTTGTATTGCAACTCGTCGGCCCATTGACGGACGCGCGAAGCAATGCGTTCTGGAAAGTCAGTGAAGTCGGACATTGATTCTATGTCGTCGATCATATCCGGGCTGGGGAAACCGAATTTTGTTCCAATCAGTGCCTTGGCGAGTGATTCACCATTCAGCATCCGGCGCCGGACAGCAACCAAGCGTTGGCGAAGCCAGGGGGAAGCATAGCGCGTCTGGTCATCAAGAATTTTGGTGTCGGACATGCCTGCTTTGAGCATGGCGGCGAACGTCAAAATCCAGATGAAGCCCTGAATGTCGCGGTAAAAGCTGTAGGGAAAATAGTCTTCGGCTTTGGTGCGGAAGCGATGGGTCCAGTTTGGCAGGGACCATCCTACCCAGCCAAGGATCGCGGCCAGTACCGCGACGGGTATCAGCATCCAATAGCTGGTTGCAGCATCGCCAAGTGTAAAGAGCAGGGCGGCGGAGCCTTGGGCGCGCGAAGCGGGAACAACCATGCTCACGGTCGGCAACACATACTCGCCCACGGCCCATACGAGGCCGTAGAGGGCAAAAAGATAGACCGTTGGTGTGCTGAGAGCTGATATGAGCGTGCGCTTGACGGTTCGGACGCGGTTCTTTGAATCAATAATCAAGTCGAAGGCATCTGAAACCTGGCCTGCATTCTCGCCGCCCAAGAGGATAAGGGCTTCGTCGCTCGGAACCCATTTTCGCAAGGCCACGGCAAGCTGTGAGCCGTTTTTCATGCGGCGGATAATGTCGGCCAATACTTCGGCGGACGACTTCTTCTTGCGACGGAGTAGCCGTTTCTGAAAACGCTCCAGGGCCGCAATTTGGCCAATCTCGTTGCGGATTTGCCCGCTCATGTGCCGGTAGAAGTCTTCCCGTATTGCCCAAGAAAAGGCGAATCTGTCCAGCGCGATTTTGATTTTCTCGCCGAGTGGCCCCAATGAGAGCGTGAGGTTTTCGATCATGCGTTCACCATTTCTTTTGGCACAACTACGTCCACGTTGGGGCCTACATCGCGCGGGTCCAGCTCGCCGGCCAAAACCATTTGCATCGCCGTGGACAGAATCGAGTTATCAGTATCGGAACGGGCGCGGAATTTGCGGCGCGCTTCATCCGGCCCATGGTGGATGAAGTCGTGCATAAGGCTTTGGTCAGTGTGGATGACCTCGGCCACGGCCCGGCGCCCCTTGATACCTTTGTAGTGGCATGTATCGCAGCCTTCGCCACGCAGCTTCACATCGGCAAGGTTCCCGTAGGTTTTGAGAGCGTCCATCAAGCGTGGCGTCACAAATTCGCATGTCTTCTCGGTGAGCTTCACGGAGCAGTTCGGGCACAGAAGCGGGGCCAAACGCTGGTTGATAATGCCGCGAATGATCTTTGAGTTGCAGAACATTTTACGGGGCAAGCGGATCGGGTCCATGATCTCAATCCGATCAGGAACGGAGAAGGGGTCTTCGACGTGAACAGTTGAGGGAACGCGGTGGCCCGTCATGGCAGCCTGGAAGGCGGCCAGGAATGTCTCAACGCTGCGTAACTCGCCCAAGAAAATGGTATCTGGGTCCATACGTAGGGCATGACGCAAGAATTCCGCAAAGAAGTCCCTGCCACCCTCCCTGGCAGCCTGCGATATAGCAAGCTGAATTGCAAAATTCATCGGATACTCCACGGGGTCTTCTATGGTGAGTATCCGCTTGCCAGGTGAGCGGCGCGCGAGCTGCTTTAACAATTCAAAGAGGGAGGTAGTTTTGCCGGAGCCGGTCGGTCCGGTAAAAATCGTCAATCCGCTCGGCCCCTCCATAATGTATTCAAGCCGGTCAATCTGGGCTTGCTTGTAGCCCATTTGCCCCAAGCGCATCGTACCTTCCGGTATGCGCGGGTGTTTCAACCTTATTTTCGGTCTGTCCGGGCTGACATGGTTGGTGCGGCCGTATTGGAGACGCAGAACCATGAAACCGCCCCCGTCTTCTTCGGGAAACGCAGGGCCGCGCACGATGCGAACGGATGTAAGCGGCGAGCCTTGTAATGCGGGACCAGAGATTTGAGCGTTCTGAACCTCGGTTGGGGTGAAGGTTGCTTCCTTGATCGTGGCGATGCCTTGGTAGAAGGCACGAATGATGGATTCCCCCTCTACTTGAGTCATGAATTCGGCAACGGCCAATTCTCCGTCTTCGCGGAATTGAATTTCCGTGTGGGTTCCACGCAAAATGATATGAATGTCAGAGGCATTGTAGCTCGCCCCTTTGAATAATAGGTCAAGAGCCGCATCGCGGTTCTCTAATAGCTCTTCCTTTTTGTCCGGTGTGGTCGCCCGAATTTGGGCTTGGTGCGTTTCGCGCAAGAACGCGATGTGATCCAGATCTTTATGTTCAATCTTGAACTTCCGGCCTTTTACACGGCACTTATCAATCCAAGTGAGAAGGTGGGTGTTGCTGCTATCGCTTTTCTGAACAAAGACCGTATCGCGTGAGTAATCAATCGCTATGCGGGTTTCCAATACCGCCGGTATATCAGGCAAGTCGCCACTGCTCATCTTAGGCAACGGGGCAGAAAATTCACCGTCCATAAAGTTCTCCAGTGATAACCCAATTTCCTTGGTCATCTATGGAAAGCGTATCGAGGCGCAGCCCCGACACCTTATCAAATGCAAGTTCGGTCGGAGTGACCGGGAGCGTCATATTGACGGTTTCTTCTGGCGTCGGCGGCGGCTGTGCCGATGCTGCCGTCGCGCCAGGTAAAGGCTGGGGCTGTACAGGCGCGCTGATTTGAGGCTCTACGCCGAGGGGCTGTAGAAGCTGCAACAGTGCCAGATTGGAGGCGGTCAAACCTTTGGCATTATCCTGCCCATTGGCGAGCGCCGAGAAGGAAATGGATTGTGTTATTTTATCGCCGGTATTGTCCACGTTTCCGCTGGGCCGCGCCGCGACGGTCGCGCCTTCTTCGCGCTGCCAGATAATAATTGCGCCGCTGTCGTCGCAAGTGAGCCGGGCAACGGTCCAGGCGTCTATCGAGACGGGTTGCGCCGTTAGGTCATTGACGCACGCTGTCAGCCAGGTTGAAGGCATTGGCGTTTTCGTAAGCGGTGAAACAGCCGCTTGCTCGGCCTGGATTTTCATTGCTTCTGCCATGGCGGCGGCTGCGCGTTGCTGCTGCTGGATGGTTTCGTAATGGTTCCACCACATGAAGCCGCCAGCAAGGCAAATGATGGCGACGGCCCCGGCGGCTACAGGCAAAACAAGGGAGAGCGGCTTTAGGGATTTGACCGGCACGCGGCGGAGCGTTTTGCCCTGTTCTTCGATCAGGCTGCGCAGGTCCGTCAAATCTCCTTTGACGTAGCTCCAGTCGGCATAGCTTTCATGATTGGCGCGGGCAGCAAAGATGGTCTCTTCGTCGCCAACCACGTCTCCATCTGGTAGCACCGCCTGGCCCTCGCGGACGGCGATGTACCACCACTTATTTTCGCCGATGCGAAAGATGCCAAGCCAAGGCTGCTCGCGGGCGTCGGCGATTGCAGCGGCCAGGGAGTAGACTCCGCTCGGACGTTTTTCGCCCGGATCGTCGGGCATAAATCCGCCCTGGCGGGCCTGGCCGGAGATACGCACCGCCGCAAGGATAGTGTTGTCCTTGCCATTCTCTTTATCCCATTGGGCTTTCAAATCCTCGGCATCATCCCGCAGCTCGGCAATCGTTGGCCGGTCACCATAGCTGCGCCATGTCATTCCAACCGCCCAAACTGTCTTTCCGATTTTGACGGTATTTTTCACGGGTTAATTGCTCCCTGGCAGATTCGGCGAGGTCATGCTGGGCATGATCGGCGGTGGGGGCGGTATGATACGAGGGAGTGAGTTCAAATCGGTTGGCGCAGAGGAGCTGGAAGCCGTGGCGCTGCTGTCGCCAGCAAAGGGCAGGGGCACTACGTTGCCCGCCTGCATGACGCTCACGCCGTTTTCGGTGATGCTGTAAACGGTCAAGCCGCCGGGTAGCGCCTGGCCAGGCACTACCACCAGTTCAGCTCCGCTCTGAGTTTGCAAGGTGGCTGTTAAATGTATCCCGCTCCCTATGATGGAGACGACTGTAGGAAGGGATGCCGCCGTGGGCGCATTTGCCGCGGCCTGCACAGGAGATGACGCGCCGGAGGCGGAAGTTCCGGCCGGTGCGCCCTGCTGTACGATTTGGGCTTGTAGCCGGGCAACGGCTAGCTGTTGGGTGAGGATCGCCACCTGGTTGTGCAGGGTGGTGAGCTGTTGCACGGTGGAAGCAGGATCAGCAAAAGCGATAGCAGGCAAAAGCGCAAGGGCTGCGCTCCGCAGCAACATTTTTTTCATAGCGTCCTCGCCGTGATAATGATTGCGATAAGATTCTTCTTCACGTTTGCGTCCGCCCCGCCCCCCAGCAAGGGAATGTATGGGCTTCCCACGCCATTATGCGTGGTGTTGCCATCATTCTCTTGGTAGCCAGTGACCATGAGGGTTGAACCGGATTGGAGCGCGGCAAGATCGGAAACAACCGTGTCGTCGGTTGTGGGAAGCTGGATCGACGATCCACCCGCCGAGATGGTTTGCAGACTTACAAGGGAAGAAATGGTCATTTTCATCCCGAGGAAAATCTTGCTGCCAATAATCCTGGGAGTGACGGAGCCAGTGAAGCCCGCCGTAACCGTGCCAGGATTGAGGCTTGTCGTGTTTCCGGCGTTCGTAGTTGATGTGGTGGAGCTGGATTGCAGATAGCCGATTTGCTGGGCAACCTGGATCGGGGCTTCCTGGCCGTTCAAAGTGGTAATGTCGCGGGAGAATACTTGGTTCACATTCCCCAGCGTATCGAGAGCTTGTACGGCGGCCTGGCTTCCTGAAAACTCGCCCGCCGCACCTGTAGCGGTGTTGAGGATCGACGCTCCGAAAGTGAATGGTGATTGGCCCGTTGTCTGCACAGTCGGCATTGATGCGCCCGCCACGCTCACGCCAAAAGACTTGGCGGCGTTCTCGAAGGCAAGCGTTGGCGTAAATCCGTAGTTTTGCTCGTGATTGATTTGCACGCTGTAAATCTGGATCGTGATGGCAACCTGCTTGGACAGGTTCGCCGTCATATTTGAGACCCACTGCGAGACTTGATTGATCTGATCTGGCGTGCCGGTGACAGTGATGGTCCCTGTTGATTCGTCCGTACTTACCTGCGCGCCATTGCTTATCGCTTTCGCGGTGGTTGCCAAGTCGCTCCACACGTTCGTATCGGACGTGTTGGTAATGGTGGTCTGGCCGGTGGATGCTGTCGTGGCATTCGTGCCACCGCTGCTGCTGGTAGAGCTGGAGCTTGATGCCCCTGCGGATGCGACGATCTGGCTGGAGCTGTCCGTTTTCCAGGCCAGCGCCGGAATGTCGAAAGTTTGCGTTTCGACACGGAAGAAAATGATATTGCCGGAGCCGGAATCGAATTTCCAGGAAATGCCTGCATCGCTGGCAATGGTATCAAGTAAGCCATGCAGCGCCCCTGAATAGCGCACGCTTACAGATGGCATGTCGGGGAGAGAAGTACCCCCGCCTAGAAGAGCAGCCGGTGGGGCAGGAAGGCCCCCCACGGACGCGGCGCTGGAAGTCTCTCCTCCGCCGCCCATGCCATTCACCTGCACAGGGATGCCCGTTACCTGCGTGATCTGCGCGGCAATCGAAGTCAGCGGTTGCGGCGCCGCGACCGTGAACGTGATGTTCTGATTCAATAGTGCAGGCGGAGCATCCTGTATCGTGATGGGTTGACCAAGAAGAAACGGCTGTGAGACGGTTTCTACCGTCTGCGGCGCTGGAATATGGCTCCCGTCGATGACAGTCATAGCCTGGTGCTGTTGCTGGCTTGCCTGCTCAAAAGTAGTGCAGCCGGAAAGTGCAACCGATAAGGCCAGCAGGCTTGAAAAGCGGAATTTATTGGCCATCGGAATCTCCGGGCTGTGAAATGACAAGGGTTTGGTTGCCGGTGTAGAATTTGCCCCGGATATTCGCTCCTTGCCCGGCCAGGTCGTTCAAAACCTGGGCGGCTACGGTCTGAAAATCCCCTTGGAAATGCGTGGAAGTCGGCACCGGCCAATCTTGATTGGCCTGCCAAATCACGGTCCACCCAGCTTGCTTTCCCCAGGTCTTTAGATCGGTGCCGACAAGCGAGTTGGCATTGAGATACCATACAGGCTCAGGCGGTGGGGGAGGCGCCGCTCGAACCCGGCGAGCCCCACCTGCTCCAG
>VFSW01002137.1_pt1 | contig 29937 bp, 32 predicted proteins | sample 5358111 | NCBI WGS metagenome assembly VFSW01 (sample SAMN11554181, study PRJNA540505) | mine drainage metagenome | isolation source: sediment from site ElyBrook_90M | place: USA: Ely Copper Mine, Vershire, VT | collected 2017 | reverse complement strand
GCCATTGCGGCGATCCATCCAATCATCACCGACTTTCACCACGGGCTGTTAGGCAACTACAATCAGCTCACAATTGGTGGGACCGGGATTACCAGCGGAAGCCTCGATACGCGGTTTCCCACCACTCTGCCTGATGGACCTTTCGATATAACGCAGTTTATCTCCTATGACGACTACGCGGGTAGCCCGGTCCATCGATTTTTTCAGATGTGGCAGCAACTCGACTGCAACGCCGCGGACGCAACTCAGAAGAATCCTTCAGGATGCCAGAACGACCTTTTTCCATGGGTTGAGGTGACTGTCGCGGCAGGCAGCAATGGTGCTCCTGAGTCAACGGGTTTCAAAGGCGAGGGCGCGATTTCGATGGGTATGTACAACAACGTCTCGGGGGACGTGAGGTACTTCAGCTCTCTCGCGCGCAACTACACGATAAGTGATAACTATCATCAGGCTGTCGAAGGGGGCACAGGCGCGAATCACCTCGCGATCGGTTTCGGCGAGGCGGTTTTCTTTGCCGATTCGAACGGCAATCCTGCCACACCGCCATCGAATCAAGTCGAGAATCCCGATCCTCAAACTGGGACCAACAATTTCTATACCCAGGATGGATATAGCGGCGGCTCCTATGTCGATTGTTCGGATAACACGCAACCCGGCATCGCCTCGGTGAATACCTACCTACACTCGCTGTCTTATAAGCCCTTCAATGGCGGCAACTGCCGTTCGAACACATACTACCTGGTAAACAACTACAACCCCGGATACCTCGGGACGGGCCAGGTCGCATACGTGGGCGGTCCTAACGACTTCACGATCCCTCCCAGTAAGCAGCAAAACATCGGTCTCCTGCTGGCGGCGCACAATGTCTCATGGCACTACTACGGAGAAAAATGGGCTGACGGGGCCGAGACCGGCGAGAACAGCAGCTACTGCAACATCTGCAATCCATTCCTCTATTCCACTCAAATCATGACCGGACCGCTGCGCGACAATCTGAAGGACATCGAGGATCTTTACTCGGATATTCAGAATGATACCCTCCCGGCAGTGTCGATCGTGAAGCCTGATGGTTATCTCGATGGACACCCGGGATCGTCGAAGTTTGAGTTGTTCGAGTCGTTCACCAAAAAGATTATTGCGATGACCCAGGCGAACCCTGACGTATGGAAGGATACCGCCATCATGATCACCGTCGATGAAGGCGGTGGGTACTACGATTCGGGCTATGTGCAGCCGGTCGACTTCTTTGGAGACGGTACCCGCATTCCCTTAATCGTTGTGTCGCCCTACTCCAAGGGTGGCCGGGTCGTTCACACCTATTATGACCACGTGTCATTCGACAAATTTGTCGAGTTCAACTGGGGCATGCCGGAAATATCCGGTAGCAGCCGCGACAATCTGCCCAATCCGATACCAAGCAATGCTAGTCCCTATGTTCCCGCCAACAGCCCTGCGATTGGAGATCTGATCGATATGTTCGACTTCGGACCTAGCGGGCACTGAGCCTCCGGCGAATTTTACAAGGCGGCTGGATTCGTCCAGCCGCCTTCCTCTTCCGGCTGCTCCCGCTCGAAGACCTCAGCTCCTTTTAATCGTTTGCAAAACGGGACGCGATTGCGCCAGCATCGAGCTCAAACGCCGTTGAAAGGAGCGCGCGATGGATTTCAAGTTCAGCGAAGCGGACGAGAAGTTTCGCCACGAATTCCGGAGCTGGCTGGAGCAGAATTTGCCTCGCGATTGGCGCGGCGATAGCGAACTCGACGCCGACGACAAAACCGAGTTCGAGCGCCGCCGTGAATGGCATCGCAAGCTCTACAACGCCGGCTGGATGTGTATCCATTGGCCCAAAGAGTATGGCGGACGCGGCGCCACGCTGCTGCAACAACTCATCTACAGTCAAGAACTCGATCGCGCGAAGGCGCCACCGGTGGTCAACTTCCAGGGCATCGCGCGCGTTGGTCCCACCTTGATGCAATGGGGCACGCCCGAACAGAAGAGGCGCTACATTCCGCGGATTCCTTCGGCCGATGAAATCTGGTGCCAAGGCCTTTCCGAGCCGAATCATGGCTCCGACCTTGCGGCAGTCGAAACCCGCGCGGTCGACATGGGCGACTACTTCGTCGTCAACGGCTCGAAGGTGTGGACCTCCAACGCGCATCACGCCGACTTCAGCACGCTGCTATGTCGCACCGATCCAGAACTGCCCAAGCATAGAGGTCTCAGCTATCTGCTGGTGGACATGAAGACTCGCGGTATAACAGTCCGGCCTCTTCAGCAGATCACCGGCGAGCGCGGATTCAACCAGGTCTTTTACGATGATGTGCAAGTCCCCAAGTCTAACCTTGTCGGCAACAAGAATCAGGGTTGGATGGTGGCAATGACTAACATGATGTTCGAGCGCACCATCCATGGCGGGCGAACCGACATGATGGTAGAGGTTCGCCAACTCGCCAAACTTGCAAGGACGGCGCAGCGCAGCGGCCATTCGGCGTGGGACGAAGAATATGTGCGGCAGACCATCATGCGTTTCGCCTGCGAGGCCGAAGCATTGAAGTACACCAGCTACCGACAACTCACCCGCCAACTGAAAGGCATGCAGCCCGGACCGGAAGGCTCAGTGATGAAGCTGGGAACCACCGACCTCAACCTGCGCATCCAGAGTTTTGCGATGGAACTACTGGGACCCTACAGCGTCCTCGAGTACCAGGCCCCGAATGCTATCGATCGCGGCAAATGGTCCCATCGAATGCTCGCGGCGCGGCGTGGTACTATCGCGGCAGGTACCAACGAGATCCAGCATAACATCATCGGCGAGCGAGTGTTGGGCCTCCCAAAAGGCTAGCACTCGTCACTTCCCCGGTCTCGTACCTATCCCACGATGTGATGCACAATCGGAAGGGTAACGAGACTGATGATGGTCATACAGGCGAGCGCGGGCGCCAGCACGTCGGTGTCGAATCCAAAGCGATCCGCGACTATGAGCGTGAACAACTGCGGTGGCATCGCCGCCTCAAGCGTCGCAGCATGAAGATCCAGCGCCGTCAGGCCAATAAGCGACGCGGCAACGCCCACAATTAGAGGCAAAATTCCTAATTTGATTATCAACATAGGCCACCAACTCTTAACCTCGGCCAGGGAGTGAGCCACCATGCTCGGCTTGAGGGCCATCCCAAGAACCAGCAGCATCAGTCCTGATGTGGATTGACCGAGGAGATGAAGCGCCATCAGCAGGAACCCAGGCAACGCAATACCAGAGATGCGAATCGCAACGGCGAGCGCAGCCGACCACAAGAGAGGAAACTTGAGGATCTGGATCAGGGCTTGCGTCAGAGATGTGTGCGGGCCCTCATGATGAAACATATCTAGCAGTGAGCCGGTAATTAGATCCGACGACGTCACGGTTATTTCACACAGGATGGCGATTTCGGTTACATGCACCGCTTGCTGTGGAAACAGGCCCTGCAGGAGAGGCATTCCCAGGTAGGTAACATTGCCAAATGCGCTGCCGAGAACCAGTGAGCTTCTCAGTTTTTGGCTGATCGGAAATAGCTGGAGTACAAGTAATGCGATGGTAACGCAGACCAGTATGCCAATCAGCATCGCGAGAGGAATCTGCCATAGGTCACTACCGGTGGTGGACTTGTAGATAACCTCGATGTTGAGAGCCGGCAGCAGGACGTTCAACACGAGAGTGCCGCATTGGCGGCGGGTAGCATCGATGTCGAGCGCGGGAAGAAAATGATGGAGGCTCGCGCCTGTCGCGGCAATCGCCGCCAGGGCCAAGAATACGTTCACCATAGAGCTTGAAGTCTGGATCCGACCGGAAATGCGGCAGTCTCGACCGTGACTGGCTTAGCTCTCGCGGTTGATGCGCGCCAGATATCTACGCCCGGCATCGGTCAGTCGCACATAGTCCTTCAAGTCGACGATGGTTCCGTCTTTGATGTCCTGGATGGGTTGCATATTTTCGATCAGTTGCAGCGTTCGCAGCTTCCTTAGTTCAGCGCGCAAAATATTATTGCCCTCATAGTTCTGAGTGAAGCCCGCCCATAGATTCTCCAGATGTTTCCGTTCAGCCAGCGGAAGCAGCAAAGTCAGCACGAATCGGATGTCGTCGAGGCTGGCTTCCTGCTGGCGCTGTCTCTCGCTTAACTCCCTAAGTTCCAATTCGACAGATCCCAGCTTTACCTTCGCCAGCCGTTCTATAATTTCGGGCCACAAGGCGCCGAACAGCGTCACCCCCGCGGCGAAGACTACGATTGCCTCTCCCGTGTTCATCCTACGGTCTTCGGGAATCGCGCCGAGCACGAACCCAGCGACGTAGAGCAAGACAAGTGTCGGGACACCGAAAAGAAAAAGCGGGCGCAGCGTCCGCCGCCATTCGGCTACTTCTACCGACGGCGGCTCACCGGGATTACGGTTTTGCGGAGATGGCGTCATATCGTTCACCTACAATCGCCGATCGAGAAAGAGGACGGTTAACGTTCGAAATGCCGCAGAAGTTGGATCGTTAATAGGCGAGCGCGAACCCGGCGTGGAGTTCGATAATCATTAGCTGAACGGCCCGAAGACACCCGGTCAGGTCAACGCAGCTTCAGACACAGCGTCACCGGCAATCCGGCTATGCCACATCACGCGAGGCTCGCTCATGTCCCATGGCGTGGCCTGATGAAGTAGACAGCGATTGTCCCAAATCACCGCGTCGCCACGCTTCCAATCATGATGATAGACGCGTGGTGGCTGACATGCGAAGTCAACCAACTCTTGTAAGAGTCCCTCGGACTCGGCCAGGTCCATACCTGGAATGTTGTGCGCATGCCGGCCGATCAGCAGCGACTTTCTTCCTGTCTCAGGATGGACTTTCACCAACGGGCGCAGCGGCACCGGACCATCGTGGAAGCCATAGCCGCTATATTCGCTTCCCTTCTTTGGCTTATGTCCAAGCTTTGCCTGACTGTAGTAGAGCGAGTGGTAAGCCGCGAGGTTTTCTACTTTCGCGCGAAGGGCAGTATCGAGAGCATCGTAGGCTGCGCGCATGTCAGCCCACCCGGTGCGGCCGCCGGAGTTCGGCACCACCTCGGCACTGAAGACCGCGCCTTTGGCCTGCACGGGCATATAAGTGCTGTCACAGTGCCACCCCATATTCCCCTTGAGCACCTTCATTAGGTCGCTGTCGTCGTCGATGAGAGTGCCATCGGGCTTCACGTTGCTGATCGCGGCCATTTCGAACTCGAGCCGGCCGAAGCGTTTGGCGAAGGCGATCTGTTCGTCGCGTTTAAGATGCTGATCGGGAAAAATCAGCAGCGCATATTTCAGCCACGCCGCGTGGAGGTCATCCCACGTGGCGTCGTCGAGCACGGCGAGCTTCAAGCCCGTGACGACCGCGCCGAAGGTGGCGTCGACAGGTTCGATGTCAAATGCGCGCATCAGAAATGCCTCCGATCAACCGCTGGTAATCAAACGCTAGTCGAACAACCGCCACTCGGTCAAACCACATGAATCCCGGTTGTCGTTCGTAGACATCGCGTATCGTTCCATGGTTGATTGTCGCGCTTCCTCTCTCGACGGAAACCTAGGCGAAATAAATTACCACCATGATCAGGTTCACCACGGCGAAGGCGACTGGCAGCGCAATTCTGATCGCGGTGCTCAGCCTGCGAATGTGCGCGCCGCGCCCGGTGCGACTGGCGAGGTGAACCGCGGTCAGTTCGATCGCGGTTGCAAACACGAAGAGGTAGCAGATCAGGAAGAACACATCGATGAAAGTAAGGTACGGCACCTTGGGCAGGTTCGCCTGGATTGCGAACGCAAACGCGATCACGGTCAGAATGGTGGTCACCGAGATCTGGACCTGGCTACTAAGTTCGGTCGGATCGATCCAAAAGGTCGTCCACGACAGTACCACCATTAGGAGGAGAGGCAGGAAAACCTTCCAGATGTAGAAGTTGAAATGACGCGCGATGCTTATCGTGAAGCGAATCTCACTGACAGATTCGCCCCCGACTCCCGGAACATGCTCGACCGCGGCACTGGTTCCCGCTATCGCCCACTGCGCGAGCGAGTTGTATACCCGCGGCTCGGCGCTCATCGCAGCAACGCTCTCCGGCATCAGAGTAACCAGCGCGTCGTCGGCGACGGTCGGATGAATCAGGATTTCCAGTGTCTGCCTGTCGAAGGGAAAGGTTCGCAAGCGGTAAGTATTCGATAGCTCCGCGCTCGATCGCTCCGAGTATCTGACGGTGCCATCGGGAAATACTCGAATCGTCACGTCGTAAGCCGAATGTGGGACGACGGCGTTAACGAAGTCGAAACGTGGACACCATACCTGGTCGGGCGAAAAGGTGCGGAATTTCTCCCACGACCCACGCGGCGTGAACGCCAGGCGAGGATCTTTCCAATGCGCGATTAGGTAGCCCACTATTTTGAAGCGCTGAGCAACCTCATCGATGTCGGAAATGTTGATAACCCGCATCGCAATCGCTACCGGCAACTTATCGCCGTCGCTAACCGGCGGATTCAGCAGCGGATCGACCTCATTCGCAACGGTGAGCGGCGCACTGCCGGCGGCGGTGACCGATCGGGCGCAGACCAGCAATCCCGTCGCCAGCGCGATCATAGCTATCGCGCGCGCAGCGCCCAAGCTTCTCATCGATGTATATTCTCCCCTCCTCAATGCGCTCCCGGTCTTGCCAAGCCGCGGTCATCAATAGCTAGTACGCGGTTGCCAATCCATATCAAGCGATGCGGTTGTTGGCGAAGGGCCTTAGGACCGCTTCCGGGCCGCCTCGGACTCGACGAGCGCCGCGGAGAAAAGTGAGATTCGGCGACTCCGCGGGGTGATCATTCGTACGCTCCACGCAAGGATAGTCGTAACCTGAGCCCAGCCAGATCAGTCTCGGGCATGGGAGGCACATGATGGAGGTATACGCGGCCGCGGTCGCCCATTGTGACTATCAGGTCGGGCGCGTGATCGACGCGATCGCCGAAAACGGTGAGCTAGACAAGACGCTGATCATCCACATCATGGGTGACAACGATGCGAGCGCCGAAAGGTAGCTTGCAAGGAACGACCAACGAAGTTGGCACCGCCGTCTATCGGAGATGTCCTCTTTCCTAATTCCCTCTCCAGAAAGGAGAGGGTGGCGCTACCGCGCCGGGTGAGGTCCGGGAGAGACCAGAGTGAGGGCGCAGGCTGTTGAAGTGACTTTTTCAAAAACCCTGTCAGGACGCTGGCTTGACCGCTGGAATGGTCCAAGTTCCATCCAGCAGCGAGGGCGGCGTTTCCTTCGGCCAATACATCCGCAACATCAGGATGAATTTATCGGCCGGAGCTGGCAGCCAGTTAGACTCTTTGTCTTTGCCGGGACTCTCGTGCTGCAGGTACAAATCAACTGACCCATCCGCATTATGCTTCAATTTGTTGCGCGCGCTCAGCGTGTAGCGATTGAGCGGATTCGCTACGAAGAAGTAGCCCGCGTCATACATGGTGAGCGACCAGAATCCGTTCACCGGCGGCAACTTGTCCTTGTCGAAATGCATCACGTACTTGTTCGCGCGGGAGTAGGGTTTCCCATCGGCGTCCGCTGCCGAGATGGGATAGACCGCATCCTGCGGGCGATTGGCGCCGAGGCCGACCGCGGTGACCAAGGCGCGATTGGTATAGTCGGTGCCGTAGATTCCGGTCTTGGGCAAAAAGGCCCAGCCGTCTTCGCGTTTCCCGGCGTCTTTGAAGTAGCCGATCACCTTGGCGGTGGCATCTTTGGGAACGTTTTTAAGCGCCGCCAGCGTGTCCGGTGAAAATTTGTTCATATCGAAAGGTTGACCCGGAACGATGCCGATTTTTGCGATCTTCGCGATCAACGGAGCGTCGGCGGCGGCCGGTGGGTTGTCCTTCATCAATTGCGCCATCAGGTTGAAGTAGGTTGCGACGTCGAGTTCGTTGACCTGCTTTCGCACCGCGGTCTTTTCATCGACATTCGGATCAATCCTGCCCGCGGGTGGCGTATATGGTTTGCCATATGAGCTAAGCGGAACCAGGGTGGTTTTGTCCTGGAGCTCATGCACCGCCTTGTAGTCCGCGGGCGTGCCGGTGCAGTAGATGCGTCCGAGAATCCAGACCAGCGCAGTCGGCGATTTGTATGCGGTCACACCGGCGGGAAGCGTGCCCGACCATCCGGGGCCAGTAATGGCATAGGTCTGCGGACCCGTGCCGGTCGTGCGCTTGCCGGGGACCTCGAACACGTCGGTCCAGGCATCAAGCATCGGAAAGAGGTAGTAGCGTCCGTGCGCATCGGGGAGGCTTAGAATGTAGGGCTCCTTGCTCAGATCGAGCCATCCACTGGTATAGAGAGTATCGGCGTTGGGCGCGGTGACGTCGCGAAAGGAAGCGTTGGGGTAAGCTCGTGCACGCGCGAATTGCCCCATCGGCGCTTTCATCGCGGTCGTCTGCGCGGTGTTAGTCAAGGCGCGACGGGTGTATTCCATCGTGACCAGCGGATAACCGTAGATGTAGGCATCGGTGGCAATCGCAGTTGCCTCATCCGCGCTGAGCGGGGCGGGAGCTTCCTGCGCTGCCGCACGCGATCCATAAAGCGCAACCAGCGCAAATCCAAGTGCGATGATGCACGCCAGAACCCGCGATGTTCTTCGAACCTTTTTCATTGCGAATCCTCCGGCCCTTCGACACGATCTTCAATCCATTGGTAAAACAATGCCCGTCGGGGACCTGCCCGCATATTGGACTTTGGTCCAACAGCCAGGAGTACAGGGTGGGGGTTGATATTTAGCGGGCTGAAGTTTCGATGACGTCGGCGAAGGCGCGCATCGCGGCAGCCACGAAGGCGCGCACTCGCGCGATGTCCTTTTTGCCTCGATGGCCGGGAAGGTCGGTGTGCGTGAACGAATCGACGCCCCATGGCTTCACGGACGCGATCGCTTGCGACACATTGTCGGCAGAGAGGCCTCCCGCGAGTATGACGGGGATCTTCGAACGTAGAACGACGTCTCGGCAGATGGAGTATTCGTGGACCTCGCCCGCGGCTCCTTTGGCACCCGCCTCGAGCATCAGAAAATCGGCGCATAGTTGATGAGCATCAACTTCTGTCAACGTCTCGCCCGCCGCAACCGGTATCGCCCGAAGTAGCCTGACCGGCGCGATGCGCTCGCGAATCCACGCGCAATCGTCCGGATCGACCTCGCGCGCCGCGATATGCAGGATGTCCGGCCGCACCGCGTCGACCATCGCGCAGATCTCGTCGCGATCATCGAGGAGCGACATCGCCACGCCTCGGGCACGTGGCCGCGCTCCCGCGAGGATCTCGCGTGCGAGCTTCGCATCGACGCCCTCAGGAACCACGCCCGGCTCCGCTACGACCACACCGATAAGATCGGCACCGGCTTCAGCGGTAGCGACCGCATCGGCGATCGAAGTGATGCTGTAAATCTGGACAATCATCTTCGCTCCCAACGCTTGCACAAAAATTGCCGCAATGCGATGACGAGGCAGATTGCCCTCAGCGAGGTTCGCCGTGGAATCCAAAGGTTTGCTCTCCGGAATTCGCGTCATCGATTGTGGGACCTATATCGCCGGTCCCGCGTCCGCCACCGTGATGTCGGACTTCGGTGCCGACGTGATCAAAATCGAGCGTCCCGCCGGCGATTTATGGCGCGGGTTCGCCCATCTTCCGGGGGTCGCGAAAACCGAGCTCAACTGGCCGTGGATTCTCACCAATCGCAACAAACGCAGCCTCGCGCTCGATCTCGAAAAGCCCGACGGTCGCGATGCGCTCTTGCGCCTGGTCAAATCCGCTGATGTCTTCGTTACTAACTACCAGTCGGTACTGCTGAAGAAATTTCGCATCGGCTACGACGACCTCCGCCCCCTCAACGACCGCCTCGTCTATGCGCATCTGACCGGCTACGGCGACGCCGGCGACGATGCCGATGAGCCCGCGTTCGATGCGCTCGCGTACTGGGCGCGCTCCGGCCTCTTCATGAGCATGACGGGTCGCGACGGCACTCCCGCAGGTCCGCGTCCCGGACTCGGCGACCATCCGACGGCGATGTCGATGTTCGGCGCGATCATGCTCGGCCTCTATCAACGCGAGAAGACCGGCCGCGGCGGCAAGGTTGGCACCTCGCTGATGGCCTCGGGCGCATGGGCGAATGCGTGCGATCTTCAGGCACGATTTTGCAACGCGGTTTTCCCGCAGGTTGTTCCTGGAGGCGCGCCGCCCAATCCTCTGGCCGCCGGATACACCAGCCGCGATGGCAAAGCCTTCCTGCTCATCCAGCTCGATCCCGACCATGAGTTCCCGCGGCTATGCGAGGCGCTCGGCTTCCCCGATGTCGCAACGACGGAAATGTTTTCATCGAATGCGGCGCGGAGCGAAAATCGCGACGAGCTCTATGCGCTGTTGCAATCGCAATTCGAGGCGCGGGAGCTGGCGGAGTTGCGCTCGCTGTTCAAGAAATTCGACATCAAATGGGCTCCCCTGCCGAAGCTCGAAGATGTCGCCGGCGATCCGCAGCTGCGGCATGCCAAAGCGGTGGTGGAGATCGAGCATTCAGGGCCCGGCAAGCTCGAGACCATCAATAGTCCGGTCTTCGTGGCGGGATCGGAAAAACGCAAGCCCACGTTGGCGCCGGAGATTGGCGCGCACACGCGCGAGGTCTTGCGAGAGCTCGGTTATTCGCCGGATGCTATTGAGACGCTCATTCGGTCGGGCGCGGCGACTGCGGTGAAATGAGAAGAAAGCTTATTTGGAGAGGACGGTCTTTAGGCCGCCTCGACCGGAGCATTCTTGTGATTGAGGCGATCGGCGCCATCGGTAGCGACCGGGCTAACCGGGCACGTCTCGGATAGCCAGCGCCGCGAAATATTTTCCGCTAGCGCGACATCCTTGCCGTTGGTGGCCCAGGTCTGATTGCTTCCGGTCATATGCGTGAAAGTTCGCTCGCAGGAGCGGCAGGTGAATCCGAGTCGGGAGCCTCCGCGAGTAACCGAGATCAGGGTCTTCACTTTCCAGTCGTGACTCTGCCAGGGATTCTCGTTCTTCGTGATGCTGCGCATTCGGTTCCCCTCGACTTCAGCTCATCGCGAAGTCTGCTATTTGGCCCGTTTTCCCGCTTTGGCTTGCTCGATCCGGATTGGCCCACCTTTTATCGATGATCCTTTCAGCGAACTCATCGCATGTAGAGCATCGGCGTCGGTCGCCATGTCGACGCATCCGAAGCCCTTGGATTCTCCTGAGACTTTGTCGGTGACGAGGAGTACGCCGCGCACTTCGCCCGCGCGGGTGAAGAATTCACGGATGTCCTCGCGGGTGATCGAGCCGGCAATACTATCGAAATATACTCTGGCCATAGGTTCCGATCGGTTCGCGAGATGCCCCACCGCAGGATGGTTTTACAGTGGGTTGATGAGCGGGCTCGCGCCCGCCCATCTAATATACTAGCAGCTTTACCAGCGTCCGCCGCCACCACCATTGCGATCGCCGCCACCGGAGCGGTTTTCGCGCGGTTTGGCTTCATTCACCTTGAGGTTGCGGCCCATGAACTCGGTCCCGTCGAGGGTCGAGATGGCCTGCGCGGCCTGTTTGTCGTCATTCATTTCGACAAAGCCGAAGCCCTTGGACTGGCCGGAAAACTTGTCGCTGATTACCGCGGCGCTCGTTACTCCACCAATTCCCGAGAATAGTTCGTTCAGATTTTGGTCGGTCACCGCGTAAGCGAGATTGCCGACGTATAGTTTCTTAGGCATGCAAATGCCCTCCATGGTTGTGGCTGGAAGCTCGCGAGCAGAAAAACGAAGGAGGATTCCGCGTTTAGTGAAAGGATGCGTCCTAGCAGTTTCTACGAGAATACACCCTTCCTTCGCTCAATGATAGGTGACGGCTGAAATATATTTTGCTCACTGAGAATCAGCGGTCCGATGAAGTAGAAACGACCGGTTGGCATCCAGAAGCGAACGCAGCACCTATTGTTGTGGTCCACGTGAGCGCAGCGCCTCTCCTTGTCATATATGGACCACGCCGCGTGCAAGGGGAGCGACATCTGAGGGGAATCGTCCAAGTCGATGCGTTATCTAACGTGCGTTAGGCTGCGAGATGGATTGAGCATTCGTCGGGATAGGGGTTGACGGGAAAAATCGGTTCCGCTCCCGTGGAGTGTCCCAATTTCCTTATCCACGCATCGATGACGCTCCTTACGGCGGGGCGATTGCTATGCCGGTGAAGCTCTCAGTCCGGCTCCCGGCAATGGCGATAGTTGCCACTGGAGCAACATTACCGTTTGAACCGGGCGCGTAGACGTTTACGCAGGTTCTTAGGGAGCCTGTGCCCAAGTCATAAGAATAATTACGTGGGCATTTCGCAGGTGCCACGTAGATGTTTCCGCGGTGATCGACTGCGATGCCTTTGAGCGCAGTTGAAAGTCCGGTTTTCGTGCCGTGGATAATGGCGATCGGGGTCACGTCGCCGTTGCTGCCGGCTGGATACACAGTGATACTGCCTTCGCGGTGAGAGCCGAAGCCAGCATTGCCCACGTAGATCTTCCCGCTCGGACCTACCGCGATCGCCTCGGGAAAATTGAGTTGGGTATAGCTGCCGGCGACGATCGCCACGGGCGCTATGTCGCCGTTGCTGTCAGCGGGAAAAATGCGCACGCTGCTCCTTTCTCGCAACAATGTTCTCCCGTCGAAATCTGCTGACCACGTTGTTGCGTAAATCTTCCCGCTCGAGTCCAGCGCAAAGTTTACGGTGGAAAGGAAGCCGTTGCGAGGACCGCCAAGTGTCGCGACCGGGGCTATATCTCCGCCGCCGCGGGCGATGGCCACGGCAGAATACACCGCGACCGAGGCGGCGTTGGCGACATAAACGTTTCCGCCTGAATCCACGGCGATGCTGTGCGGGCCGTTGAGCGCAGTGTTATCCCCGACAATCGTCGCTATGGGCGGCACATCGCCGTTTGCGCCGAATGGATAAACAGTCAGGCTGCCGCGGGGCTCCCCCGCGCCAACGGAAGTGAGCCTGCGGGAGCCGTTCGCTACATATACTTTGCCGTCCTTACCAATCGCGACGCCGTGAGGATCGAAAAGGCCGGTGTTCTTGCCCGTGATCGTTGCGACCGGCGCGACGTCGCCGTTGCTGCCGAACGGAAAGGCGACAACGGATGAATATGTGGTTGCGAAAATCATGGGCGCGGCCAGAGTCGCAGAGGCGGCAAACGCGGGCGCAGCAATCAGGCCGATCAGCAAGACGGTGAGGACAATGGCCCTTTGCATACGCGCATTTTCCCAGCTCTCGTCTTCGCTCGCGAGTGCCTTGAGATCCGAGGCTTACCCTTTCGGTATCCCATTTTTGAGATAGTATTCGCCGCGGTTTGGTACATTTCCAGCATCGCAGTTTTATCCCAACAACGACATCCAGAAACAGTTGGCCTTTGACCTTCGGGCTGAATTGCGCCCACGCGATCGATGCCGTTTGGTGGACGGAGGAGCCCCGGATCCGATTACTCTCGGAAAGGTAGCGCAAGTTGTGAGAAACAGCTTCAAGAGGTGAGACGATGTGATCGTGAGGCGTGAAATCGCGGGCCGATCGAACCACTTCGGATACGGCGTAGGAACCTCAGAACGTGTGCCCGCTCCCCACTCGCGACGTATCATACCGACCCAGAAGGGAATATGATTATGTCAAACCTGATCATCAGCCTTCATTCATAAACATCGCTAACGAAGAGCCATCGGCGAGGAGCTTACTTGGAAAAAAGAATCAGAGAACGTGCGCGAAAAGAGAAGCAACAGGAAAAGCAGCAGCGGCGCGTCGAGCGCAAACGCCAGTCCGAAAACAAGCCCGCGAAAGATTCCGATCTCGAAGGCATGCGGCCGGGCCCTCAGCCGGGACAGATCCTGAATATCGAATGATCCCTTAGCAGGGTGTTGAAAAACGCCTTGCGGCGCATGCGCGCCCTTCGCTTCCACATCATCCATTCGAGGCTTCCCGTTGCGCGAAGTCTCGCCTTCGCGCGTCCGCGATAACCTCGGTGCTTTACTGTCGAGTGTCATTCGTGGGAAAAGGCATTAGAAGGTCCATCGCAGGAGGCCGCCAATGATCCAGGTTACCGAATTAGGCTACATGGGCGTCGGGGTTAAGGATCTCGACGAATGGAAAAATTTCGCCACCAAGGTGGTCGGCCTCGAGCTCGCCGAAGAGGGTGAGCGCGATCGATGCTACCTGCGGATGGACTACTGGCATCATCGGATCGTGCTGCATTCGGATCCCAGCGACGATTTGATGTATCTCGGCTTTCGCGTCGCCGGCGCCGAGGAATTCGGCGCGATGCAGCGCCAGCTCTCCGAGGCGGGCATCAAGTTTCGCGTCGGATCGGAGGACGAAGCGACCGAACGGCATGTACTTGAAGTATTGAAGCTGCAGGATCCCGGTGGCAATCCGGTCGAGATTTTCCACGGACCGGCGGTAGAGTTTCATAAGCCATTTCACCCCGGGCGTCCGATGCACGGGAAATTCAAAACTGCCACCGGCGGCCTCGGGCACTGCATCATCCGCCAGCAGGATCCGCTCGAGGCGCAAAAGTTTTATCATGCGCTCGGGATGCGCGGCGGCGTCGAGTACAAAATCCGCATGGGCAAAAACACCATGCAGATCCGCTTCATGCATTGTAACGATCGCGATCACACTGTCGCCTTCGGAATTCCCGACACGCGACGGATGCTCAATCACGTCATGCTCGAAGTCGACAACCTCGACGACGTCGGGATGACGCACGATCTGGTGCGCAATCAGAAGATTCCCGTCACCATCCGCACCGGTAAACATTCCAACGATCATATGTATTCGTTCTATTTCCGGAGTCCCTCCGGATGGATGATCGAATACGGATGGGGCGCGCGCAGCGCGACCTATCAGTCCGAATACTTCACCCAGGACATTTATGGTCATCAGCCGGAGGAAGGCGGATTCGGCCCGATGCCGGAACAGCCGCTGAAGTAGTCGCAAATGGATCTTCAGCTTAAGGGAAAAACCGCGCTGGTCTTCGGCGGCAGCAAGGGCATCGGTCGCGGCATCGCCGATGCGCTCGCGGCCGAGGGCGTGGCGGTCGCGATCGTCGCGCGCACCCAGGAAACCATCAACCGCACGGTATCCGAGGCTACTGTGCGAGGATGCCGAATGATCGGCATCGCCGCGGACCTCGCGAATTGGCCGAGCGTCGAGGCCGCGGTGAAATCGGCGCGCGAACAGCTCGGGCCCATCGATATCCTGGTGAACAACTCGGGTGGCCCTCCACCGTCGGGCGGGGTCGGCGTGAAACCGGAAGTCTGGGAAGCGCAGTTCCACGCGATGGTGATGCCGTTCTTTCGCGTCACCGACATGCTCATCGGCGAAATGCGCGAGCGCAAATGGGGGCGTGTCCTCAATGTCGCATCGTACAGTGTCATCGAGCCGATCCCCACGATCGGCATTTCCAACACCCTGCGCAGCGCGGTGGTCGGATGGGCCAAGACACTGGCCGGCGAGGTCGCGCGCGACGGCATCACGGTCAACATGCTGCTCCCCGGCGTCATCGCCACTGATCGCTCGAAGTCGCTTCACCAAGGCATGGCCAAGCGCTTGAACATATCGGAAGAGGAAGCGTTGAAGCGTTTCGAGACCACTCTTCCGGTGGGTAGGATGGGCAGCGCCGCGGAGTTCGGCGCGGTCGCGGCCTTCCTCGCGAGTCCACTGGCGGCGTATGTCACGGGCTCGATGATTCGCATCGACGGCGGCCTGACCCGCGCCGTGTAGCTTTCCAAACCCGATGCGCACGCAGGTGGGAATCGTCGGCGCGGGACCTGCGGGCCTGATGCTCTCGCATCTGCTGCACCTAAGCGGCGTCGAATCCGTTGTCATCGAAAATCGCAGCCGGCAATACGTGCAGGAGCGGGTGCGCGCCGGATTGCTCGAACAGGGCACCTGCGACCTGATGATCGAAACCGGGGTCGGCGAGCGGCTGAAAAAGTTGGCCCTGATACATCACGGCATCGAGCTGCGCTTTGACGGTCACGGTCATCGAATAGATTTCGCGGACCTCACCGGCAAGAGCATCGCGATCTATCCGCAACAGGAAGTCGTCAAAGATCTCACTGATGCGCGCCTCGCGGCGGGTGGGCAAGTGATCTTCGAAGTCGAAGATGTCAGCGTCGAAGATTTCGAAGTATCGAGGCCAAAGATCCGGTTGCGCAAAGACGGCGTCGCGCAAGAAATCGAATGCGACTTTATCGCGGGATGTGACGGCTTCCATGGCATCTGCCGTCCGGCCATCGCGAAAGTTCTGACCGTCTTCGAAAAAATTTACCCGTTCGGATGGCTGGGCATCCTCGCCGAGGCCGCGCCGTCATCGGACGAGCTCGTCTATGTAAATCATGATCACGGCTTCGCGCTTCAGAGCATGCGCTCGCCGCATCTCACGCGCCTGTATTTGCAATGCGAGCCTGATGAGAACATCGACGAGTGGCCCGACGCGCGGATTTGGGAGGAGCTTCATCAGCGCTTCGCTACGCAGGATGGATGGAAACTGAATGAAGGACCCATCGTGCAGAAGGGCGTCACCGAGATGCGCAGCTTCGTCGTTGAGCCGATGCAATGCGGGAATCTTTTCCTCGCGGGTGATGCGGCGCATATCGTGCCGCCGACGGGCGCCAAGGGCCTCAACCTCGCGGTCGCCGATGTGCGCGTCCTCGCGCGCGCGATGGCAGAGTTCTATCGCTCCGGCTCGCGCGACCTGCTCAATCGATATTCCGAAATTTGTCTGCGCCGGGTTTGGAAGGTGCAGCGCTTCTCATGGTGGATGACCTCGATGCTGCATCGTTTCCACGATGACACCGCCTTCGATCGCCGCCGCCAGAGTGCAGAGCTCGACTACGTCACCAGCTCGCGCGCCGGCGCCCAGAGCCTTGCGGAGAACTACGTCGGCCTCCCGATGGAGGGATAGTCGCTACAAACCGTACGCTTCCTTATCCGCACAAATTGCAGCGAAATTTGACTTTGTGAATTTCGGAAATTGTTGCTTTTATGGTGCGGACCATAAGGGAGGCTAGCCCGATGAGCAACGAAACTTCATCGCCACGTCTCGATTTTGACGTCAACGAGCTCCGCGCCAAATATCGCGCCGAGCGCGACAAGCGCATGCGCTCCGACGGCAATCAGCAGTACGTCGAGGTCAAAGGCGACTTCCGTCGTTATGTCGATGATCCTTACGTCGAGCCGGGCTTTACTCGGGCGCCTCTGACTGACGATGTCGAGGTGGTGATCATCGGAGGCGGTTTCGGCGGCCTGATGGCGGGTGCGCGGCTGCGCGAGGCGGGAGTGGAGAGAATCCGCATCATCGACAAGGGCGGCGACTTCGGCGGCACCTGGTACTGGAATCGTTATCCGGGCGCACAATGCGACGTCGAGTCATATGTCTATCTGCCGCTGCTCGAGGAGACCGGCTACATCCCGAAGGAGCGGTATTCGTTCGCGCCCGAGATCGTAGAGCATGCCAAGCGCATCGCCAACAAATACGACTTGTACCGCGATGCCTGCTTTCAGACTCAAATCAAAGACATCACCTGGAACGAAGAAGACTATCGATGGGTCATCACCACCAATCGCAATGACCGCATGCGGGCTCGCTACGTGGTGATGTCCAATGGCCCGCTGAACCGCCCCAAGCTTCCCGGCATTCCCGGCATCGACAGCTTCAAGGGGCACACGTTTCATACCAGTCGATGGGACTACGACTACACCGGCGGCGATACGACCGGAAATTTGCACAGGCTCGCCGACAAGCGCGTGGCCGTCATCGGCACCGGCGCGACGGCGGTGCAATGCGTGCCGCACCTCGCGCAGGCTACGCAGCAGTTGTACGTCTTCCAGCGTACGCCGTCGTCGGTCGATGAGCGCTTCAATCGTCCGACCGATCCGGAGTGGGTCAAGAAGCTGACTCCCGGTTGGCAGAAGCGCCGGATGGATAATTTCAACGTGCAGGTCAATGTGACCGCGCTGATCAAGGGCATCGACAAGGAAGAAGATGTCGTCAGTGACGGATGGACCGACATCAAGCGCAATCTCGATGCGATCGCCGCCGCCGCTGCTGCGGACCCCTCCATCACCCCGGAGGCAACCGGGACCATGACGGAGCTGGCGGATTTTCAAAAGATGAATCAGATTCGCGCGCGGGTGGACGCCATCGTGAAGGATAAGGCAACCGCCGAAGCGCTCAAGCCGTGGTATCGCCTGTTCTGCAAGCGGCCCACCTTCAATGACGAATACCTGCCGTCATTCAACCTGCCCAACGTGAAGCTGGTCGATACCCGCGGACGCGGCGTCGATCGCATTACCGAAAAGGGACTCGTGTTCGATGGCGTCGAGTACGAGGTGGATTGCATCATCTTCGCGACCGGATTCGAGGTGGGCACTGCCTACACGCGTCGCGCGGGCTTCGAAGTTTACGGGCGCGGCGGCAAATCGCTCACCGAGCATTGGGCGGGTGGTATGAAGACGTTGCACGGTTTTTATAGCGCGGGCTTCCCGAACTGCTTCCATATGGGCATCACACAAAACGCGCTGACCGCGAACTTCAGCCATATGCTGTATGAGCAATCGGCGCATATCGCGGATGTGGTTCAGCATGCGAAACAGCATGAGGCGCGATGCCTCGAGCCTACGCCCGAAGCGGAAGCCGAATGGGTCGATACGATTAATCGGAAAGCGACCAAGCAGGATTTTCACATCGAATGCACGCCGGGCTACTACAATAACGAAGGCCAACTCGATCAGGGTCCGGGGTTTGTCGGCGGTTTATATGATGGCGGACCGATCGAGTTCCATGAGCTCATTCGCAAGTGGCGATCCGACGGCGAGCTGAAGGGATTGAAGTTCAGCTGAGAGAGTTAGTTGGTTGGGGCAGGTGATCCGGTCACTTCGGATCACCTGCTCCTGTTGTCCAAGTCTCAGGTGGCGATTGATTCCGGCGCGTTGCGCAAGGCATTGAAGACCACCGGCGGCATTCGCAGGCGCTCGTCCGATTCGTAAAGTTTGCGAATCTCGGAGAAGGCCTCATCACCCGCAAGCGTCAACGCCGCGACGCGATCGAGGAGTGTCTTTCGCTCGTCAGTCAGCGAGGCGTCGCCGATCTCCATCATCCCCCATACGTCCCACGGCAGCGCTTCCATCCGATTGAGCGAGGCGAAATCGCGCACCACGTTGCCCGCGATGAACCACATCCCGGATTCTTTGATCGGGGTGAGGCCGAAATTCTTTGGGTCGGCGCGCCCCGAGCGACACTGCTGCCACGCATCTCCCGCGATGACGAATTGATCGCGCGGGACATCGAGCGGATCGAACTTGAGGTTGAATGCCTTCCGTTGAATCGCATCCATTTGCGCATCGACGAGAATCCATCGCGACTGCTTCGCGTTCCAATACTCGCAGACCCAATGGTCTTCGAACTTGCCGGGGTTGAAGTAGGCGCCGAAGCCACATCGCGCGCGTGCCGGGATCCCATGCGCGCGCAGGATGCCGCTGAGCATCAGTGAAAAATGACGACAGACGGTGGGCATCCGATGTGCCGGGTCGCGCGCGATCGTCAGCGGACGATCATCGAGCGCATGAATCCGCTCGAGCATCTTCGCGAGCGGGCGGGTATGCCCATCGTCTCGCTGCGCCTCGGTCAGCTTGAGTTCGTACAGCCATGGCGCGATATCGCGATGCACCAACACGCCCTGCACAATCTCGCACTGCTTCGCGAGGTCGTTGGGCAGCGCGCGCAACTCGGCTGCACGTGGGCCCGCGGTAGACATGGGCGCGTCGCCTTTGTAGTAATCCTGCGGATTTTCCATGGTGCGTCTCCTTCAATCCTCGTCAAGGCGGCCCATTTGACCGACTCGTCTGCGAGATACGATCGCTCCAAGCGCGGTGTGATGCACTCTTATCAGCGAGCGCCAGTGGTGGTTGTGTCCTGCATTGCTTCACTCATGCTTGCATTCCCTGAAGGTAAATGACTCACGCCGACTGATTGCAACAATGCGTGAGATAGGCCTCGAGGTTCGCGAGCGAAATCTCCCATCCGGATGCGCCGATCGGTTCGCACCTCGCGAACATCATTTCGTCAATCGAACAGCACGCGTCGCGCACCGCTTCGATCTCACTTGCTGCCGCGCCGATCGCGCCGCTATCGCGATCCGGATCGATGACGAACCAGAACCACGTCTGTTGGCCGTCCCATACTTCGAAATCGACGCCTTGGTAGTGTCGCAAGTCACTCATGGGCCACCTTCAGATAGTCGGCGAGGCAATCCAGGCTGCTGCTCCATCCGTTTTTGCGCAGGTCGCGATCGGCCACGGTCGGGAAAATTCCGTGATGTAAGGTCAGGCGCGTCTTGCCGTCGAGGTCTTCGAAAGTGAGCGTCACAATGGAGTCGGGTCCGGCCGGCGACGTGAAGACAAGCCGCTCGGGTGGCACGACCTCGCGATAGACGCCGCGCCAGTGGTCGTCGTAGTTCGGTCCGCGCATGTGGAAGTGATAGCTGCCTCCAGTGCGGACGTCGCTCTCGATGACGGTGGCGGTGAAATCCTTCGGCCCGTACCACTTCGCGAGGTGCTCGGGATCGGTCCACGCTTTGAAGACCAGTTCCCGCGGCGCATCGAAGATTCTAGTGATAACTACCTCGCGTTCGGATGCGGCCGTGCTACTGCCTGCTCCCATTTCACTACTCCTTGATGCCCTTGGGCGCGGCCGTCAGGTATTTCGCCATCCGATCGAGGCTGCCGTTCCAACCGTTGCGATGGTCGTCGCACGCGGTGACCGATTCAAAAACCTCTTGACGCAAAGTGAGCCGGGTCTTTCCGCCGACATCTTCAAACGTCACCGTCACCATGGTCTGTGGGCGTGTCGCCTCGCCACGATCGTTCGCCCATTCGTAAGTGAACCTGAGCCGATGCGGCTCGACCCTTTCCTGCAGCACCCCTTGCTGCCAATGGTCGCCGCCCCCCGGATCGCGCATGTAGTAGCGGTAGGAGTCGCCGGGTTTCTGCGCGGCCTGGAGAATCTTGCCGGTGAAGCCTTGCGGTCCCAGCCATTGAACCTGGCGCTCCGGCTCGGTCCAGGCCTTGAAGACCAACTCCCGAGGCGCATCGAAAATGCGCTCGATGATGAGTACGCGGTCGGAATTTTGGGCTGTGCCGTGGGCGGTACCTTGAGTGTTTTCCATCATCGTTCTCCTTCGCGTTTGGCCCCCCGATCGGCCCCCAAAGTTCAGTGCGCTTTAGCCAGATGCTCGGTGAGACGATCGAAGCTGCCGGTCCATCCTTCGCGGTGCAAATCACATGCGGTGGACGATTCGAAGACACCGTGCCGAAGCGTCAATCTGGTCTTTCCGCCGAGGTCTTCGAGGGTCACCGTCACGGTCGTTTCGGGACTAATCGGTTGCCACTGCTCATTGGCCCATCCCCAGGTGAAGACCAGCCGCTCGGGCGCGACGAATTCACGATAGGCGCCCTGCAACCAATGATCGCCGCCCTCGGGATCAACCATGAGGTATCGATAGGCGTCAGGTGGCCGCTTGGCGCTTTGCAGGACTTTTCCGCTGCACCCGCGCAGCCCCAGCCAATTAACCCACTGCTCCGGCTCGGCCCATGCCTGGAAAACAAGCTCGCGCGGCGCGTCGAAGACGCGCGTGATGACGAGCTCGCGCTCCGAGGTGGTGGCGGCACTGGTGGTGGTTTCCATCTCTCTTCTCCTTCAGCGGCGAGGGGGTTTGCGCGCTAGCGAGCCGTCGCGAGGTACTCGTCAAGCCGATCGTAGGTGGCGTTGAAGCCCTGGTTCATGTTGTCGCGGCCGGCATTGAAGGTGGCGCGCTCGGCCTCAGTCGCATTGTGGACACTGGCCTCGACCGTGATCGTAGTCTTACCCTGATGCTCGGTGAAAGTCGCGACCGACAGCATTTCCAGCGGCCAGTCCGCCGCGAAGGGCGCCCGCACGATTTTGCCCGTCTCGTCGCAGAAGGAAACCACCGACACCAGGCGCCGCGGCGCAACGATCTCGCGATAGACCCACTTGCCCCACATTTCCGAATTGTCGGGAAGCGTCTGCGAGTAAAGAAAGGTGCCTCCGGGACGAACATCGAGTGTCTTCACCCGGGTGGTAACATCCGGACGCCCCCACCATTGCTCGAGCCGCTCCTTCTCGGTGAACGCCTTCCACACCAGCTCGCGCGGCGCGTTGAAGGTTCGCGAGATGATGAGAGGATGCTCCGCAGTTTGCGGCGCGAAATTACTGCCGGTCGCCATGCTACTACTCCTTGTGGGCTGCGGTTCCATTTAAATTTTGCCCAGGTACGCCTCGAAACGATCGAGCGCCTCGCCCCATCCGGCGACGTGCTCCTTCTGCCAGGTGACGGATTCGAAAATCGCCTGATGCAGGATGAGACGCGTGCGTTCGCCGAGGTCTTCGAAACTCAAACTGACGATCATTTCGTGACCGGCCTGGCCGCGGTCATCGACGAAGGCGTAGGTGAACACGATGCGCTCGGGGTCGGCGATGTCGCGGAAAATGCCGCGCTGCCGACCGATGCCGCCTGCGGGCGATTGCATCGCCACGCTCCATGCACCGCCGATGCGAAAATCCAGTGCGCATTCCAGCACCTTGAAGCCCTTCGGTCCCCACCACTGCATCCAATGCTCGCGGCTGGTCCACGCTTTGAAGACCAGCCGGCGCGGCGCATCGAAGACGCGCTCGAGGTTGAGGACATGCTCCGAGGCTTCATTCATGGCGTGGCTCCTTGCGCCCATTTTTCTTCTCCTCCCTGGAATCCCCCTCGCGCGCCTGCACCTCGCGCAGATAATCCTCGAGGCGATCCAGGCTTTGCTCCCAGAACTGCCGATAGTCTTCGAGCCACTTGGAGGCGTCCTTGAGCGGACCCGCCTCCAGTCGGCATGGACGCCACTGCGCCTCGCGGCCGCGTGCGATGAGCCCCGCCCGCTCGAGCACCTTGAGATGCTTCGAGATCGCGGGGAGGCTCATGTCGAATGGTTCCGCCAACCTGGTGACCGAGGATGCGCCAGCCACCAGCCGTGCGAGTATCGCGCGCCTGGTCGGATCGGCCAGCGCTGCGAAGGTGGTGCTGAGTTGATCGGCTGCGAGTTCGGAGGCCATCTGTTGTGAACCGTTTAGTTAAATAACCTTCAGGTTAAATATATCCGGGGCGCGCGGATGTCAAGCGGCGGAGTTGCGGACACGCCGTGGCGATTCCGGTCCTGGGCAGTGGATATTGGTGAGCGATCCGAAATGGCAGACCGAATGCGAAAAGCTTTCCGCACGCGCCAGGTCGCTGCGGGCGCTTCGAAGCTGCCCCCTACACGAGAGGCTCAAAGCCTCGAATTGCCCGAATCTGATGGGTGGTCAATTTGTGGTATCATCGGGTCACGAGGAGGGCAGGCGCGGACTGACCCCAGCCGTCGCGATGAAAATTGAAAAAGCAAAGCCACTGCGAGCATCGGGAGAGCTGTAGTCCTGGGCGCCGCGAAGGCCCTCGAATTTCGGGACGGCGTCGGGTGGCAGTTGCGCCGAGGATGTGGGATCGGCAAAACAAACCCACTTTCATCAATGGACCACGGATCTTTTTGATGAATTCAATCGTCTTTACCAATTACCAGAAGGCGAAACTCCCTTGCGGACCTCGGCGAGGTTTAGGCGCTTCGAAATATCTTGATTCGCGAAAACAAACCCACTTTATGCAGCAAATACCGGGGATTTTTTCCGGAGTCGTAAGACAAGATCCCGATCGGCGATGCGGAAATGCCGAAACTAACCCACCACGGACATCGAGAGCGATAGTCCTGAGCGCCGCGCGAAGGACCCTCGAATGGTGCGACATCCAGGATGCGAAATTCGCCAAAACAAACCCACTTAATCGAGGAAAATCCTCGATTTATTCGGCTGGCTATTTCGAATCGAAGCGGCGGACACACCTTCAGGCGACCACATCATGTTCGAAGGATTTTCCCAGAAACGTGGATCGGGAAACCGCCTCTTTTTCCGGCAACCCTTTTTGGTTCGTGACGATGTGTGTAGTCGCAGGAAGTGCTTGCGCTCAGCCAGTGGTGCAGAAAGTGGGGAGCCATATCGACGATCAAGGTTGCCTGGTTTTCGACGCAACCGCGCGAATCGAGCAGCCGATTGAGGATCTGTTTAATGTGATGGCTCGGCCCGAAGCGATTTACTCCGCACATAATTTGGGAACACAATCTGGGGGAGGGTTGGAGTGTCTACCGGCTGCCCTTCGTGCGCAGTATGTTCTCTCGCCGGCTGACAATTCGACGACAGCGCTCAGTTACACCAGCACAGAATGCTTCGCGGATGAGGATCGCACGAAGGTCGCACAAAGAAAGAGCCAGTGGACAGAATCCGAAAAGGGCTCGATGAAGACATGGCTTGCGGCGGCGGTGACGGAGTCCGAATGGCTCCGAACCCAGCCTTGGCCGGAAGCTTCCGCCGCCTCGACGCCCTTTGCCTCAACTGCAATTGCATCCGGGCCGACTGCTACTGCGACGCCATTGGCACTTCCATAAGTAAGGGGCTAAGCCATTCAGTCATCCAACCAAGCGCGACAACTTCAGGCGAGCCATCATGTTCGAAGGCTTCACGACCAAACGCATCAAAACTTCGGGCGCGGAAATCAATCTGAGGCAGGGCGGATCATCCTCGAGGCGTATTCTCCCGAGTTGAAGCGCAATCGCGAAGACTTCCTGCCTGCTCGGTCGTGCGCGAATTTAACCTTCCTTCTTCGGAACCTTCGCGCCGGCCTTGCGCGCCTCCGAGAGACCAATGGCGATCGCCTGCTTGCGGCTGGTGACCTTCTTGCCCGAGCGCCCCGACTTGAGGGTGCCTTTTTTCCGCTCATCCATTGCGCGATGAACTTTCTTCTGGGCAGTCGAGCTGTATTTCTTCTTCGAGATTTTGCGTGGCATGGTTCCTCCGAATCCTCTTCCGCAACTTTTCGCTGGCTCTTCCTTTCAGACGCAGCAGAGGCGAAGGTGATTCAGTCCGAAATCTGGGCTTTCACCTTGCGAGGCGATGGAAAACTTTGATGCCCTGATCGTCGGCGCCGGCGCGGCAGGTCTGATGTGCGCCATCGAAGCGGGCCGCCGCGGACGCCGCGCGCTGCTGCTCGATCACGGTGATAAGCCCGGCGCCAAGATCCTCATTTCAGGTGGTGGCCGATGTAACTTCACCAACCTGGAAGCCGACTTGCCCGAGCGCTATCTTTCGGCGAATCCGCACTTCTGTAAATCCGCGCTGAGCCGGTGCACGCCGCGCGACTTCATCGCGATGGTCGAGCACCATCGGATTCGCTATCACGAGAAGACTCTCGGTCAATTGTTCTGCGATGGTTCCGCGCGCGAGATCCTCGAGATGCTGCTGACTGAGTGCCGCGCGGCGCGGGTTGATTTGCGCCTGAGCCATCGCATCACCGGGATCTCGCGCGCCGATTGCTTTCGCATCGAGACCAACCGTGGGGCCTTCGAAGCGGCGGCGTTGGTCATTGCGACCGGCGGTCTCTCGATTCACAAAATTGGCGCGACCGGATTCGCTTATGAGACGGCGCAGCGATTCGGCCTTCCGATCGTCGAACCGCGTCCCGGATTGGTCGGGCTCAAGGTCGCGGGCGATACGCTGAAGTTGTGCAACTCGCTGTCAGGTGTCGCGGTCGAAACCGACGTCTCATGCGGCGCGGTAAGCTTTCGCGAGAATATCCTCTTCACCCATCGCGGCTTGTCAGGCCCTGCGATTCTTCAGATTTCGTCTTATTGGAAAAAGGGCGACCCCATTGTAATCGACCTCACACCGACGGTCGATGTCGAGACGTTCCTTCGCGATCGCAAACGCACGCGTCCGAAGGCCGAACTGAAAACGATCCTTGCGGAGATTCTTCCCGGCCGGCTGGCTGAAACGATTGCCTCGCACGACGGTCAGATGGCTAATCTCCCGGACCGCGCTATCGTCGCAACGGCAGAGCGGCTGAAACGATGGCAAGTGAATCCCGTCGATTCGGAAGGATGGGCGAAGGCCGAGGTGACGGTAGGCGGGATCGCCACCGCCGTGCTCTCTTCCAAAACGATGGAAGCGCGTGCGGTACCCGGACTCTATGTCATCGGCGAGGCGGCGGACGTTACCGGCTGGCTCGGCGGATACAACTTCCAATGGGCGTGGTCGAGCGGATGGTGCGCGGGCCAAGCGATTTAGAATCTCAGTGTCTCATTTCCGATCCAGCCGCTAAGAAAATGTATCAGCTAAACGCTCCGCGTATCCCAAACCTATACAAATCCTAGGAAAAAGTCCGTTCAGAACGGCTTCCAGCCACAAATTTTCGCTGGCACGCGCTGTGCTGTAGACGGGTACGGGGGAGTACAAGGGGCGAAATCGAAATGACATCAGTACCAAAAATGTTTCGACTGGAGACCGGTGACGATTCTCCCGACCTCGCAGATCTGTGCGAAGCGATGCTGTTCGCCGGTGCGCGTAGCCTCGGTTTCGAGATGACTGACGAGATGACCATCGATGCGCAGGAGAAGATCATGACTGCGGCCGCCACCCTGGCCCAGGGCATGGTGCATTACCTGACCACCCAGGTGGGCATCGCGCGAGTGCGCGAGATGATTGAAGCTCCGGGCCGCAAAGAACCGGAGCTCGGAAACTAGGCGCGTCCTTGTGGACGTCGATCTGATTTATCCTAAAGAGGGGCCAGATCCGACCGCGCCGCGGGGCGCGCCTTCCTTCACTTCCTGCTCCGCGCTGGGCATGACGATGCGGCTTGCGCCAGGCTCGACGAGAATGTCGCGTGCGCTAGGCGCACAGGCGCGCTTCCTTGTATGATGCCTCGCCGGGCGCAAGCGCAACGCTCAGCGCGGAGCATGGACAACGGCAAGAGCAATCTACCGCATCGGCTGATTTACGAACTCGGGCACACCTTCGCGAGCCGGTTGGATCTCGACGATCTGCTTGGTCTGGTGGTTCGGAAATGCCGTGAAGTCTTCGACGCGGAAGGCGTCTCGGTAATGCTCCTCGATCCGGAACGCAACGAGTTTTACTTCCCGTATTTTTCCGATCTCGATCCCAAGGTCGCGGCGCGCCTGCTGGAGATGCGTTTCGACGCTTCCAAGGGCGTGGCCGGGTCGGTCCTACGCAGCGGTCGCTCGGTACGTATCGACAGCGCCAAACACGATCCCCATTTCTATTCAGTAATCGACAAACATACCGGCTTTCAGACGCGCTCCATCATCGCGGCCTTGCTGATCGCCGGTGATAACCGGCTGGGCGTGATCGAGGTGCTTAATCCCATCCGCCTTTCGACCTTCACCGATGATCACCTGGCTTTGCTGGAAGCGCTGGCGGACAGCATCGCGATCGCGATCAACAACGCCAGCCGAGTCGACATGCTGCGAAGTTCGGCGGAAAAATTGCGGACCGAGGTCGGCGCGCTGCGCCGCGACCTCGCGCGCCATGAGATCTCTTCCGAGGTGATTGGCGCCAGCCCTGAAATGACCGAGGTCTTCCGCCTAATGGACAGCGCGGCGATGGCGCCGTCGATCGCGGTGTTACTGGAAGGTGAAACCGGTACCGGTAAGGAGCTCGTCGCACGCGCAATTCATCGCATGAGCACGCGCGCCGACAAGGCCTTCCTCGCGGTCAATTGCGCGGCGCTCTCCGAGCATCTCCTCGAGAGCGAGCTGTTCGGACATCGCCGCGGGTCGTTCACGGGCGCGACCCACAACCAGCCGGGGCTGTTTCGCGCGGCCAACGGCGGGATCATTTTCCTCGACGAGATCGGGGAAATGCCCTTATCGATGCAACCGACGTTGCTACGTGTGCTCCAGGACGGCGAGATCATGTCAGTCGGCGATACGCGTCCGGAGCGGGTCGATGTGCGCGTGTTTTCGGCCACTAATCGCGACCTTCGCGCGGCCGTTGCAGCAGGAACCTTTCGCGCGGATTTGTACTATCGCCTCGCCGCGTTCCCGATTCGGCTGCCGCCACTGCGGATGCGACGGCGGGATATTCCGCTTTTGGCGGATCGATTTTTGACTCTCGCCAACGCGCGCCATCACAAAGAGATTCGTGGCCTCGATCCCGCGGTGCTCGATCTGTTCGAGCGTTACGAATGGCCGGGAAACATCCGCGAGCTTCAGAACGAGATCGAACGCGCGATCGTGCTGACGCCGAGTGGCGAGACGATCAAGCCCGCCCAACTTTCTGCCGAGATTCGTGCGGGCGCAGCAAAGCCGGCTCCTGCTCCGGTTGAGATCGCCGTGAATCCGAAGTCTGCGGGGGACGCACCGCAAGCGGATAGGGAACTAAAGACGCTGCGCGAAGCGCGGTCAGGATTCGAGGCGCGCTTTATCGCGGGCGTGCTCGCGCGCAATGGCGGCAATGTTTCGCATTCGGCGGAGATGCTGGGACTGTCGCGAATCCAGTTGCAGCGCAAGATGAAGGAATACGGTCTGCGCTGACCCACCGACGGATCCACCCGTCCCGACCAACCATCCTTAAATCATCGGCATTTATAAAGCGGCGGCCGGATCATTGTTGCATCGCCTGCCGATTCAGCGTCGGTAGTCCGACAAAAAGGCTGCTTATGCGACATAGGGCTAGATATTCCGCCTGATTGGCAGAGAACAGCGGCGACGCGCCAGTGCTCTCACGATTATCACAATTGTAGCAAAAGTGATGAAAACTTGCGTAGATGCAACAAACAACACTTGCTTTGCGACAGTTAATTAGGGCAGAATCGCGAAAGATGCTCTAGATGATGTAGCAAAACTGAACATGACGAAAATAATTGCTACTAATCGTACGATGCGGATAACTAAATCGCTCATTCAGTTCCAGCGTTGACGGAGGTACCGCGAATGGCAAAGCAATTGTTCGGTCAACGCAGCAGGCGCGAAATCTGGGAAGGCTTCTTGAACGACTCGGTACTGTTGGCAAACTTCAAGGTCACCGAAGAAGAGATCGAAATCCTTAAAACCTTCGCTCCGTTCGGAACCCTTTCGGGCAGCGAAGACATCCTGTTTATCCTCGAGCGAATTCGACGATCACGCAGTCGGTGGTAGGGGAGGGATCGTCGACTTCCTTTCGTTTTTAGAGTTCCCCGGCCCATTAGACTCGCTGAATAAGCTCGCGTACCCTGCTCTGGTATTTACTCTGCCTGAACAAACGAGGGGCCGGGGGGCCCTGAACGGGGGAATTCATTTGGCCGCAATTTTTCGATGCCGTCCTGTCGTGATCGGTCGATGGCGTCAGTCCATTTGTCACTAGAAAGACCGGGCTCGCGATGGACCTCGGAGATTCGGTTGTTCTGCTGACCCACCAGGCCGCACTCGCGGCCGACTATGCGTTAATCGTCGCGGCAATCGCCCTCGCTATATTTTGCGCGTCGGTGCTCCATAAAGCGCGGGTCGCGGAACAACTTCGCCAGACTGGCGAGAAACACGACCATGTGCAGATGCGGCATTTCAACCCGGCCCATCAGGTCGTCGTACAGCGTCCGCCGGAACTGGACTCCGAAGAAGCCTCCGCGTCTCCGCGCCAGCCGCACCGCTGGAGAACTCAGCGTTAGCGCCACACGCGATGCGCGATGTCGGCGACTACCGCAGCTTCGCGTCCTGAGTCGACTCCGGAATCGGATTGCCTTCCCACGCCGTGCCGAAGCCGCACTGGGTGGATAGTCCGAGTTGGTCCCGCGGAAAGCAACGGCTCGCCTCGTCGATGCGTTTCACGATCTCCTGGGTTGGTAGGCAGCCTTGGTCCGATTGTTATTCTGCTATTGAACGGGCCTCCCGCTATGGCTGGAGTTGACCCGGTTTCGTGGAGTGTGTTTGGCAGGAAAGGCAAGGAGGAGAG
>VFSW01002136.1_pt1 | contig 29946 bp, 31 predicted proteins | sample 5358111 | NCBI WGS metagenome assembly VFSW01 (sample SAMN11554181, study PRJNA540505) | mine drainage metagenome | isolation source: sediment from site ElyBrook_90M | place: USA: Ely Copper Mine, Vershire, VT | collected 2017 | reverse complement strand
CCCATCTTTGGTACAGCATCGCAGGCTCACGCCTGCGTTCGTGACACACTGAAAATGGACCAGCCGTCGCGCAGATGCTTCTGTAGCGAATGGGACTTGTACTGGGTCAGTACCAGAATGCGGCGCAACCCCGAATGCAGGCAATTGGCCAGGGTGAAATCGATAATCCGGTACACGCCGCCAAAGGGGATCGCGGGTTTGGCGCGGTGCGCGGTCAACGGGTGCAGGCGGGTGCCCGCGCCGCCGGCAAGGATGATGGTGAGGGTTTTTTCCAACATTGCGAGTCACGTCTATGGGCATGGGGATGCGCTATTGTACCGCATACTGTTTACGCTGCCGCGGACAGATTCGCGCAACCTCAACCCTGCTCCGGGATAACCCGATGTCAGATCGAGGCTGCGCGATATGGGACTTTTAAGATCTATCTTTCTAAATCATGCAAGGTCAAAGCGATCCAGGTTCATCACTTTGTTCCAGACCGCCACAAAGTCACGCACGAACGCTTGCTGCGCGTCGCTGCACGCGTAGACTTCCGCGATGGCTCGGAGTTGCGAGTTCGAACCGAAGATCAGATCGACGCGGGTGCCTGTCCATTTGACTTCGCCCGTCTTGCGGTCGGTCCCTTCGAACACGTCCTCGGTGTCCGAAACGGGCTTCCACGCTGTGTCCATGTCGAGCAGGTTGACGAAGAAGTCGTTGGTGAGTGCCTCCGGCCGCTTGGTGAAGACCCCGTGCTTGGAATGACCGACATTCGCGTTCAGCGCGCGCATGCCGCCGACCAGCACTGTCATCTCGGGTGCGGTGAGCGTCAGCAGTTGCGCCTTGTCGAGCAGCAGCTCCTCGGCCGAGACGGAGTACTTGCCCTTCTGGTAGTTGCGGAAGCCATCGGCGATCGGTTCGAGCACGGCGAAGGAGTCCACGTCGGTCTGCTCCTGCGAGGCGTCCATGCGGCCCGGTGTGAACGGCACCGTCACGGCATTGCCCGCTTTCTTTGCCGCCTCTTCGACGCCGGCGCAGCCGGCCAACACGATCAGATCGGCCATCGAGACCTTCTTGCCGCCAGCGTTGAATTCACGCTGGATGCCTTCGAGCTTTTCGAGCACGTTGGCCAGTTGCTTCGGCTGGTTGGCTTTCCAGTCCTTCTGCGGCGCGAGGCGAATGCGCGCGCCGTTGGCGCCGCCACGTTTGTCGGAGCCGCGGAACGTGGATGCCGAGGCCCAGGCGGTCGAGACCAGTTCCGAAACACTCAGCCCGGATGCCAGTGCTTGAGCCTTGAGGGCGGCGACGTCCTTCTCATCGATCAACTTGTGATTGACCGTGGGGATGGGATCTTGCCAGATCAGCGCTTCCTTGGGCACGTCGGGGCCGAGATAGCGCGCACGGGGGCCCATGTCGCGGTGGGTCAGCTTGAACCAAGCGCGGGCGAAGGCGTCGGCGAATTCTTCCGGATTCTTGTGGAAGCGCCGTGCAATCGGCTCATAGATCGGATCCATGCGCATCGCCATGTCCGCAGCGGTCATGATGATCGGCACCCGCTTCGACGTATCGTGCGCGGCCGGTGCCAGATTGCTGCCGGTCGCCTGTTTCGGTGTCCACTGATTGGCACCCGCCGGGCTCTTGGTCAACTCCCATTCGTTGCCGAACAACATGTCGAGATAGGTCATGTCCCACTGGGTCGGGGTCGGTGTCCACGAGCCTTCCAGACCGCTGCCGATCTGGTCGCCGCCTTTCCCGCTGCCGTAAGCGCACTTCCAGCCCAGGCCTTGTTCGGCGATGCCGGCTGCCTCGGGTTCGGGGCCGACCAGTTTGGCATCGCCGGCGCCATGGCATTTACCGAAGGTGTGGCCGCCGCAGGTGAGCGCCACCGTCTCTTCGTCGTTCATCGCCATGCGCGCGAAGGTCTCGCGCACGTCGCGGCCGGACGCGACCGGATCCGGGTTGCCGCCCGGGCCTTCCGGATTGACGTAGATCAGGCCCATCTGTACTGCAGCGAGCGGATTCTCGAGGTCGCGTTCGCCGGAATAGCGCGCCTTGTCATCCAACCACTTTTCTTCATTGCCCCAGTAGACGTCGATTTCCGGCGCCCAGATGTCCTCGCGTCCGCCGGCGAAACCGAAGGTCTTGCAACCCATCGATTCCATGGCGACGTTGCCCGCGAGAATGATGAGGTCGGCCCAGGAGAGCTTCCTGCCGTATTTCTGCTTGATCGGCCACAGCAGCCGGCGGGCCTTGTCGAGGTTGACGTTATCGGGCCAGCTATTGATGGGGGCGAAACGTTGGTTGCCGTGGCCTGCGCCGCCGCGACCGTCACCGGTACGGTAGGTGCCTGCGCTGTGCCAGGCCATGCGGATGAAGAAAGGTCCGTAGTGGCCGTAATCCGCGGGCCACCACTCTTGCGAGTCGGTCATCAGGGCAGTGAGATCCTGCTTCACGGCCGCGAGGTCGAGAGTCTTGAATTCCTCGGCGTAGTTGCAGTCCGCGCCCATCGGATTGGACTCGGGGGTATGCTGGTGCAGGATTTCGAGGTGCAACTGGTTCGGCCACCAATCGTGGTTCGACATCCCGCTCCCGGCTTTGTGTACAAACGGGCATTGGTTGTCAGACATGGTTATCTCCTCTGGTTAATTGGATACGCGGTCGAGTTTAAGGTCGCGCAACCGATTAATCGAATGAGTTTTACCAATGTGACCGATAGTGTAGTGCTATCTGACAAACTCACCGGGCCGACCATGCGCTGACGGGGTTCGGGCCATCTTTACGGTTTTTGCGAGTTGCGCATAATCGAGCGCGTCAGGAAATTCCTGAACGGCTTGGAAAGGCATACTTTTCCTTGTGGTCCGCAAATTCTCGATCGGGTCATCGATCACATGCGGCACTATAAAATATCTGAGTCGACAGATAATTAAGGTGATGCGTGGCGAATTTTGTTCTTTGCAATCGCGCTACATGGCGGAACCGAACTCGGCCTTGAATCGTGCCGTGAATTCAGCGTGATCGAAACTGTGATTCTGCGTGCCGTGGTGCTCGATCTTGATCGCGCCCATCAATGCGGCGATGCGGCCGGTAGTTTCCCAATCCTTGTTGTTCATCAGTCCGTATAACAAGCCGGCGCGGTAAGCGTCGCCACAACCGGTGGGGTCGACGGCGGCGGCGATCTTTGCCGCGGGCACCTCGATGCGTTGCTGTTTTGTATAGATGCGCGAGCCGTTCGCGCCGAGCGTCACGATCAGCGCCTCGACCCGCTCGGCGATGTCGTGCGGTGTCAATCCGGTGCGCTCCTGCAGCAGTTCGCATTCGTAATCGTTGACCGTGACCCAGGTGGCCTGTTCGATGAAGGCGGTGAGTTGCGCGCCGTCGAACATCGGCAATCCCTGGCCGGGATCGAAGATGAACGGAATGCCGGCGGAACAGAACTGTGCGGCGTGCTCGATCATGCCTTCGCGGCCGTCCGGCGAGACGATGCCAAGGCGGATGCCGGCACCCGTTGGTACGCGGTTCAGATGCGAATGACCCATCGCGCCGGGATGGAAGGCAGTTATCTGATTGGCATCCATGTCGGTGGTGATGAAGGCCTGCGCCGTGTAGCTGTCCTCGATGACACGCAGGTGCTTGCGGCTGATGCCGCACTGGTCCATCCATTGCGCGTAGGCGTCGAAATCGCGGCCCACGGTGGCCATGGGCAGGCCCTGGCCGCCGAGTAGTTTCAGGTTGTAGGCGATGTTGCCGGCGCAGCCGCCGAACTCGCGGCGTAATTGCGGTACCAGGAAAGATACATTCAGGATATGCACCTTGTCCGGTAGGATGTGGTTCTTGAACTGGTCTTGAAACACCATGATGGTGTCGAAGGCGAAGGAACCGCAGATCAGTGCTGTCATGTCATTCTCACTCAGAGTTATAAATATGAACCGCCAAGCATGAAAAGTTTAATGTCATGGAATAAGTGTCGCGTCATTCTCGTCTGATCGTGACTGCTCCAGGACGATTCGGTTTTTCTTGAACGTATTTTATCTTGGCGTTCTTGGCGTTCTTGGCGGTTCAAATAAATTATTATCCAAACAGCACCAGTGCCCAGATTGTCGCCGCCGCAAGCAAGGCCACGAGCTGTGCCGCCGAACCCATGTCTTTGGCGCGTCCCGACAAGGGGTGATGGTCCGGACCGATGCGATTGACCACGGCTTCGATGGCCGAGTTGAATAATTCAACGATCACCATCAGGAACAGACTGCCGACCAGTAACGCACGCTCCACGCCGGTCTTGCCCAGCCACAAGCCAAGCGGCATGCAGACTACGAACAAGGCGAGGATCTGCCGGAAGGCGGCTTCGGTATGGAAGGCGGCGCACAAGCCGGCGCGGGAATAACCGGCGGCCTTGATGATGCGATCGATGCCCTTCGGGCCCTGGTCCGTCATGCTCACCCATCCCGCATTGACAGGGCTTTCCGCGCGCCCTGGTTACGGCTTATTGTGCGGTCGACGCTTGCCACGCCAGATCCAATTCGCGCGCCGCGCGTACATCGTCGAGACGGCGCACCGGCAGGGTGTGCGGCGCGCCCTTCACCACGTCGGGATTGGTGTGCGCTTCGGCAAGGATCGCGGCCATGGCCGCGACGAAGGCGTCGAGGTCTTCCTTCGCCTCGGTCTCGGTCGGTTCGATCAGCAGGCATTCCGGCACCAGCATCGGAAAATACGTGGTCGGCGCATGGAAACCGTGGTCGAGCAGGCGCTTGGCGAAATCCATGGCGTTGACGCCGAGCTCTTTGGCCTGCCGCTTGAGCGTGACGATGAATTCGTGCGTGGCGCGACGCTGCGGGAAGGCGATGTCGAAGCCGCGGGCGCGCAGTTGCGCCATCAGGTAATTGGCATTGAGCGTCGAGAAGTCGGCCACCCGCTGCATGCCTTCGCGGCCCAGCAGGCGTGCATAGATATACGCGCGCAGCAGCACGCCGGCATTGCCCATGAAGGCCGACAGGCGACCGATGCTCTGCGGGCGATCCTGTTCGGTCAGCCAGCGGTAGTCGCTGCCGTCGAAGTCGACGATCGGTATCGGCAGGAAGGGCAGCAAGCGCTCCGACACACCGACCGGGCCTGCGCCCGGACCGCCGCCGCCGTGCGGCGTGGAGAAGGTCTTGTGCAGGTTCATGTGGATGACGTCGAAGCCCATGTCGCCGGGCCGCACCTTGCCGAGGATGGCGTTGAGATTGGCGCCATCGTAATAGAGCAGGCCGCCGGCCGCGTGCACGGTGCGCGCGATCTCGGTGATGCGGCGCTCGAACACGCCGAGCGTGGACGGGTTGGTGAGCATCAGTCCGGCGGTCTGCGGACCGACTGCCGCTTTCAGTGCATCGAGATCGACGTCGCCCTGCGCATCGGTCGGAATCTCACGCACCGTGTAGCCGCACATCGTCGCGGTGGCCGGGTTGGTGCCGTGCGCCGCATCCGGGACAAGAATCTCGGTGCGTGCCGTGTCGCCGCGCGACTGATGATAGGCGCGGATCATCGCCACGCCGGCGAACTCGCCCTGCGCGCCAGCCGCCGGCGTCAGCGACACACCGCGCATGCCGGTGACGTCCTTCAGTATCTCCTGCAAGTCATACATGCAGGCCAGATAGCCCTGGCCCGCCGAGTCCGGCCCGTAGGGATGACGCGCCAGGAAGGCCGGCAGCATCGCGTACTTGTTGCAGGCGCGCGGGTTGTACTTCATGGTGCAGGAACCGAGCGGGTAGAACTGCGTATCGATGGAAAAATTTTTCTGCGACAGCCGCGTGTAATGCCGCACCGCCTGCAACTCGGAAACCTCCGGCAGCGCCGCGCGCTGCCGGCGGCGGAAGCGCGTGGGGATGTCGGCAATGTCCGGGGAAACGAGCGGCGCCTGCGACGGATTGCGGCGGGCGGGTCTGGAATGTTCGAAGATCAGCATGGATTATGTTCTTTCGTGTCTGGGCGTCAGCGCCACGGCCAAGGGAAACCGGGGGCTATTTTACCCGAGCGCGGGGGCTAAGCCACCTGAATTGTTGCGGGGCGCTAGGGCGCAAGAGTACGGTATATCGCACCGTATGGCGGTGTTCGGCGCAATACGACCGGGCAAGCTATTCCGCCCTACATGAATTTGCACCCAGCGCGCGCTTGTAATCCTGATACAGGCCGATCAGGCATGCCCAGACGGGGCCGGGCTTGCCGCCGCCGACGGCTTGTCCGTCGAGACGGGTAACGGGCAGAATTTCGCGCGTCGAGCTGGTGAGCCAGATTTCGTCTGCCGCGCGCAGTTCGGCTTCGGTGATGACCGCCTCGCGGTGCGGCACCTGCTGTGCGGCGGCGAGTTCGAGGATCAGGTCGCGGGTGATGCCGGGCAGCAGTTGCGGGCCCTTGGGCGGCGTGCTGATCACGCCCTCCTTGACGATGAACAGATTGCTGGCGGCGCCTTCCACGGCCAAGCCGTCGCGCAACAGGATCGCTTCAGCCGCGCCTTTGTCGAGCGCTTCCTGGCGCAGCAGCACGTTGGGCAGCAGGGTGATGGCCTTGATGTCGCACTTCTGCCAACGGATGTCGGCGAGCGTGACGGCGGCGATGCCGTTCTGCGCCAGGTCCGCCGGCAGCGGCGCCAGCGGCGTGCTCATCATGAACACCGTCGGCAGCACATTGGCGGGGAAGGCATGGTCGCGTTTCGGCGCGACGCCGCGCGTTACCTGAAAATAAATCGACTGATCGCCGCCGCCGTTGCGTTCCACCAGTTCGTCGAGCGTGTCGCGCCACAGCGTGCGGCTGAGCGGATTGACTATGCGCACGCCGGCCAGGCTATGATCGAGGCGTTGCAGGTGCTGTTCGAGGCGGAACAGATTCCCGCCGTACACAGGGATGACCTCGTAGATACCGTCGCCGAATAGAAAGCCGCGGTCGAGCACCGGCACGCAGGCCTGGTCGATGGGGAGAAAAACACCGTTGAGATAGACTGTGGTCATGAGGGGCCTTGGTTATGCAACTTTAGAAGTAGCGTGGGTCGCTACGCTCAACCCAGGCTGCCTATTCATAGGTGTCCGTTGGTGTTCACGCTCACCCGTCCATCCGTCCCCATGGGGCCCAGCATGCGCAGGTATTGCACCATGTTGGCCTGATTGGGATCGCGCGGGGAGAATGTGCCGGTGAACTGGTAGCGGCCGTCGGGACTGATCAGAGCCACGCCCTGGGCGCGCAGCGCGCCGCCGCGGTCGCTGAGGGTGGCTTTGATGCCGGCCGGCTGGGTTTCCAATTGGATGTGAAAGTCGCCGAGTGTCAGTGGCGGCACCAGCGTTGCGGCATGCTTGATGTCGATCATGCCCTCGGCGGCGGTGATATGCCCATCGGCAACACGCATGTTGCGCAGTGCGATGTGCGCCTGGCCGTTGACCGGCAATAATATCTTCAGCAGGCCGCTCGATTGCAGCGCCTGCAGTTCGGCTCGACCATTGAGATCGGTGAGAAACAAGGTGCCGCCCAGGGTGCGGCTCAGCGTGCCGCTGCCGTGCAAGGCGCTGTCGTTGATTTTGACGCCGGATTCGAGACGACCCAGCAGCAGGCCGAAGGGATGCACCGACCAATTCAGGTCGCTGAGGCGCAGGTTCGCGTAGCTGAGCGTCCCGGCATGCCCGGACCAGAGCGTGCCGCTGATGTCGGACAGGTTCAACGGAGCGATGCGCGCGCGCAGCTTATCGAAGGCCAATGCCGCCGGCGCGGTAATAATCAGGAAAACCCAATAGGCGCCGACCAGCGTCAGACCCATGCGCATGCCTTCCTTCATATGCTCGCACCTTCCAGGGTGATGCGCGCATTGACGCGTCCGGGTTCGGCCTCCCGATCCAGTGTGATGAGCTGGACATGCACATTGTGGCTGCGGTTCAGTTCATCCAGCCAGTCGACCAGCGTATCGAAGGACGCTTGTTCGAGCCAGACGCGTACGCTGTGATCGCCGGCGGGTTCGATGCGCTTCATCGCTGTGCCGAGGTCGTGCTTCTTGGCGGTCTGATCGATCATGGTCATCAGGGATTGGCCGCTGCCGGTTTGTACAGCGCCGCGCAGTTGCTGCGCACGCAGCGCGGCCTGCTGCATCCAGGCGAGTGTGGCACGCTGTTCGGCGATCTTGTCCCGCAGCGTATGCAGGCGTTGGCCGCCGTAAGGTTGCCAGAGCAGCAGATAGGCGATGAACAATACCAGTAACGCGGTGGCGGCGATTACCAGTTGGCGTTCGCGCGGCTGCAGGTCGGCGAGTAATTTCTTGATCATGACTTGCCCTTTATTTTGAGGCGCCCCTCGACCTTGCCGTTGCGGGAGGCCGCAGAGACGATCTCCACGCTGAGCGGGCCGGCAGCTGTAAGGCGCTGTTTGAGTTGATCCAAGCCTTGCATGTCACCCATGTTCAGCTCCAGTTCCAGTTCGCCGTGCTGGCTGCGCAGGCTTTTCACTTCCAGCCCCGGCGTGGCCTTGAGGACCGCGCCGGCCTGGCCCAGCAGCTGCAGAAAACCCGTGCCGCTGTTGCCGCCGCCGAGTTCGGCCAGGTGACGCTCCATCTGTACGCGCGGGTTGACGATCTTTTTATCGGCCGGGAAGGCCTGGCGGTAGACCCGCGCGATCTCGTCCTGCAAGGCCTGTTGCTCGAAGTCCAGGCGCCGATAGTCGATGATGCGGGTGCCGACGCCGAGCATCAGCCACCCGGCCAGCAATGCGGCGGTCAGACGCCAGGGCCGCCACAGACGTCCCAGTTGTTCGTTGCGACTGTAGGCGCCTTGCAGCAGATTGACGCTGTGCTCGGCATCATAACCGGCGGCGAACAAGGCGAGCGGGTCGGTGCAGGCATGGACCACCAGTTCCAGGCCGAAGTCCGCGGCGATGCCGGCGAATTCCGGATCGGCGGCCACGCAGGCATACACTTCCAGACGTTGCGGCCGGCTGTCGCCGGCGTCCTGCAAGGCGCTGCGCAGCAGCACGGCGGCCAGTTCGATATCGATGGCGAAGCCCTGCATGGCGCCGCTGCGTACCAGCACCTGGCGCGATTCCACCAGCACTGTCCAGCTATCCGGTTGCCAGGGCAGGGCGAGTTGTTCCGGAATCAGCGCGTCGGGGCGCAGCTCGGCCGCTTGCAGCTGATCCAACCAGTGCTGCATGTGTCGACGTTCGACCACGGCCACCGGCACCGGCCCGAGTTTAGCGCCGCTACCGAGCGCGAAGTGCAAGGTGTCGATGTCGCTGATCAATTGTTCTTCGAGCGCGTAGGGGACGGCGGTGAGCATGCGTTTACGGTTGCGGGTCGGTAATGATGCCGACGTGAGTACCACCTCATGTCCCGGCGCCAACGCAATGACCCGGCCGCCCGCGGTTGCGGCGGCGAAATCTGCCTGCACGATGGCGGGCGCAGCGCCGTCGCGATAGCCGGTGAGCGCGGTGCCTCCCGGCGCGGCCTGCAAGCGTAAGTACAGGGCATTGCTCATCTCACAGCACTCCTTGGGCGCGCAGGATTACGCTGGTTTGCGTGGCGGTGCGGTGCAGTTCGGAAAAGAGCCGACTGCGGCCATTGCCGAACTGTGCGTCTGCGGCCACGAGAAAATAATCACTGGACACGCTGACATTCGCGGGGCTGCCGGCATTGGCCGGTGGCGTTGCCGGTCCGCCGACCTTTTGTAGGGCGTTAGTATAGTCGGTGATGCTGTTATAGGGGTTCTGTGTGCGGTCAGCCACCATCTGTTGCGCTCCGGATAAGGGGATATTCGACACGGCAGCCAGTACCTGCGCCGAGGCCGTATTGACATTGATGGCGGTTGTTGTCGGCAGCGCGCACACATAGGGCGCAAGCTTAAGATAATCCGCCGGCTGGAGACCGTTGATGAGCAGTAATTCGCTGGCGCTGACCATGGGGTTGTTGGCGGTCCGGTAGGGAGGCTGCTTGCTCAGGTATTCGCCGTCCTCGGCTCCGCCATTGATGTTGACGTTTTGATCCGGGTCGATCCAGTCAACCACGGCATAAGGCAGTGTTTGATTGTCAATATTCAGTAGCGTCAGCAAACGTTGCAATATATCCACCGCGTTGGCGACCGGTTGTCCCCCGGCATCCACAAGGTCGTTGAGGTTGAAACGGCCTTGCAGGTCTTCGATGTGGCCGGTGACTTGGCCGCCCGAGACGATCTGTGGCGGTAATTGCTGGGCCCAGTCTTCATTGAGTGTGTCGATCTGGTTCTGTTGGCCATCACGGGTCAGCACCTGCACCGCCCAGCTTTCCACGCCGAGGGCAAATTGATAGGACTGCTCGCCATTCAGGAGGTTGGCGCTGCGGCGGATGTCGAACTGCTGGCGCGACGTCACCGCCACCGCCGCGATGGTGGCAAGCGCCACGATCAACATGGCGGTGACCAGTGCGACGCCCTGGCTGTTGTGTCGGATTCGACGGTTCATTGTGCGGTTATGGTAGCGCATCCGGGTGACGGGTAACGAGCCGGAGTGTTAGGTGGTCTAACCGTGTTATTTTCTGCCGCAGTGGCTGACGAGGGACTAAAACCAACTCTCACCCATCTCTGCGCCGCTGCGGCAATATGCCATTGTGTCAGACTCTATTCTAGGGCGTGCCGGTCTGTCCGGCCGGGATTGCGGCGAGCGGCCGTTCGCCGGGGACGCTGAATAGCCGGGTCAGTCGTCCCATGTCCTCGAGTTCCAGCGTCACCTCCACGGCGCGCGGCAGTTGCGACAGGGTTTGGCTGGGCACGGGTGCCGGTGCCTGCGGTGCTTGGGGTGCCGCGGGCACCGGCGGCGCTTGCGCTGCTGTGGGCGCCATCAGCGGCCATTGGATCTGCCAGTTGCCGGTATTGTCCAGGAAGCGCCATTCCATGCTTTTGACTTTGTCCAGCATCACGGTCTGGATCGGCTGGCTGTCTTGGGCGCGGTCCAGTACCACCCAGTAGGCGCGTAACAGTCGCTTATCTTTCAATGTGTAGCCGACGCGTTGCAGGGTGCTGCGGGGCTCATTGGCGGGGTTGCTCCAACCCGCGTGTGTGAATTCGACATGGGTGGTGCCGCTGGTATTACTGCTGTTGAAGCTACTGCTACTGCTACTGAAGGTGCTACTGGTGCTGTTGCTGTCAGTGTTGCTGAATATGCTGCTGTCGTCGCCGGAAGTGCCGGCGGACACGGCCAGCAACGGCGGTTGCGGGTCGCCGTATTCATCGCGGATGCCACGGTCGGTCATCTGCTCGATGTCGCGCTCCAGACGCAGGAAGGTCAACTGCACCGCCGCGAGCCGCTTGGCCTGCGCATCGGTCTGCTGGCGGCTGTCGAGCACGGTCTTGAGTCCGCCGTAGGCCATGATGGACATGACCGCGAAGACACCGATAGCGACCAGTAATTCAAGCAGCGTGAAACCGCGCTGCGCGCAGCCGGCCCGACTCATCGGACCCGTCCGATATAGGCCTGCAAGGTGGTTATGGGGTTGACCGCATCATGCTGATCGCTCACGCGCAGCGTGATGGTGTCCACATCCTTATCCGGTGTGGTATCGATCTCCGCTTCCCAGAACCAGTCACGATTGCCCATCACGGTGCTGCCATTGCTCTTGCCCGGGCTTGGCCAAATTTGATTGAGTTGCAGTTCGGTGATCTTGTTCAGCGCCACCCATTGGGCCAGGGTGCGGTCGCGCAGATAGATGCTGTTGAGGGTATTGGTGCTCATGGTCTTGATGATGGCGCTGAGGGCGATGGCCAGTACCGCCAATGCTACCAGTACTTCGATCAGGGTGAAGCCATGCGTGCCGCGTGCTGTCATTGGGCCGCTTCCTGGCCGTCGCCCAGCGTGAGATTACCGTCGCCGAGACTCTTGATGATGCGCTGCGCATTGCCAGGATGCGCGCTGAGAGTGAGTGCGAACGACGAGACCTCGCCGCTGGACAGAAACATGATCTGCGGAGGCGTGGATTGTTTCTCGGTGTCGTCATGAAGGGCTGATTTCGTGTTGCTGTCGGTCATCGATGGATCGCCGAGCGAGATAGAGCGGCCTTCGAGGACCAGGTCCAGCGTGACATTGTCCGGCAGGCGGCGTTCGCGAAACAGATCGTCTTCCAAGGGCTGCCAAGTGTTCTGATCATAGTCGTAGCGCACGAAATGATAGCCGTCGTTGCTGACCGCCAGACCCAGCTCTTCGGTCTTCATCACGGATTCCTCGCTGGCCATCCGCATCAGGGCGAGCAGTCGCTGGGCATCCTTGTCGAGCGGTTGGTTGCGGCCGAGCAGCCCTATGGACAGCATCGCGAAGCTGCTGACGATGCCGATGATAATCAGCACCACCAGCAGTTCCAGCAGGGTAAAGCCGGATGCAATGGTGGCGGGTTGTGGGTTGCTGTTCACTGTGTGTCGATCGACTGGCAGGAAAAGTGCTGAACCGCCAAGGGCGCCAGGTGCGCCAGGGGGAAAACCGAATCCGTTTTCAGTACACCAGTGCCGCAAGGGAACCGTTAGCTGAGTCTTAATAAGGTGACTCACCTTGGCGTCCTTGGCGGTTCAAAATGCTTGCTACTGATCCAGGCTCCAATTGCCGATATCCGCATTGGCGCCTTCGCCGCCCTGTTGACCGTCCGCACCCAAAGTGTAGATATCGATCTCGCCATGCACACCGGGGTTCAGGTACAGGTAATCGCGCTGCCAGGGATCCTTGGGCAGGCGATCGACGTAACCGCCCGGTTTCCAGTTGGGCGCTTCCGGGTCGCCGGTGGGCTTTTGTGTCAGCGCCTGTAGACCCTGCTCGGTGCTGGGATAGACATAGTTGTCGAGCTTGTAGAGATTGAGCGCGCTCTCCAGTGCGCGAATATCCTGTTTGGCCTTGACGATGCGCGCATCATCCGGACGATTCATGACGCGTGGCACCACGATCGCAGCGAGGATACCCAGGATGATCACCACCACCATGATTTCGATGAGGGTGAAGCCGCGCGGGCGGGTGCTGAAGTTCGGCGTGAAATGGGTCATCATTGTGTTCATGGGTGCATTGCCTGGTCTGGTGAGTATGAATGATACGACGGCGTTCCGCGTCCACGGCGGTATCTTGAGTTGGCGCAGCATCATAGCAAATCTGACGGCGGATCGCGCTGGCAGCCGTGCTGCATGTTAGAGCCGGCGCGGCGCGAGTGGTTCAGGACCTGGCATCTGCCGGTACTGCTGGCGTTGCTCTGCGGCTGCATGGCGCTGGCCGGCGCGGCCTGCGCCGCGGCCTTGCGCTACCAGCGCGCGCAAATCCTGCACGGCCAGCTCTGGCGCCTGCTCACTGCACACCTAGTGCATCTGGGCATTCCGCATCTGCTGCTCAATCTGTGCGGGCTGGGGCTGGTCTGGGCCATCTTCGCGCGCGAATTGGCCGGCCTGGCCGGTTGGCTGGTGTTGCTGTGCAGCGCGCTGGGCGTCAGTCTGGGTTTGTTGCTGTTCGAGCCCGGATTGGAGTGGTATGTCGGTCTGTCCGGGGTATTGCATGGCCTGTTCGCGGCCGGGGTGCTGAGGCTTTGGCGTGAACGGCCCGCCGAGGCGGCGTTGTTGCTGACGGTGCTGGCCGGCAAGCTAGTGTGGGAGCAGTGCTTCGGTCCGCTGCCCGGCACCAGTGCGGTCGCCGGCGGGCCGGTGGTTGTCAGCGCGCATCTGTTCGGGGCCTTGGGCGGCTGCGCGGGGGCGCTGCTGAGTCGATATCTGCCATGCCGGCCGTAGCCAAGCTCGGCATGCGCGCAAGCCGTGCCGTTCCCTGGGCCCGATTGTTTATTTACTGATGCCGGGATGGACGCGGCGATCTTCTTCCGCATAGAGCACGTCATGACGCCGGCCCAGGCTCCGCAAGACGGCGGCAAGTTCCGCGCGACTGAGGCTGCCGGTGACACTGTAGAGTTGCGCGCCGACGGCCAGCGTGCGCACGAACTGCAAGCCGGTTCCGGCGGATGCGGAAAGCCGCTTTACAAAGACCGGGTTCGCCGGATCAGCGATGGGGGCTCGGAACCGGATGATAATCTGATAATGGCTGTCTGTGGGCACGGTGGTTGCAACGCTCTGGTTGGCGCAGGCGCAGAGGCTGTATGCGCAAAGCAGCAGTATGGAATAGAGGCGCAACATGGTTGTGATGCTCGCGGTTCCGGTGCCCGGGGTTGTCATATGAAGAAATGCCTTGCCAGTGCCATGACGCTTACTCCCAGCGCATCTTCATCGAATCGACCAGACGCTGCCACAAGCCGCCTGGCGCGACGGCTTGCAGCGCAATCAGCGGCTTTTCCAGCAGCAGTTTGCCGTCCAGTTCGATGTGCAGGGTACCGTAGGCCTGGCCCTTGACGGCCGGCGCTTCCAGATGGGCGGGCAGCAGCATGGTGGCTTTGAGTTGCTGATACTGGCCGCGTGGCAGAGTGATATACAGATCCTGCGCCAGACCCAGCGGCAATTTCTCGCGGTCGCCCTTCCAAATACGCGGCTCGGTCACGGTCTGACCGGCGCCGTACAGTTTGTGGGTTTCAAAGAAACGGAAGCCGTAATTGAGCAGGGCCAGGCTTTCGTTGGCACGCGCTTTTTCGGTCTTGGTGCCCAGCACCACCGACACCAGGCGCCGGCCGTCGCGTTGCGCGGAGCTCACCAGGCAGTAACCGGCGCTTTCGGTGTGACCGGTCTTCATGCCATCAACAGAGGCGTCGCGCCACAGCAGCAGGTCGCGGTTGTTCTGCGTGATGTTGTTGAAGACGAAGACACGCTGCGAGAACCACTTGTAGTATTCCGGATATTCTCGAATGATGGCGCTGGCAAGCGTTGAGATGTCGCGCGCGGTGGTGTAGTGCTGCGGGTCGGGCAGACCGGTGCAGTTGACGAAGTGGGTATTCTTCATGCCGAGTTGCTGGGCGTAGCGGTTCATCAGTTCCGCGAAGGTCGTCTCGTTACCGGCGATCTGTTCCGCCAGCGCCACGGTGGCGTCGTTGCCGGACTGCACGATCATGCCTTGAATCAGGTTCTCCACCGATACCTGCTTGCCAACCTCGACGAACATGCGCGAGCCCTGGGTGCGCCAGGCCTTTTCGCTGATGGTGATCATGTCGCTGAGCTTGATCCTGCCGGCGTGCAGTTCGTGAAACAGCACGTATGTGGTCATCAGCTTGGTGAGGCTGGCCGGCTCCATGCGTTCGTCGGCATTGTTCTCGACGAGCACCGCGCCGCTCTGAAAATCCAGCAGGATGTACGCGCGCGCGTCGAGTGCGGGCGGTTTGGGAACCGGTAATGGCGCGGCGGTGAGAGCGGCGCTGCAGCAGCACAGCAGTAGGAGGGCGATCAGATGGGGTGTGACAAGCTTCAAAACAAATACCTCGGGGGTCGGTTCGTTTGACGGCGAATACGCTGCGCGCATTCTCCGTGTGCGGCTGTAAATTTGCAAATCGACGCCGGCGGCGGTCGTACCGCTGGCATGCGGTAGGGTGGCGCGGGAGTTTAGTCTTTGACTATCTGTGGAAGTTCAATGCCAACGCGGGACAGGCGGGTACTCATGCGCTCGGCCTCTGCCGCGCTGGCCAGCGGCCCGATCAACACACGGTAGACATTGGTCTTGTGGTAGCTTGAAGGAGCGATGCGCAGGTCCGTGAAATCGGCCCGCCGCAGCCGTGCGACCAGGCTGGAGGCATTGCCGTGTTTGCTGAACGCGCCAACCTGCAAATACAGATTCGCGCCGTTGGCCGTTGTCGCGACCGTCTGGGTGCGGTGTGCGCCATGGCGGTCTGCGGCGGCTGTGATTGCGCGTGCCGCGGCGGCCTGCGCAGCCAGAGGATCGATGGCGCGTACTTCCACTTGACCGGTGCCGTGACCGTAAATACCGAGCTTTTTGGCGGCGGTATAGGACAAATCGATAATGCGCTTGGAATGAAACGGTCCGCGATCATTGATGCGGACCACGACCGACTTGTGGTTGGCCAGATTGGTGACGCGGGCGTACGAGGGGATCGGCAGAGTGCGGTGCGCGGCGGTCATGGCGTATAAGTCGTAAGGCTCGCCGCTGGAAGTGCGCTGGCCGTGGAACTTGGTGCCGTACCAGGAGGCACCGCCGCGCTCGTCGTAATTCAGGCCATTCGGCAGGACGTGGTACGCCTGACCCATGACCCTATAGGATGCGGGATTGCCGTAACGGCTGCGCGGCTCGACGCGCGGCGTCGCATCCGGCACATTCATGACATCGGGCGGATTGAGCGGTGGTCCGTCTTTTGCCGGCGGGGTGGGCGGCGTTGCCGAGTTGCCGGCACGCTGTGACAGGCTGCCGCAGCCGGACAGGTTCAGGGCGAGCATCAGAGCCGCGAGTGTCAGTCCGGCCCTGATCCAGGTGGCAAAGCGCGATGTTCCAGGCGCGGTAGCGAACATGGTTCAGTTGGCTCCATTCATGAGGCGCTGGTGTCGGGCCAGTATCTCCTGACTGAGTTGATACACAGCCATGGCGTAGCGGTCGCTGTGATTATAGCGCGTGATGACATAGAAATTATCAAGCCCCAGCCAGAAATCCGCGCCGCCAGCGGTTGTAAAGTCCATCAATGTGGCTGTTTGGCTCTTGCCCAAAGGGGTCCGCGGCCGCACGCCGTGGGCGCGGAATTCGGCAATGCGGCGGGTGGGCGGCACCGGTTTCTGATCCAGCACGCTCAGATAGCCCGTGCCGGTCACCTGTGCGGGCACGGCGATGGTTTGTCCGCGCCGCCAACCATGGGCGCTGAGATAATTCGCCACGCTGCCGATGGCATCGCTGGTGCTGCGCCACAGATCGCGACGGCCGTCGGCGTCGAAGTCGACGCTGTAGCGGCGGTAGCTGCTCGGCATGAATTGTGTCTCGCCCATGGCGCCGGCGTACGAGCCTTTCGGGGCCAGCGGGTCGAGATGCTCTTCGCGTGTCAACAGCAGGTATTGCTCGAGCTCGGCGCGGAAGTAGTCGGCGCGCGGCGGGTAATCGAAGGCCAGTGTAGTGAGCGCATCGATTACCCTAAAGCCACCCATGTTGCCGCCGTAGCGGGTCTCGACGCCAATGATGGCGATGATGATCTCGGCCGGCACGCCGTATTGTTGTTCGGCGCGCGCCAGGGCCGCGCGGTTGTTACGCCAGAAGTTCAGGCCGCCGCGGATGCGTGCCGCAGTGATGAAAATCTGCCGATATTGATCCCAGGGCTTGCCTTCGGCGGGCGTGGTCATGATCTGGATGATACGTTCGCGCGGCTGCACCTTCCCGAACAGCGTGACCAGCGCGGTACGCTGGAAACCATGGCGGGCCACCATGGTGTCAATGAAGTGTTGCACAGCAGCTTGCCCGGACAGGGGCTGCAGTGGCGGCGCGAGCATCGGGCCGGGCGCGGTGGCCGCAGGCACGCCCGCGGAAGGGTGTTTGTGCAGCGTGGCGCAACCGGACAGTGCGACGCAGAGCAGCAGAGCTGTCAGCCGGGTTCGGTGCAGTGGGGTTGGTCTCATCAGGTACTGCTCCAGGTTGCTGCGGTCATGTTGCCAACAGCTTGCGGTGCGTGTGTATGGACATGAGCATACCGAATCCGGTCAGCAGGGTCACCACTGCGGTGCCGCCGTAGCTGATCAGTGGCAACGGCACCCCGACCACGGGCAGCAGGCCGGTGACCATGCCCGTATTCACGAGTACGTAGACAAAGAAAGTCAACGTCAGGGTGCCGGCCAGCAGCCGCGAGTAGGTGTCCTGTGCCTGAGTGGCGATATACAGGCCGCGTACAATCAGGAAGGCGTACAGCACTAACAGGATCGCCGCGCCGATCAGGCCGAATTCCTCGCTCAGTACGGCAAAGATAAAATCGGTGTGGCGCTCCGGCAAGAAGTCGAGATGCGACTGCGTGCCGTTCAGCCAGCCCTTGCCGTACACGCCGCCCGAACCCACCGCGATCATCGACTGAATGATGTGATACCCGGCACCGAGCGGGTCGTTCTCCGGATCGAGAAAGGTGAGCACGCGTTGGCGCTGGTAGTCGTGCATGCCGAAGTGCCACATCAAGGCGCCCAGGGGTACGATCAGCAGGACGGCCAGACCCATGATGCGCCAACGCAGTCCGGCGAGGAACAAGGCGAAAAACCCGGCGCACGCGATCAGTAGAGCGGTACCCAAATCGGGTTGCTTGGCGATCAGCGCGACCGGTACCACAATCAACAGCCCGAAAACGACCATGCGTCCTGGCCGCGGCGGCAGTGCGCAATCGGCCAGAAACCACGCCAGCATCATCGGCAGTCCCAGTTTGAGAACTTCCGCGGGTTGGAAACGCAATACCCCCAGATCCAGCCAGCGCTGCGCCCCCTTGCCGACCTGGCCCATCAGCAGCACGGCGATCAGCATTATTATCCCAAGACCGTAGATCCAGGGCGTCCAGAGTCGCAGTTGCTGTGGTGGGATCTGCGCGACCACGATCATACCGGCCAAGGCCATGCCCAGACGCAGGGCCTGATTGATGACCATGTCCATGTTGCGTCCCGAGGCACTGTATAACACCACCAGGCCCACTGTGGCGATCAGCAGCAGGCCGAACAGCAGCGGCAAATCGAGATGCAGCCGGGACAGCCAAATCTTGCCGGCGTTTGGAGAAGTAGCGAAGTTGTCGAAGTTCATGGCGTTGAGTAAAGCAGATATTGATCCATGATGGTGCGCACTATCGGTGCGCCTACGGAGCCGCCGTGGCCGCCGTTCTCGACGATCACCGCGATGGCGATACGCGGTTGTTCGACCGGCGCGAAGGCGATGAACAGTGCATGATCGCGCAATTTCTCGGCAATCGCGTTTTTATTATACTTCTCGCCTTGCTTGATGCCGAACACTTGAGCCGTACCGGTCTTTCCGGCGATCAGGTAGGGCGCGCCCACGCTGATGGTGCGGGCCGTGCCGTGGGCGCTGTTCACCACGCCGGTCATGGCATCGATAATCGCTTGCCAATCGTTCGGCGCAATTCCATCCACCTTCGGGAGCGCCACCGGCGGCACCGGCATCAACGTGCTGTCGCCGGGATGCTGCGTGGCGCGCAGGAGTCGCGGTGCATAGCGCTGGCCACGCATGGACAGCGTCGCCGTGGCCGACGCCAGTTGCAATGGGGTGAGGAGCAGATAACCCTGGCCGATGCCGGTGATCAGCGTTTCGCCCTGATACCAATCCTGGTTGCGTACCCGGCGCTTCCACGCGCGTGAGGGCAGCAGGCCGGATTTTTCCTCGAGCACATCGATGCCGGTCTTGCGGCCCACGCCGAAGCGACTGAGAAAGTCGTCGATACGATCGATGCCGATGGACAAGGCCAATTGGTAGAAGTACACATCGCAGGACTGGATGATGGCGTCGCGCAAGTCGATCGAGCCATGGCCCGCGTGCCGCCAATCGCGGTATTTGTGCGTCACGCCCGGCAGTTGGAAAAAGCCGGGGCAGAATGCGTGGTGATCGGCATCGGTCACGCCCAAGGCCAGCCCAGCCAGCCCGATGAACGGCTTGATGGTGGAGCCGGGCGGGTACTGGCCGCGTAGCGCGCGGTTATACAAAGGCTTGTTGGGATCGGTCTGTAACGCATGGTAGGTTGCGCTGTCGATGCCGTTGACGAACGGCTCGGGGTCATAGCCCGGCGTGCTGACCAGCGCCAGCACGGCGCCGGTGTTGGGATCGATCGCCACCAGTGCGCCGTTGTTGTCGCCGAGCGCGGCGGCGGCGATCACCTGCAGACGGAAATCGATATTCAAGTACAGATTCTGTCCCGCGACCGGTGGCGTGGTTGCCAGCACGCGCAGCACGCGGCCCTGGGCGTTGGATTCCACCTGCTGGTAGCCGACCGTGCCGTGCAGCAGGCTTTCATAGGATTTTTCAATGCCGATCTTGCCGGTGTGGGTGGTGCCGCTGTAATTGGCGGGATCGAGGGTCTGCAGCTCGTTCTCGTCGATGCGACCCACGTAACCGACCGCCGGCACGGCGTACTTGCCGAGTGGGTAGTGCCGTGACATGCGCACGGCGATGTCCACACCCGGGAACAGATGACGATTGATCGAGAATCGCGCCACCTCCGCTTCGCTGAGATGGAAGCGCAGCGGGATGGCGTCGAAATGCCGCGTGTGCTGCAAAAGATTACGGAAGCGCTCCAGATCCTCGCTGCGCAAATCGACAATCGCGCTCAGTCCGCGCAGCGTAGCGTCCATATCCTTGATCTGCTCGGGGGTGACCTCCAGAAGGTAAGACGGCAGGTTGTCCGCCAACGGCACCCCATTGCGGTCGAAGATCAGTCCGCGGTTGGGCGGCAGCGCGACGATCTTGACGCGGTTATCCTCGGACGCGGTCGTGTACATCGCATGCTGCACGACCTGAAGATAAAACAAGCGCCCGATCAATCCCAGCAGGGCCAGCACGATGAATACCAGCGCCGTCACCACGCGCGTGGTAAACATGCGGGTTTCCAGGAAGTGATCTTTGATTGTGATGCGGGATAGCATTTAATGTGGTAGCGAGTTTCTAGTTGCGAGTAGCGAGTGGTGCTTGGGTCGGCGACTCGCAGTGTAGTTAAGTGACCTTGAAGCGTCGCCGTAAGTCTCTGAGCGAGGCGAACAACCATGGCCACAACAGCATCCCGGTCAGGGACGGAGCCCAGTACAGCCAACTGTGTGGCGGGCGGCCGAGGATGCCGTTCACCCACAGTACCAGTATTTGATCTGCAGTCAGCAGTACCATGACGGTGAGCGCCTGCTGCCAGATCGGAAACAGGCGGATGCGCAGATGCAGGTTGGCTGTCAGATAGGTCACCACAGTCAGGCCAAGCGCGTGCTGCCCCAGCAGTGTTCCGGACAATCCATCGAGCAGCAGACCCATGCCCCAGCCAATGCCGACATTGACCCGCTCCGGCAGCGCCAGACACCAGTAGATCAATACCAGTGCCACCCAGTCCGGGCGATAGGGCGCGGCCCAGTAAGGCAAGGGCAGTAGCGTCAGAACCAGGGCGATCAGCAGGCTCAGCACGATGACCCAACTGCCATGGTGGCGCACGCTGTTCACGGTTTGGCCGATGCGGGTGGAGGCGGCGGCCCGACGAATGCATTCGGCGCGCTTACCGGCGCGGGCCACGCCAGCAGCACCTCGCGACTGCGGTCCAGGTGTGCTGTGGGGATGGCGCTGACCTTGGCGAACGGACCGGCCGGATTGGCCACTACTTTGGCAATGATGGCGACAGGATAATCCGCCGGGAAGCGGCCGCCGAGGCCGGAGGTGATTAGCAGATCGCCGACCCTGATATCGGCATTATTGGGCACGTAAGGCAAGTCCAGTCGGTGCAGATCGCCAGTGCCGACGGCGATGGTGCGCAGACCGTTGCGGTTTACCTGTACCGGCAACGCGTGGTCGGGGTCGGTGATCAGTATGGCGGTCGAGGAGAACGGTCCGACGTGCAGTATCTGACCCATGATGCCGGTGGCATCGAGCAGCGGCTGTCCCTCGAACACGCCGTGACGGCTACCCTTGTCGATGACGATCTGATGCTTGCCGGGATCGAGGTCGACTTCCAGCAATTCCGCTACCAGGCTGCGGCCTTCGAGTTTTACCGAGGAATCGAGCAACAGTTTGAGTCGTTTGTTTTCCGCCTGCAGCGCTTCGTAGCGCAGCATCCGGGTCTGGAGCAGCAGGCGTTGGTCGCGTAGCATCCGGTTCTCATGCAGTAATTGCGTGTGTGAGGACAGGGTGTCGCTGAGCCAGTTGAAGCCCGCGCTCGGCAGATCCACTAATTGCTGCAGCGGATAGAGCATGGCAGAGAGACCGGCGCGCACATTTTCCAGCCGGTGCAGGCGCTGATCGACGGTCATCAGAATGATGGAGGCCAGCGCAAACGTCACCAGTCGCGCGGTGAGCGATGGACCTTGCGTGAAGAGTGGTTTGATGGGGGCCTCGGGTAATCGGTGATTCAATGTAGGGTGGGTCAGCGGCGTAGCCGCATAACCCACCCTACATTCACTCAACAGCAAATACGTCGCCGCCGCGCTCGTCGATCATCTCCAGCGCCCGGCCGCCGCCGCGCGCCACGCAGGTCAGTGGATCTTCGGCGACGACCACGGGCAGGCCGGTTTCTTCCATCAGCAAGCGGTCGATATCGCGCAGCAATGCGCCGCCGCCGGTGAGCACGATGCCGCGTTCGGCGATGTCCGAACCGAGTTCCGGCGGCGTCTGTTCGAGCGCTGTTTTCACGGCGCCGACGATACCGGACAGCGGGTCCTGCAAGGCTTCGAGAATCTCGTTGCTGTTGAGCGTGAAACTGCGCGGTATGCCCTGGGCAAGGTTGCGGCCCTTGACCTCGATCTCGCGGATCTCCGCGCCTGGATAGGCCGAACCGATCTCGTGCTTGATGCGTTCGGCGGTCGCTTCGCCGATCAGCGTGCCGTAGTTGCGGCGCACGTAGTTGATGATGGCGTCGTCGAGGCGATCGCCGCCGACGCGCACCGATGCCGAGTAGACGATGCCGTTCAGCGAAATCACCGCGACCTCGGAGGTGCCGCCGCCGATGTCCAGCACCATGGAACCGCGCGCTTCATCGACCGGCATGCCGGCGCCGATCGCCGCGGCCATCGGTTCTTCGATCAGGTAGACCTCGCGCGCGCCGGCGCCGGCCGCGGATTCCTTGATGGCGCGACGTTCAACCTGCGTCGAGCCGCAGGGTACGCAGATCAGCACGCGCGGGCTGGGGCGGAAGAAGCGCGCCTCATGGACTTTGTGGATGAAATGCTGGAGCATTTTTTCGGTGACGGTGAAGTCGGCGATCACGCCGTCTTTCATCGGCCGCACCGCGACGATGTTGCCCGGCGTGCGGCCGAGCATGCGCTTGGCCTCGATGCCGACGGCGGCGATGCTTTTGGGGCCGCCGGGGCCGCGATCCTGGCGGATCGCCACTACCGAGGGCTCATTCAGTACGATGCCCTGACCGCGAACATAGATCAGGGTGTTGGCAGTGCCGAGGTCGATGGACAGATCGTTGGAAAACAGTCCCATTAAACGTTTGAATCCGAACATGTGCGGGGTTCCGATAGGGCAGGGAAAAAACAATGCGGTACTCTAACAACCAGGGGGGGTTTGGGCAAGGCGCCAAGTGTGCTAACGTTCGCGTTTTAACAATTCTCAGGGGTAATATGCCGCCATGTCACTGGACGCCGCCGACGTAACAAAGATCGCGCACTTGGCGCGCCTGGCGATCACCGAGCACGACATCCCCGAGTATGCGCGCAATCTGTCCAATATTCTGTCGCTCGTCGAGCAGATGAGCGCCGTCGACACCGCCGGCGTGCTCCCCATGGCCCATCCAATGGACGCCGCCCAGCGCCTGCGCCCCGATGCCGTGTCAGAGACCGATCAGCGCGAGAAGTTCCAGGCTATCGCACCGCAGGTCGAGGCGGGGCTGTATCTGGTGCCGAAGGTGATCGAATGATTTTGAACCGCCAAGGACGCCAAGGGCGCCAAGGGCGCCAAGAAATCGAGTTATTAAAATCTCGGTTGTGATGGGCATGCCTGGGCGGCGATGTTTATCGAGAAGCTGTTCCACATATGAATCCCTTGGCGTTCTTGGCGTCCTTGGCGGTTCAAAAGGGTTTTTAGCTAAAGATGCATAACAAGACACTGGCCGAACTGGCCGCCGGCCTCAAGGCCCGGGAATTTTCCAGCGTCGAGCTCACCCAGGCATTTCTGGCCCGCATCGCCACGCATGACGGGGCCCTCAACAGCTTCATCACCGTCACCGCCGAACAGGCTCAGTCTCAAGCGGCTGCGGCCGATGCGCGGCTCGGCAAGGGCGAGACCGGCCCGCTCACCGGCATCCCGTATGCCCACAAGGACATTTTCTGCACCGACGGGGTGAAAACCACCTGCGGCTCGAAAATCCTCGACAACTTCATCGCGCCTTACGACGCCACGGTCACAGCCCGCTTCAAGGCGGCTGGCATGGTGATGCTCGGCAAGACCAATATGGACGAGTTCGCCATGGGCTCGTCGAACGAGACCAGTTACTACGGCCCGGTGAAAAATCCCTGGGACACGCTGGCCGTGCCGGGCGGCTCGTCGGGCGGTTCGGCGGCGGCGGTGGCGGCGCGGCTCGCGCCGGTAGCCACCGGCACCGACACCGGCGGTTCGATCCGCCAGCCTGCCGCGTTGTGTAACCTCACCGGCATCAAGCCCACCTACGGCCGCGTGTCGCGCTACGGCATGATCGCCTTCGCGTCGAGTCTCGATCAGGGCGGGCCGATGGCGCGCAGCGCCGCCGATGCCGCGTTGCTGCTCGGCGCCATGGCGGGTTTCGATACGCGCGATTCGACCAGCGTCGATAGGCCGGTGCCCGATTACAGCGCGACCCTCGGCGATTCGATCAAAGGCCTGAAGATCGGCCTGCCCAAGGAATATTTCGGCGAGGGTCTGGACCCGCGCGTCGGCCAAGCCATCGAAACGGCCATTGCTGAATATAAAAAGCTCGGCGCCGAAATCATCGAGATCAGTCTGCCCAACACCAATCTCGCCGTGCCCACTTATTATGTCGTCGCCCCGGCCGAGTGTTCCTCCAATCTGTCGCGCTTCGATGGCGTGCGCTTCGGCTACCGCTGCGAGAAACCCAAGGACCTGGAAGACCTCTACAAGCGTTCGCGCGGCGAAGGCTTCGGCGCCGAGGTCAAGCGCCGCATCATGATCGGCACCTACGCGCTGTCGGCCGGTTACTACGACGCTTATTATCTCAAGGCCCAGCAGTTGCGCCGCCTGATCAGCGAAGATTTCAAGCAGGCCTTCGAGAAGGTCGACGTCATCATGGGGCCGACCTCGCCGACCGTCGCTTTCAACATCGGCGAGAAGGTCAACGACCCGGTTACCATGTACCTGTCGGACATCTATACCATCGCCGTGAACCTCGCCGGTCTGCCCGGCATGTCGATCCCCGCGGGCTTCGTTGATGGTCGGCCGGTGGGTTTGCAGATCATCGGCAATTATTTCGCCGAAGCACGTCTGCTCAATGTCGCACATCAGTATCAACAGGTGAGTGATTGGCATCAGCGGGTGCCTCCGGGTTTTGAATGATTTTGATTTGAACCGCCAAGGACGCCAAGGACGCCAAGAACGCCAAGGAAATATAGATATGAACTACATCCGACGTGCATCGCATTTTTGTGTCGTATTGCCGCACCAACCTAAAGCCAGCAATTTGAACACTCTTGGCGTCCTTGGCGTTCTTGGCGGTTCAAGAGGGTAATCTATATGCAATGGGAAACAGTCATCGGGCTTGAGATTCACGCCCAGCTCGCCACCAAGAGCAAGATTTTCTCGGGTGCGTCCATCACCTATGGCGCCACGCCCAACACGCAGGCCTGCGCGGTCGATCTGGGCTTCCCCGGCGTGCTGCCGGTGCTCAATGAAGCGGCCGTGCGCATGGCGGTGAAGTTCGGCCTCGCGGTCGGCGCCACGATCGCGCCGCGCTCGGTGTTCGCGCGCAAGAATTATTTCTATCCCGACCTGCCCAAGGGCTATCAGATCAGTCAATACGAACTGCCGGTGGTCGGTGTCGGTCATCTCGACATCGAGCTCGAAGACGGCAGCACCAAGCGCGTCGGCATCACCCGCGCGCACCTCGAAGAGGATGCCGGCAAGTCCTTGCACGAAGATTTCCACGGCATGAGCGGCATTGATCTGAACCGTGCCGGCACGCCGCTGATCGAGATCGTTTCCGAACCGGACATGCGCTCCGCGAAAGAAGCGGTCGCCTACATGAAGAAGATCCACTCGCTGGTGCGTTACCTGGAAATCTGCGACGGCAATATGCAGGAAGGTTCGTTTCGCTGCGACGCCAATGTCTCGGTGCGCCCCAAGGGCCAGGAAAAGTTCGGCACCCGCGCCGAGCTCAAGAATCTCAACTCGTTCCGCTTCGTCGAACGCGCGATCAATATCGAAGTAGAACGCCAGATCGAACTGATCGAATCCGGCGGCACCGTGAAACAGGAAACCCGCCTCTACGATTCCGACAAGGACGAAACCCGCAGCATGCGTTCCAAAGAGGAAGCCAACGACTACCGCTACTTCCCCGATCCCGATCTGCTGCCGCTGGAAATTGCCGCGGATTTCATCGAGCAGGTGCGCACCACGCTGCCGGAACTGCCCGATGCTAAGAAGCAGCGCTTCATCAGCGAACACAAGCTGTCGCCGTACGATGCCGCCGTGCTCACCGCCTCGCGCGAGATGGCCAACTACTATGAGGCCGTCGTCAAAGCCTCGGGCAGCGAGCCCAAGCTATGCGCCAACTGGGTGATGGGCGAGTTGTCCGGCGCACTCAACAAATCGAACCTGGACATCGCCGCCAGCCCCGTCAGCAGCGCCGCACTCGCCGGCCTGCTCAAGCGCATCAGCGACAACACCATCTCCGGCAAGATCGCCAAGGAAGTCTTCGAAGCGATGTGGGCCGGCGAAGGCGATGCCGATGCGGTGATCGATAAGAAAGGCTTGAAACAGATCACGGATACCGGCGCCATCGAAAAGGTCATCGACGAAGTCATCGCCGCCAGCCCGAAACAACTGGAGCAATACCGCGCCGGTCAGGACAAGCTGTTCGGCTTCTTTGTCGGGCAGGTGATGAAGATGAGCCAGGGCAAGGCCAATCCGGCGCAGGTGAATGATCTGTTGAAAAAGAAACTCGCTGTATTATCAACACGCAGGTTTGATAGGGGCAAAATTGTAGCGTGTTTTGAGAGAAGCTAAACCCGGGTTTCGCTTCGCTCAACTCAGGCTACGGCCTACGTTAGCGAGACATGACGCAGGAATTAAGCAGACGGAAACAGAGGACGAATAAAAAGCCATGAAGAAACAAGAATACAAACAGTGGCTGGAGCGGCAGAAATATCAGGCGAATACAATTACTGCCCAGATGCATCGGGCCGGAAGGGTGGAGGAGTTCTATAGCGATCTCGACGCTCATTACGAGACTGATCGACTCGCGAGCGTTATCGACGCACTGCTTTATTCAATGGATGATCGGCGACACGGGCGCCCGAATCCCACCAAAATTCCCTTCGATGGAGACACCTACAACAATCTTGCGTCATACCGTGACGCCGTTAAAAGATATCGGAAATTCCGAATGGATGAGGCGACTATTGATTCGCCGACGTCAGATAATCTCTGTCTCACATCGAGCACGGTCGGCGGCGACGAAGAAGAAGGTGGTCAGAGAATTGGGCTAGAGCGCGATATGCAGGCGGCGCTTAGAGTCAGAATTGAACAACTAGAGAATGGCCTCTCTATTACTGACGAGGGCGCAGAGCGTTCCGTGGAATCCGGATTTATCGATATAACGGCACGAGATGCAGATGGCACCACGGTCGTCATTGAGCTAAAAACGGGCGTGGCCGGACAACGTGCGATCGCTCAAATTCTGAGCTATATGGGTGACATTGTGAGTGAGCAGGAGGGCGCCAAAGTAAGAGGGATCCTGGTGGCGTCCGAATTTGATGCTAAGGCGAAAGCGGCCGCGCGGGTGATTCCAAATCTCGTTCTGCGTAAGTATAGCGTTCGATTTTCATTCTCAGACGGAACGGCTTGATCACAAGTTGGCCGCTCCGTTGGTCGCTGTTACGCTACCTCAAACAGCAACTGCTTCAAATTTGCCGAGGGAACCCGTTCCTTGAGGCGAAGGATTTCAATGCCGACGACCTGATTACTAGAGTTGAAGTCCAGAATGATTCCGGGTTGGACTTCCTCGGACTCGATGATCGCGGACTCGTCGAGGCGCAGGTAGAGCGCATCGGCCTGCTCGTCGTAGCGCATTTTCATAGCTTGTTCCTCATGGTCCTGTCGAAATAGGCGGTCACAATCAGCCGGGGGGTGGTTGTGTCATTGTAAATGACGCGCAAGATACGGTCTCCGTGTTCCGGGATGCGCCCGAGCGCATGTCGAAGTTCCCTGTCCGTCCTATCGACCTCTATCTTTATGGGGTTCTCTAGAACCCGTTCGATCCACGACAAATCAATCTTGCGATCCGCGATGGCTGATCGGGCATGTTGCGTTAGGCGGTAGCGAGTCACCGGTTACACCTTCCTTGGCGTATGTGCTTTCCATCATGGCATAGGATGGGTGCTTGGGCAATTCAGCCCGTCTGGCGCCACAAACCCGGGTTTCACTTCGTTCGATCCAGGCTACATTTCCAGCTCCGGGTAATGCCGGAAGATGCCGTCCTCGTTGAACGGGGTGCGGCGTTCCGAGGCAAGATACGCGGCAATGCCCGGTCGCTGTGCGACTTTCTCATACAGCGCAACCAATCCGGAAATCTTCGGTTCCAGTCGCGTCATCGTTTTCGGGAAGGCGTAACGCAGCCCCGCGATGATCTGGAACATCGACAAATCGATGTAGCACAGGTTTCGTCCGATCATATAGCCCTTGCCGACTGAATTGTTTTGCAGCACACGTTCGAAATAATCCAGCAACTCGGGCGCGCGCTCCTCCGTAAAATACTTCGCACGACGCCGCGCCTCGGGTTTCTGCTGGCGGTAATAAAGGTTGCTCGCGACCGGGTGATGGGTTTGGTGAACGTCCACCACCAAGTCCTCGACCGTGAGCTGCAACTGATGCGCCCACAGCCGGGCCGCCTCGGCCTTGGGCGCCAGATTCAAGCGCGGGCCCAGATACTGCAAAATGTTCGCGGTCTGTGCGATCACCTGTTTTCCGGCGCGGAGAAACGGCGGCGCGAACGGCGGTCGTTCGAGTGACGGCCCTTCCATCAGGCGCAGCATCGCGGCAACGCCCAGCCCGCGCCCCGATTCGCGCGCCACGTCCACGTAGTCGGCGCACGCCGCTTCGAGCGCCAGCCGGACAAATTCACCGCGGCCTTGAATGGAAGGCCAGTAAAAGAGTTCATAACGCATGGGGAACCTCCAGGCTTCCAGGGACCATACCTGTAATTGTCAGTAATCCAGAGGGCGGAATGCCTCCTGGTATGAATATAGTCGGAAAAGAGAAATGCCGGCATGTTCATATGTTTCGCTGTCCTCTGTTACGGGAGGACCGTACCCGGTAAACTGGCAGCATGATCGATCGTGATTCCCTGCGCCGTTTCGTCTTCGAGAATTCCCAGGTCCGTGGCCAGAGGGTGCACCTGGATGCCAGTTGGCGCGCCGTACTGGAGCGACGCAGTTATCCGCCGCCGGTGCGCGATCTGCTTGGTCAGGCGATGGCGGCGGCAGCGCTGTTGATAGCCACGCTCAAGATGCAGGGCTCACTGACCTTGCAGGTGCGTGGCGATGGTCCGGTTTCCATGCTGGTGGTGCAGGCGACCAGCGGCGGTACGTTGCGCGGGCTGGCGCACAACTGCGCCGATGTCGAGGCCGCGCCTATGCAGACCTTGTTCGGCGCCGCGCAACTGGTCATTACCATCGACCCGGAACAAAGCCGTGAACGCTATCAGGGCATCGTTGAGATCAAGGGCGAGAATCTGGCCGCTGCGCTGGAGAGTTACTTCGCCGAGTCCGAACAGCTCGCCACACGTCTCTGGTTGGCGGTGGATGAACGTCAGGCGGCGGGTCTGCTGTTGCAGGCATTGCCCGGAACCGACGAGGACCCGGATGCCTGGCAGCGTGCGGTACATCTGGCCAGCACGCTGCGCGACGCGGAGTTGCTGGGGCTGTCGGCGCAGCAATTGTTGCATCGCCTGTATCACGAGGAGGACGTGCGCCTGTTCGAGAGCCAGCCGGTGAGTTTCCGTTGCAGTTGTTCGCGCGAACGCATCGAGACGGTGCTGCGCGGTCTGGGTTACGACGAAGTGCAGAGCATCCTGCGCGATGAGGGCGTGATCGGCGTGGACTGCGAATTCTGCAACCAGCATTACGACTTCGATGCGGTCGATGCCGAGCGGTTGTTCGCGGCGGCACTCGCGCCGTCGGTGCCGAAGACGCGGCATTGAAAATATTTTGAACCGCCAAGGACGCCAAGAGCGCCAAGGATGGAATTGAGAGT
>VFSW01002135.1_pt1 | contig 29949 bp, 24 predicted proteins | sample 5358111 | NCBI WGS metagenome assembly VFSW01 (sample SAMN11554181, study PRJNA540505) | mine drainage metagenome | isolation source: sediment from site ElyBrook_90M | place: USA: Ely Copper Mine, Vershire, VT | collected 2017 | reverse complement strand
AAGGCATGCGCACGCTGGCGTGAACGGCGAGCACGGCCGGGTGACCCGGTAGTTGGGAGCCGAGTTCGAGCTTTTCGATCTGCGCATGCGCGACGGCGATGCGCGGAATCGACGCCGGGGGCCGGTGCGGGCCGGGTGCCGGCGCGGGCAGACGCGTCAGCACGACCCGGGCCGCCCGCAGATCCTCGACCCGCACGACGCGCTCGAACAAGCTCAGGGGCCTCCAATCGAGCACAACCCGGTCGGCGCTGAGCCAGACGCCCTGCCGATCGCTCAGTGTGAGGCGCGCCAGGGTCAAATGCGCGGGGAAGTTGCCCTGAAGGCCCACCAACTCGACTCGACCGGCGCTCAGGTCGCGTATCGCGCGCTCGAGGATTCGCCGGCCGGCGACGGTATTGCCGGCGACGAACAGGGCAAGGCCGGCGACGACCAGCACGCCGACGAATCCCGCCGTGATCGTGAGGGCGATTTTCAGCGGCCGACGCATCAAAATGCCTGACCCAGTCCGACGTAGATTTCGTAGGTGCTATCCGTCGAGCGGTAGCGCTGCTTGGGTACGGCGATGTCGAAGCGGATCGGGCCGATCGGCGTGTAGTAGCGCAGACCCACGCCGAGGCCCATGCGCAGGCCGTTCGGCTGCGGCGGCAGCGGGGCAGCGCCGGAGACTCGAACTTCGCCCTCGTCGACGAACACGGCGGCACCCAGGTTCTTGCCGAAGCGCTGCCGGAACTCGAGACTGCCGGCGATGATCGAGGTGCCGCCGAACGGCGTACCGTCGGCGAACTGCGGACCGACGCCTTGGTAACGCCAGCCGCGAATGGTGCCGGTGCCGCCGCCGTAGAAACGCTGGTCGGGCGGCAGACTGAGCGCGCCGGCACCCTGCGCAAGCCCGCCGAGCACGCGTGCGGCCAGCACGCTGCGCCCCCTGGCGGTCAAGCCTATTCGGTGCAGGTCCAGGTAAGCGGCGAGTTTCACCTGGGTAATCACGAAGGTTGCGCTGGTTTTTCCCATGGATCGGGTAGGCGCGACCGTGATCGAATCGCGCATGCCGTGCAGCGGATCGTCGAGCGGCGATGCGAGGTCCGTCGAGTCATAGGCGATGCCGATCGGTGTCGAGACGAGGGTGTAGGCGTGCGTCGCGCCTTCCTGGAGAATCGTTTCGACCACGGTCGCGACACCGGCGTCGGCACTCCAGAAGCCGCTCAACTTGCGCGTCAGGGTCAAGCCGCTGGTGAGCGCCTTTTGATCGTAGGCCTGTAACGACTGCTTGATCGCGCCGACCTGGATCTGGACCGCCTGCCCGCGATGTCCGAAGTCCGGCTTCAGGAGCTTCGCCCCGAGATCGTAGCCCAGCCCGGTCGCCGCACCGCCGCCGATGTTCGTTTCCGCGGCCGACAGGCTCAACTGTTCGGCATTGCCGAACACATTCCGATCGGTCCATGTCACACCGCCGCTGCCGCCAAGATCGCTCGAGTAGGCGGCGTTGATCGCCACGGCGTGCAACGGGCGCTCACGCACGACGAACGTGATCGGCACGCGACCGTTGGCATCCACGGTCGCGCCCCGCTGCACGCTGACGGCCGTGAAGACGCCGACATTCAGCAAATCCTGACGCGCCCGCTCGATCGAGGACGGTGAATAACGCTCACCGCTATGCAGCAGCAGCCGGTGGCGCACGAAGCTCTCACGCACGCGCTTCAGGCCGACGAAGTTGATCCGCCCCACACGCACTCGCGGGCCGGTCACCACATGGAATACGAGCTCGATCAACGGCGCGTGCGCCTCCTCGGTGGCGATCGGCGGATCGACCTTCGCGAACGCATAGCCATGCTCCTCGAGCGCTTGCTGCATGCGCTCCCCGCCGGCGAGCACCGCCGCGGCCACCGCCGGTTGTCCTGTTCGCAGACCGAGCGCGGCGCGTGCGAATTCGGGAGGATGTCCCTCGATCTGGACGCGCCCCAGTCGGTAGAGCGGTCCGAGCGAGAAACTCACCGCGACTTGCGCCTTGTGGCCCTTCGCAATGGCGGTCAGGTGCTCCCCGAGTGCCGGGTCTTCGAGCGGCCGGCCGTCGATCGTGATCGTGACGACCGCCTGGTAGTAGCCAAAGCTCTCGAGAACGGTCTTCAGACGGTCAAGATCGGTGCGCGCCCGCACGATCAGCCCGAACGGTCCAACCGGCGCAGGCGCACGCAAGGACTCGAGTTCGGAGGTCGCATCGAGCGTCGCGTCGAGCGCATCGCGCCCGGTCGAGGCGATCTTCACCCGGTAGGGCTGTGGGTCGGCCGCTCGAGCGCTGTGGGCACCGCAGGCGAGCGCGACTGCGAGCGCACACAAGAGCGGCGGGAGCGAGTTCAAGCGCACGGCGAACGACGCAAGTCCATCGGGGGGGGTCTCGCTGGTCGCGGCGAATGCGAACCGCGCCTATCCGCCGATTATAGCCGTGGACGGTGGCGAAGCCGGGGCTGTTCCCGACAACGGCCGGTTTCAGCCCCGCCGGCCGCTCAGGGCAGCAGTCGCGGCGTGGGAATCAGCACGACGAACTGGCAGCCCCAATCGCGCACGAAGGCCATCTGCTGCACGATCTCCTCGCTCCAATTCCACGGCAATATCAGCAGGTAATCCGGCTTGGTGTCGCGCACCCGCTCCGGCGCGTAGATCGGGATGTGCGTACCCGGCGTGAACCGCCCCTGCTTGTACGGGCTGCGATCGACCGTGTAGTCGAGAAAATCCGTACGAATGCCGCAATAGTTCAGCAGCGTGTTGCCCTTGCCCGGCGCGCCGTACCCGACGATCGACTTGCCGCGGCGCTTCAGACCGATCAGGAAGTCGAGGATGTCGCGCTTGCTCGCCTTGACCTGCTCGTCGAACCGCCGATACGTCGCCACATCGCCAAAGCCGAGGCCGAGCTCCCGCTCCCGAAGCGCATCAACACGCTCTGTGCACGGCCCGGCGGAATCCTCCGCATGCCGTCCGTAGACGCGCAACGAGCCGCCGTGGGTCGGCAGTTCCTCGACGTCGAACAAGCTCAAGCCGTGTGCCGCGAACACACGCTGCGCGGTCGAGAACGAGAAGTAGCTGAAGTGCTCGTGATAGATCGTATCGAACTGATTGCCCTCGATCAGGCGCTGCAGGTGCGGGAACTCCATCGTCAGCAGGCCGCCGGGTTTCATCAGGACCTTCATGCCGGCCACGAAGTCATTCAGGTCCGGAACGTGCGCCAGCACGTTGTTGCCGATCACGAGATCGGCGCGCCCGTGCAGTTTCACGAGGCGTTCGGCATTCGCCCGACCGTGAAACGAGACGTCGGTGCGCACGCCCTTGTCGCGTGCCGCGCGCGCCACGTTCGCCGCAGGCTCGATCCCGAGCACCGGCACGCCCGCCGCGGCGAAATGGCGCAACAAATAGCCGTCGTTGCTCGCGATCTCGACCACGAGGCTCGAGCGATTCAGGCGCAGCCGATCACGCATCGCCTCGGCGTAGCGGCGCGCATGCTCGATCCAGGCATCCGCGAACGAGGAGAAGTACGCGTATTCGGTGAATATCTGCTCCGGCGCGACGAATTCATCGAGTTGCACGAGGAAACAGGCGTGACAGACGCGCGCATGCAGCGGATAGAAAGGCTCCATTGCCTGCAACTGTCGGGCCTCGAGGAAACTCTGCACGAGCGGCGACATTCCCAGATCGGCGAAGGTCGAGAATTCCCTCGAGCCGCAGAAACGGCAGGCCCCCGCGGTCTGCGTCCCGGCATTCTCATACGCCGCGTTCATCGTCGCTTCACCCCGTCGCTGTCATCGAGGGGACCATTATATCGGCAAGCCCGACGGCATCGCGACCGGCGCGCGCCCGCGCGTCCTGACGCGCTCAGAACTTGTACAAGGCTTCGACCGCCAGCGAATCGATGCTGCTCCCGTAGGTGGCCGGCGAACCGCTGGCGTCGAGGCTCTTGACGAAAGCGCCGTGCACGTTGGAGGTGTCATAGCGGCCTTCGGCACGCAGTTCGACGTGTTGCGTCGGCGAGTAACCCACCGTCACCGTCGCCTCCTTCCACTTCTGGCCGGCACCGCTCACCGGATCGATGACCCCGGTCCGATAGCCGTTGCGGTCGTCGAAATACTCCCCGCGCAGTGACAGGCTCCACTGTTGGGTGAACTGATAATCGGCGTAGGCGGCGAGGCCGTCCCATTTGTAGGTGCGGATCGCGGCGCCGGCGGTGTCGTCCTTCTGGCTGCCGTTGTCGTAGTTCAGAATCCAGGTCAATTTGTCGGTCGCGTTCCAGGTGGCGACGACGTCGACGAGCATGCGCTGGCCTTGCGCGGCGGTAGGCACGTTGTTGACGATCCCGAGCGGTTCCCGGCCCATGTAGCCGTCGACGACCAGCGACACCGTCTTCAGCGGCGTGTAGGTCACTCCGTATTCCACGGTCTTCTGCTTGTTGGCATCGCTCACCTGGTCCCAACCGTTGTTGACACCGAGCACGAGAGACCATTGATCGTTGACCGCGTAGCTTGCCCTAAGGCCCGTGTGCGTGAACGGAATCGCATAGCCGAACAGGATGGAACGCGAGAAGTTCGTATCCCCGGTCGGCGCGATCACCTCGGCTCCCGCCAGCGTGACGAACTTGCCGAGCATCATCGTCAGCGGGCCGGTGGCGTACTGCACATAGGCCTGCGTCACGTCGAAATTCGCCCCGCCCGTGACCGGATAGGACTTGATCACCTCCGCGTCCTGGCCGGCCGTGAGGTTGAGCACGGCGCCCCATCCTTGCTTCGGTTGCCGGGCGATCGTCACGGCCGCCTGGTGCAGCGTGAAGCTGTTGGCGCGGGAGTCGAAGACACGGTCCGGCGTGCCGCTCGAGAATGCTCCGGCGCCGGATTGATACTCGTAGGCGGTATCGAGGTAGCCCGTGATGGAGATGCCGGCGGCATCGAGCATACTCGACAGACTCGGCACAGGCGCCACCGCGGGCGGGTCCGCCGCGGCCCCCTCGGTGCCGGAAGCCGCTAGCAGCAATGCCGCACCGGTGACTGCGATCCGATGTTTTCTCATGTCCTGGTAACTCCTTGGGCAATGGCTGGAGAGGAAGCCCGCCGTGGTTGCGACGCGGCGGAGCATGCGATCGATTCGAAGGAAACGCCCGGCGGCCGCTGGCCGCCGGGCGGGGCCGATGGTTACTCGATGCTCTCGCCGTGCAGCGAAATGTCGAGACCTTCGCGTTCTTCTTCCGGTGTAACGCGCAAACCGATGGTCATGTCGAGGATCTTCAGGATGATCATGCTCATCACGAAGCTCCACACCAGGGTCGCGGTCACGCCCTTCAATTGCATGAGCACGCTGCCCGTCGCGCCGCTGATTTCCTTGCTGACCAACGCGCCGGTCAACAACGCACCGACGATGCCGCCGACGCAGTGCACGCCGAAGGCATCGAGCGCATCGTCATAGCCGAGCATGCCCTTGACGGAGGTCGCCGACAGATAGCAGATGACCCCGGCCAGCAGGCCGATCAACACCGAGGAGTCAGGAGTAACGAAGCCCGATGCCGGTGTGATCGCCACGAGACCGGCAACCGCGCCGGAGGCGATGCCGAGCACACTCGGTTTGCCCTTCAGGACCCATTCGGTGAACATCCAGGAAAGCGCCGCCGCCGCGGTCGCAATGTGCGTCACCGCGAACGCCATGCCGGCGCGTCCGTCGGAGACGACCGCCGAACCGGCATTGAAGCCGAACCAGCCCACCCACAGCAGCGATGCGCCGATCACCGTCAAGGTCACGTTGTGCGGCGCCATCGACACCTTGCCGAGTCCCTCACGCTTGCCGAGCATCAGCGCCGAAGCGAGTCCGGCGATGCCGGCGTTGATGTGCACGACGGTGCCGCCGGCGAAATCGAGCTGTGTCGCCGCCATCCAGCCGCTCGGCTCCCACATCCAATGTGCAACCGGGCAGTAGACGACGATCAGCCAGATGGACATGAACCACAACATGGCCGAGAACTTCATGCGCTCCGCGAACGAACCGCAGATCAACGCCGGTGTGATGATCGCGAAGGTTGCCTGGAACATCGCGTAGACCGTCTCCGGTATCGTCGTCGCCAGGTGCGAGACACTCTCCTTGCCGGCATCATGCATGTACACCATGCCGTGGAAGAAGGCCCGCGACAGCCCCCCGATGTAAGGTGTGCTGCCGGGCGTGAACGCCAGCGAGTAGCCGACGGCCCACCACAGAATCGTGACCACGGAGGTGATCGCGAAGCTTTGCATCAAGGTCGAGAGGACGTTTTTCTTGCGCACCATGCCGGCGTAGAACAACGCAAGCCCCGGAACCGTCATCATCAGGACGAGCGCGGTGGACGTGAGCATCCAGGCGGTGTCGCCCGAATTGATCTTGTCGAAGCTCACGAGGAACGGCGCCGTGGGCGCCGCCACCGGAGCGGGCGCGGCTGCGACCGGCGCCGTGTCGGCCATCGCGGTCTGCAGCGGCAGGTAGAGCGCCAGCGCGCAGAGCAGGATCAGTCTCGGCAACTTTGTCATCAATGCGAATCCCCCTGGTTTCAAATGGCGCTCGCGTCGCGTTCGCCGGTGCGAATGCGAACGACCTGCGCGAGATCGAACACGAAGATCTTGCCGTCCCCGACCTTGCCGGTGCGCGCCGCCTTGGTGATCGCCTCGATCACCTGATCGGCGATCGAGTCGGCCACGGCGATTTCGATCTTGGTTTTTGGAACGAACTCCACCACGTACTCGGCGCCGCGGTAGATTTCGGTGTGGCCGCGCTGCCGGCCGAAGCCGCGCACCTCGGTCACGGTGACGCCCTGAACACCGACGTCGCTCACGGCCTTGCGAACGTCGTCGAGCTTGAAAGGCTTGATAATTGCGCTGATCAGTTTCATCGGTGCACACCCCTCCCCTGCGTTTATGGGACTCGGACGGCACCCGCCGCCGGCGGGTCCCGGTGTGCATCAAGCAATCCCCGTGCCAAAGACGGAGATTTCATTGTGATCAGCGACTTAGGATTTATGCACGCGGCCAACGGACGGCCACGAGCACCCGGATGGTGCGCGCACCGGGGAACTCTGCGTCAAAATGGATTCAATCGGGGGCGCTGCCGATCACGAAGCGGTCGCGGGCGGGGGGCGGCTCGGACTCATCGCGGCCCAGTTCGCGGGCGGCCTTGTGGCCGGCGTACACGGCGGCGGCGATGATCGAGGGTTGCCGGCAATCGCCGATACGCATCACGCGGCAACCGTCCTCGCCGCCGTCGGCGCCGACGAGTTCGCGGTAGAGCGCATCGTCGGGCTCACGCGAGGTGACGAGCACCAGTCCGTCTGCGGCGAGCAGCCGTTCACGGCCCGTGAATACACACGCCAGCGCGACCGCCGAGCCGTCGAAGCGCACGACCGCCTCGCTCACCCGGATGTCGACCCCGGCATCGATGAGCGTGCGCTGCGTGCGCGCCTGTTCAGCGGTGTACGCGCTCCATTCTCCGGCGCGCCCCTCCGGGGTCACGTAACAGACCTGCGCGCCGCTGCGGGCAAGCGCCAGCGCAACGAGCGGGCCCATGTAATAGTGATCGTCGTCGAAGACCACGACGCGGCCGCGCGCCAGCACGCCGTCCATGATGTCGTCCGGCGTGAGCACAAGCCCGCCGCTGACCGCGATCGGCCTCGCATGATGGCGGCCAATACCATCCCGCCGCCAACGGGCGCCGGTCGCGATCAGCACGTGTTCGGCACCGAACTCGCGGATCACGGCGGCGCCCAACCGGTCGCCGTAATAGGTGGCGACGTTCGGCAGGCGCGCAAGCTGGCCGACACGGTAGTCACGCACGCGCGCCCATTCGCCGAGGCCCGGCAGGCGGCTCTCGCGGCTGACCCGGCCCCCCGGCACACCTTCGGCGTCGGCCAGAGCGACCTCGAAGCCGCGCTTGCCGAGGATGTGCGCGGCCTCGAGCCCCGCGGGCCCGGCCCCCACGATCAGCACCGAACCGCGACCCGGCGCAACGCGCTCCGGATGCCAGCCGCGGCGCCACTCCTCGCCCATGGTCGGGTTCTGCGTGCATCGCAAGGCGGCGCCGCGGGCGTCGTGCGCGTAGCAGACATTGCAGCCGATGCACTCGCGGATGTCCTCGATGCGATCCTCGCGCAGCTTCGAAGGCAGAAACGGATCGGCGATCGAGGGGCGCGCGGCGCCGATCAAATCCAGGGTGCCGCTCGTGATCTGCCGCAACATCGTGTCCGGGGAGGTGAAGCGGCCGACGCTCACGATGGGACGCGAGGTCAGGGATCGCGCAATGCGCACGCGGCTTTCGAGCGCGGCCTCCTTGACGAAGCGCGAAGAGCCCATCTCCTCCTCGTAGTCGCCGATCACCAGATCCCACAGATCCGCGAGCGGTCCCAGCGTGGCGAGCAGTTCCTGAGCCTCGGCGGCCGTCAGGTGTTGATCGCCATGGCCGTCGATCGTGAACCGCGCGGCCACCGCGCAATGCCCGCCCACCGCATCGCGCGTCTCTTCGAGAAGTTCGCGGAACAGGCGCGCGCGCCCCTCGAGCGTGCCGCCGTACTCGTCGGTGCGCTCGTTCAAGGCGCGCGACAGGAACTCCGAGATCAGATAGCCGTGCGTCGGATAGACATAGACGATGTCGAAGCCGGCCGTGCGGGCGCGCAGCGCCGCGTCGCGGTGCCAGCGCTTCAAGCGGCGTATGTCGGCGCGATCCATGCGCTGCGACTGCACCGGATCCTCACGCCCCGGCATCGAGCGCACGCCGAGCGTCGGCTCGCGGGTCGCAAGATTCGCCACGTAACTGCCGCCGTGCCACAACTCGATGCCGGCCAGTGCGCCGTGCCGGTGGATCGCATCCGCTACCGCGGCGAGATTGGCGATATCACCGTCATCCCAATTCGACGCGAACGGATAGGGATGATCGTCCGAACTCGGATGGATCGAACAGTATTCGCTGCAAACGACGCCCCAACCACCCTCGGCCTTCACGCCGCGCATGGCCGCGAGCGTCCGCGGCAGCGCGTGGCCCATGCCGGTGCAGTGCGGCACCTGGTAGAAGCGGTTCGGCGCCGTAACCGGACCGATTCGCAACGGTTCGAACAACGCTGCATAGCGCGATGTCATCGGCTGCGCCTCCGGGCGCGAGCGCAGCGGCGCGCCGCTGCGCTCGATTGGTTTTTATATGAACGTATATTAATATTATATACTTATATAGCACGAGCTCGAACAGCGAGGAACCAGCGGTGATGCAGCGCCAATCAGGGCAGCGCCAGGCAGCCAAGGGCAAACGCCCGCGCCGGCCGCCGGCCGCGGTCGCCGCGATCGACCGTGGCTTGCATCGCGGGCCGACCAGCGTCTACGCGCCGCTCACGGACGGCGAAGTGAATCTGCTGATCGACTCCGCCTGCACGCTGCTGCGCGATTCCGGATGCCTGTTCGAACCGGGTACCGAGGCGATCGAGATGCTGCGCGCCGCCGGCTGCGACGTGAGCAGCGAGGGCATCACGCGCTTCGACCCGGCACTCGTGCGTGCGGCGCTCGCGAGCACGGCGAGGAGCACGCGCCTGTGGAATCGCGCCGGCGATGCCTGCATCGAACTGGACCAGAATCACACCTGGTTCATGCCCGGCATGACCTGCATCAAGGTGCTCGACACCCTCGAGGGCGAGCGGCGCGACAGCGGCGCGGCGGATCTCGCGGCGATCACCCGTTTGAGCGACGCGCTGCCGAACATCGATGGCGTGTGCATCGCCTGCAAGGACGTCGCGCGCTCGGACATCCACGGTGAGATAAACGAATTCGCCGTGCTCATCCAAAACACCGGGAAACCTCTCGAATATCTCTGCGAGAACGCCGAATCCTTCGCTGTCGCGATCGACATGGCGGCAGCGGTGCGCGGCTCGCACGAGGCGCTCGCGCACAAGCCGTACTTTCTGCAGATCGTCACGCCGCTGCCGCTCGGCTACTGGCGCACCCACAGCGACCAGATCATCGCCGGCGCCCGCGCCGGCGTACCGATCAGTGTCGGCACGCTGCCGATCGGCGGCGCATCGACGCCGATCACGGTGTCCGGCTCCATCGTCAACAGCCTTGCCACCGACTTCGCCGGCATGGTGCTCGGCCAGCTGGCAAGGCGCGGCGCATTCGTGATCGGCAGTTCGGACGTGAGTTTCATGGAGCCGGCGACCGGCGGCATCGGCAACTTCACGCACGCCTCGCTCGCCGACATGGCGATGCACCAGATCCGCCGCCACCTCGGCATCCCGTCGTTCACCGGATTTGCCGGCCAATCCTCGGCGCGACGCTTCAACCAGGACGCGGTCTGGGAACTCAGCGCCGGCATGATGCAGGCGTTCTTCAGCCGCCCGGCCACGCTCGACTACCTCGGCTCGATCGACGAGGGCATGACCTTCTCCCCCCACGCCCTGTGCCTGTGTGACGAACTGGCCGGCATGTTGCGCAGCCTGTGGCAGGGCGTGAGGGTCGACGCCGAATCGATCGCGCTGGACTTGATGTGCTCGCTCGGGCCGCGGGGCAATTACCTCGCGCTCGAGCACACCGCCGCGCATTGCCGCGACCAGACCTGGGCGGCGCGCTATTTCGGCGCAATGCTGCCGCTGAGCACCGGTTCCCGGCCGGACCTCGAGCTGGCCGAGCGCATCGATGCGGATCTTCGCCACATCCTGGGCGAACACCGGCCGCCCGAATTGCCGGCGCCGGTGCTCGCGGCGCTCGGCGAGATCCAGGCGCGTTTCCTCACCGCGCACGCGCACGGGGCTCGCGGCGACACGCCGCCAGACCGGGACATACGGTAAGCTTGCCGGCGCGCTGAATGACCGTGCGCCTTTTTTTAAGAGGACGAGACCGATGTACAAGCGAGTACTGCGCCTGGGATTTGCCACCTTCGCCTTGCTGGCGGCGGCCGGCGCCGGTGCCGCGCGCGCGCCCGCCAACGTCACCCGTGCGACCCTGGCGAACGGACTGCGGGTGGTGATCGTGCGCGACACCCTGGCCCCGGTCGTTACCACCGAGGTCAATTACCTGGTCGGATCGGACGAGGTACCCGCGGCGTTCCCCGGCACCGCACACGCCGTCGAACACATGATGTTCCGCGGCAGCCCCGGCTTGTCGAAGGATCAGCTCGCGGCGGTCACCGCGAACATGGGCGGGGCGTTCGATGCCGACACGACCGAGGGCGTCACACAGTACTACTTCGTCGCGCCCTCGCAGGATCTCGGCGTGGCGCTGCACGTGGAGAGCCTGCGCATGCGCGGCCTGACCGCGGCGCCGGCCGAATGGGCGAAGGAACGCGGTGCGATCGAACAAGAAGTCTCGCATGACCTGTCGAATCCAGCCTACAAATTCTACGAGCAGCTACAGGCACAATTGTTCGCCGGCACCCCCTATGCGCACACGCCGCTCGGCACCCGCCCCTCATTCGACAAGACCACGGCCGGCATGCTGAAGTCCTTCTATGATCGCTGGTACGCGCCGAATAACGCGATTCTCGTGATCGCCGGCGATGTCGACCCGGCCGCGACGCTGGCGCGCGTGAAGCGTGAGTTCGGCAGCATTGCCCGCAAGACGCTGCCGGCGCGACCGACATTCGACTTCAAGCCCGTGCACGCCATGACGGTCAAGCTGCCGACCGACAGTCCGTATGGCTCGGTGTACCTCGCCTGGCGACTGCCGGGGTCACGATCACCGGATTACGCGACCGCACTCGTGATGAGCGCGGCCCTGGGCTCGAAGCGCGCGGCACTCTATGGCATGGGCATGGATGGGACGGCGCTCTACGGCGGATTCTTCGATCAGTCGATGCCCAGGGCCGGCATCGGCATGGCGGTCGGGATTTTCGCCCGCGGCAACGACCCGACCGCAATGCTCGCACACATGCGATCGATTCTCGCGCAAGCGGCCGCCAAGGGCATCGATCCGGCGCTGATCGAGACGGCCAAGCGCAATGCGATCGCCGGGCTCGAATTCCAGAAAAACTCCGTCGACGGACTCGCCAACGCCTGGTCGAACGCCCTCGCGTTTCAGGCACTCGGCTCGCCCGACGCGATCCGGCATGCGATCGCGGCGGTGACGCCGCGGGCCGTCGACGCACTCGCCAGGGAAACGTTCGCGCCGGCGCACGAGGTCACCGCGATCCTGACGCCGCAGAGTTCGGGCAAGCCGGTCGCGGGCAAAGGCTTCGGCGGCGCCGAGAGCTTCGCCTCCGCCCCCGGAAAGTCGGTACAGCTGCCGGCCTGGGCTGCCCGCTCCTTCGCGCGCCTTGCGGTGCCTCACTCAACGCTTGCACCGGTCTCCTACACGCTGCCGAACGGCCTGCGATTGATCGTGCAGCCGGAATCGATCAGCGACACCGTCGAACTGTTCGGCCGGATCAAAACCAACGAGGATCTGCAGGCACCGAAAGGCGAGGAGGGCGTCGCGGACGTGCTCGACGGCTTGTTTAGCTACGGCACCACGCATCTTGACCGGCTGAGCTTCCAGCGCAAGCTGGATGCGATCAGCGCGCATGTAAACGCCGGCTCGAGTTTCTCCCTCGCCGTGCCGTCGACGCATTTCGCGCAAGGCGTACGGCTGCTCGCCGATGACGAACTGCACCCGGCGCTTCCGGCGCGGGCGTTTGCCGTGGTTCAACGGCAACAAGCCGGCCTGGTCGCAGGACAGATCCGGTCGCCGGGCTTTCTGTTGCAGCTCGGCCTGGACAAGGCCTTGCTGCCGCCGCGCGATCCGCAATTGCGCTATCCGAAGCCTCGACAAATCATGGCCTTGACGCTCCAGCGCGTCAAAAACTACTACGCGCGAATCTTCCGCCCCGACATGAGCACCATCGTGATCGTCGGCAACGTCGATCCGGCGGTGGCGAAACGGGTCGTCGAACAGAGCTTCGGGGCATGGCGCAGCCGGGGAACGCGGCCGACGGTCGATTACCCGGCGGTGCCGCCCAATAAGCCCGGACACCTGTACGTTCCCGATCAGAGCGCATCACAGGACAGCGTCAACATGGCGCAGACGCTCGACGTCACCCGTGACGACCCGGCGCGCTTCGCCCTGAATCTCGGCAATCAGGTGCTCGGCGGCGGCTTCTACGCATCGCGCCTGTACCATGACCTGCGGGAGAAATCCGGGCTGGTCTACACGGTCGGCACGAGTTTCGCCTTCGGCAAACATCGCAGCACCTACACGGTGAGCTTCGGTGCCGATCCGGACAAGGTCGCGGCGGCACGCGCGATCGTCGTCCGGGATTTGACCGAGATGCAACGCGCACCGGTCTCGGCAAGCGATCTGAACCGCGCCAAGGGCATCTTGCTGCGGCAGATTCCGCTGGGCGAATCGAGCTTCGGCGGCATCGGCGGCCAACTGCTCGATCTCGCGATCGAGGGCAAGCCGCTCGACGCCATGAGCATCGCGGCGCGCCACTACCTCGCACTGACCGCGGCCCAGGTCGAGCGCGCCTACGCACGACACGTGCGCCCGGCGGCGTTCGTCACGGCGGTCAAGGGGCCCCCGCCCCCTCCCGCGCGCGGGGCCGCCGCCGCGCGCGGGGTCACTCGGCGAACAGCTTCTTGAATGCGGCGGCGCGGAAACCGACGGTGACGGCGCCGTCCTTGCGCACCACGACCGGCCGACGGATCAGCGCCGGGTGCTCCTTGAGGAGCAACAGCCACTCCGGCTCGCTCGCCGGAGTCTTGCGCTGGGGCAGCAAATTGCGCCAGGTCGTACCGCCCTTGTTGATGAGTGCTTCCCAGCCGCCGAGTCGGCCGGACCAGTCCCGCAGCAGCGCCGCCGGCACCGGCGCGGCGCGGTAGTCGACGAATGAATACTCGACCGCGGCCCGCTCCAGCCAGTGCCGCGCCTTGCGGCACACATCGCAGTTCGGCAATCCGTAGACGATCACACTCATCACTCACGCTCTCCTCGGGCCCGGACGCGCAGCATATGCGAGCACGCCGGGCGCCGCACACCGTCCGCAGTTTCGCTTACAATTGAGACGGGCCGTTGCAACCGGCATCCATGCCGATCCGGCGCAAATCACGAAGGCTGCCGGTGCATCACGACGAGCTGATACAGGGGTTGGTGGCACTACTTCAGGTGGTGCTGGTCGATCTGACGCTGGCGGGCGATAACGCCATCGTCGTCGGCATGGCGGTGTCCGGACTGCCGTCACGCCAGAAGCGCCCGGCAATCCTGGTCGGGATCCTCGGCGCCACGCTGCTGCGCATCGCGCTGAGCGTGGTGACGCTGCGCCTGCTGCAAATCGTCGGCCTGGTGCTCGCCGGCGGCCTGCTGCTGCTGTGGGTCGCGTGGAAGATGTATCGCGAACTGCGGCGGCGCGCGGCTTCGCCATCCGCACCCGCCGCCTCGAAGACGCTGCGCCAGGCGATCATGCAGATCGTGCTCGCCGATCTGTCGATGAGCTTCGACAACGTGCTCGCCGTCGCCGGCGCCGCCCAAGGGCACCTGTGGGTGCTGATCGCGGGACTCGCGCTGTCGGTCGTGCTGATGGGATTCGCCGCGAACTGGATCGCGCGCGGACTCGAGAAGCGACCCGCGGCGGCATGGGCCGGCCTGTTGATCGTGCTCTATGTGGCGCTGCATATGATCTGGGAAGGCGCCCATCACGTGCTCATGCGCTTTTGAGCCTGCCTGCCCCACAGCCATGCGCCGCCGGTTGGCTCACTGCGCCGATCCGGCTAGCATGACCCGTACGAACTGATCGAGGAGCCAACGATGACCGCTTCTTCCCTGTCGCGACGCGCCTGCGTCATGCTGGCCGCATTTTGCGGCACCGTGGCGCTCGCCGCCGGCCAACCGACCGTCCCGCCGTCGGCCCCGGTCAAGCCAAAAGACGTCTTCGCCCACCTGAAATTCCGCAACCTCGGCCCCGCGATTGCCGGCGGCCGGGTCACGGCGGTCGCCGGCATCGCCGGCAACCCAAGGGTCTACTACGTCGGCGCCGCGGCGGGCGGCGTATTCAAGACCACCGACGGCGGCCTGAGCTGGAAGGCGGTCTTCAAACACGAAGCGACGAGTTCGATCGGCGCGATCGCCCTTGCCCCCTCCAACCCGAACCTCGTTTGGGTCGGGACCGGCGAGGCGAACATCCGCAATGACGTGATTCCGGGAGCCGGCGTCTATCTGTCGACCGATGCCGGCAAGAGCTGGCGGCGCATGGGCCTCGAGAACGTCGGCCAGATCGGCCGCATCGTGGTCGATCCGCATGACCCGGATCACGTGCTCGTCGCCGCCCTCGGACACGAGTGGCAACCGAACGCCGATCGAGGTGTTTACCTCACCACCGACGGCGGCAAGACCTGGCGAAAGTCGCTGTTCGTCAACGACCGGAGCGGCGCGATCGACGTCGCCATGCAGCCAGGCAATGGCCAGGTCGTATTCGCCGCAACCTGGCAGGCGTATCGCCGCCCCTGGATGCTCCACGACGGCGGTCCGGGCTCGGGCATCTGGAGATCCACCGATGGCGGCGCAACCTGGAAACGGCTGACGAAGGGCCTGCCGGCCTCGCCGATCGGCCGCATCGGCCTGGCGATGGCGCCGAGCGATCCGCAACGCATCTACGCGGTGCTCGAGGCGCCGATCGGCAAGGGCTCGCTGTTCGTTTCCGACGACCTTGGCGATCGCTGGCACAAGGTCACGGACAACCACGCGCTGAACGTGCGCGGGTTCTATTTCACGACGCTCGAGGTTTCCCCGCAGGACGCGAACCGGGTGTATTTCCTGGGTTTCCAGCTGCTCGAATCGGACGACGGCGGCAAGACGGTGCGGGTGATCGACCCGAACGTGCACGTCGATCATCACGCGATGTGGATCGATCCTGCGAATCCCGAACGCATGATCCAGGGCAATGACGGCGGCGCCTATCTGTCGCTCGACGGCGGCAAGACCTGGCGCTTTCTCGACGGCATGCCGATCGAACAGACCTACATGGTCGCCGCGGACGGCAAAACGCCGTACGATCTGTGCACCGGACTGCAGGACAACAGCGGTTGGTGCGGGCCCTCATCATCGCTCGCCGACAACGTCGTTTCAGGCAACGACTGGTACACGGTCATCGGCGGCGACGGTGAATACGCAGTGCCGGCGCCTTCGAATCCCGATGTGATCTACGCCGATGCCGAGGACGGTTCGATCGTGCGCTTCGATCGCAGGACCAAGCAAAGCACGTTCATCATGCCCTACCTTCACGGGCCGGGCTTCGTCAACGACCTGTCCACCGCGCAGCAACGGATACGTTTCAACTGGACACCGCCGATCGCGGTCGATCCGCGCGATGAGAACGCGGTGTACATCGGCGGCAACGTGCTGCTGAAGTCGACGGACGGCGGGTTGAACTGGAAGATCATCAGCCCGGACTTGACGCGCAACGACAAGGCGAAGCAGCAGCTGTCCGGCGGGCCGATCAATTACGATCTGTCCGGCGCGGAAACCTACGACACGATCCTCTCGGTCCAGGTGGCACAGAGCGACCCGCAGGTGCTCTGGGTCGGCACCGACGACGGCCTCGTATCGGCTTCGCGCGACGGCGGCGCGACCTGGCACAAGGTAACACCCGCGGGCGCGCCGGCGTGGGCGCGCGTCTATCAAATCGACGTCTCGCGAACCGCCCCCGGCACCGCCTACGTCGCCTTCGATGGACACGAAATCAATGATGACAAGCCCCATGCCTATGCAACCACCGACTACGGACAGCACTGGCATCGCATCGATGCGGGGCTGCCGCAAAACACCTCAGTGCTGGTCGTGCGTGCCGATCCGCGCGATCCGCGGGTGCTCGCCGCCGGCACCCTGACCGGAGTCTGGATTTCCCGCGATGCCGGCCATCGCTGGACCCGGCTCGAGTCGAACCTGCCGACGATGCCGATCTTCGATCTGAAGTTCGTCCGTGGCGACCTCGTGCTCGCGAGCCATGGGCGCGGCCTGTGGGTGCTCGATCATTTTGCGGCCGTGGCCGAGCTCGATCCGCACGCGCTGCCGGGACATCTGCGGCTGTTCACGCCGGGAACCGGCGTCGAGTATCAGCGTTGGAGTCGCGGCGAGGGCGCGGAGCCCGCGTTCGTCGCACCGAACGCGCCGAACGGCGTCATCATCGACTACAGCCTGCCGAAGACGCTCAAGGCCGACGCCCACCAGAAGCGGCTGCACCAGACACCGGTGCGGATTCAGATCCGCGACGCTCAAGGCACGCTGATCGCAACCCGCTACGGCAAGTCCCGATACGGTGTGAATCGCTATGTCTGGGACATGCTCTACGATGGACCGACGAGGACGGATTTCGAGAATCCGCCGGTTGCCGGCGAGCCGCCGGCGGCCTTGCAAGGCGTGCAGGGACCGCCGGTGTTGCCGGGCCTCTACACGATCAGCGTGACGGCCGGCGGCCGGACCGAGACCGCGAGCGCCCGGGTGGTGGCCGACCCGAACCAGCCGCCCGCCCTCGCCGCACAGCGCCAGTCTCTGCAAATGGCCCTGATCACCCGCGCGCAGGCGGATGCGGTGAATCGGATGCTGAACCGCTTGAGCTCGATGCAATCCCAGCTCGGCGCCTATCGCCACAGCGTCGCAAAGCAGGCAAGCGGCATCGACCCGGCGCAACACGCCGCGGCAAAGGCGCAGGCCGCACTACTCGCGCAGGCCAAGTCCCTCGACAAGCAGCTTGGCAAGTTCAAGGACTCGGTCTACAACCCGAAGGTGCAGCATAAGGTCATCGAGGACTCCCTTCATCAACTCACCGATCTGCAAGGCGCCGTCGCCGCCGTGGCGGCCCAGTTCGCCACGCTCGGCACTCAGGCGCCGACCGCGCCGTTGCTGGCGATCGAGAAGCAGATGGCCGCGCGTGTCGATGCCAAGCTGAGGGTGTTCAATGCCTTGCTCGCGGGCGATGTCGCGCGCTACAACCAGGCCGCGTTTGCCGCCGGAGCACCGACGATCGGTGCAGGCTCGCCGATCGAGGTTGCGGCCGCCCCGAGCGTCGATTAGACGCGCGGCCGATGCGTCGGCGACACCGTTGGTTTATCCTTCGGCCCACCCATGAAACCGCACACGCTTGAATTCGACGGCATCGTCTATCCGGACGGAGCCGCCTCCGATCCGCGCACGCTCGGCTGGATGAACGGCTCGCCGCCACCGCCGGAGAAGCGCATCCGCTTCGAGGATGACCGCTTTCTGGAATTCCCGCGCCTGCGCTGGACTCTGTCGCACCTGCGCGAATTGCTGCCGACCGCAAACGTCTGGCGCGGCGGCCTGCCGCCGAGTGAGATCGGCGCGGTGGATGCCGAGGCCGAGGCCGGCATCGATGCGCTGCGCTTCACCGACATGAACGGTGGGAGGCGCGATTGGGCTTCCAGCCTCGAGGACACCTACACCGACGGCATCATCGTGCTGCATCGGGGCCGGCGCGTCTACGAACGCTATTTCGGGGCGCTGCAGGCACACCGCCCGCACGGGTGTTTTTCGATCACGAAGTCCTACGTGGCGACCATCGCCGCATGCCTGCTGCACGAAGGGGTGATCGAGGAGTCACGGGTCGTGCCGTTCTATCTGCCGGAAATGGCCAACACCGCCTATCGCGATGCGACCCTGCGGCATTTGCTCGACATGCAAGTCGGTGTCGCCTACTCCGAGGAGTACTCGGACCCCCGCGCCGAGATCTGGGCCTACGCACGCGCAGGCGGCCTGCGACCGCACACCACGGACCGCAGCGGTCCGCAGAACTACTATGAGTTCCTGACGACGCTTCGCAAACAGGGCGAACATGGTCGCGCCTTCGACTACAAGACCGTCAACACCGAGGTGCTGTGCTGGATCATGAAGCGTGTGACCGGTATCGGCCTCGCCGAAGCGCTCTCACAACGGCTCTGGGCGCCGCTCGCCTGTGAGACGGATGCTTATCTCAGCGTCGACTCCATCGGCGTCGAAATGGGCGGTGGCGGCCTCAGCGCCTGCCTGCGGGACGTGGCCCGCTTCGGCGAAATGCTGCGCCGCGACGGCGATTGGCAAGGCACCCAAGTCGTACCGGCGAGCGTCGTCGCCGAGTTGCGCCGCGGATCCGAGCCGACCAAGGTCCCCGCAGACGAGTACCCCTTGCTGCCCGGCTATTCCTACCGCAACATGTGGTGGATCGCGAATGACGAACTTGGCACCTTCGAGGCCCGCGGCATCCATGGGCAACGACTCTTCGTCGCGCCACGCGCCGAGGTCGTGATCGCCCGCTTCGCCTCGCATCCGGTCGCAACGAGCGCGGCGAACGACCCGATCACATTGCCGGCCTTCCACCACATCGCGCGTTTTCTGGCGCGTGGATGAGCGTGTCTCAGCGCAGTTGGCTGTCCTTGCTGCCGCGCCGATTGTAGCCGCTGAAGCGCGCCTCATCACGGTCACGCTCGCCTTGACACGTCACGCACAGACGCACGCCGGGAATCGCGGCTCTGCGCGCTGGCGGGATTTCGACTCCGCAGGCCTCACAATGGCTGAGGGAATCTCCCTTCGGAAGGAGGCTCTGCGCCCGGCGCACACCGTCCTTGACGGTGGCGTCTATTTGATCGTTGACCGCGTTGTCTCCGGCCCAACCCGTCGCCATGCTGCGAACTCCCCGATTCCTTTGCCTGCCGCCCCCGATCGACCAACCCGAAGCATAGCGCAGACCTGGCCGACCAGGATTCGCATTAAGGACCAATGAACAAACAAGAATTGCGCGCCACGATCTCGCTGGCCGCCATCTTCTCGCTCAGGCTGCTCGGCCTGTTCATGATCTACCCGGTGTTCGCGGCCTATGCGCATACGCTGCGGGGCGCGACACCCTACAAGATCGGGCTGGCCCTCGGCATCTACGGGCTGAGCCAAGGATTGCTGCAAATCCCTTTCGGGATGCTCTCCGATCGATTCGGGCGCAAGCGCATGATCGTCATTGGGCTTGCGCTGTTCGGAGCCGGCAGCGTGGTCGCCGCGCGGGCCACGTCGATCGACGGCATCATCATGGGCCGGGTATTGCAGGGTGCCGGAGCGGTCGGCGCCGTGATCCTCGCCTTGGTGGCCGACCTCACCCGGGAGGAAATCCGCACCCAGGCCATGGCGATGGTCGGCATCACCATCGGCTTTTCGTTCATGCTCGCCCTGGTGGCCGGCCCGCTGCTGGCCGGCATCGTCGGCGTCAGCGGCATTTTCTGGCTGATGCTCGCGCTCGCGCTGCTCGCCGTCGGCATCGTCACCTTCCTCGTCCCCACGCCCCCGACCCACCGACTGCACCGGGATGCCGAGACGGTACCGGCCATGTTCGGCGCGGTGCTGCGTAACACGCAGTTGCTGCGACTGGACTTCGGAATCTTCGCGCTGCACGCGATGTTGACCGCCAGTTTCCTGGTGATCCCCGCGCTGCTGCACGCCCGGCTGCACGTCGACAGCCAGGATCAATGGATCGTCTACCTGCCGGTGCTGGTCGCGTCCGTGCTCGTGATGCTGCCGGCGATCATTTTCGCCGAGCGGCGCCGGCGCATGAAGACGGTGTTTTTGCTGGCGATCGCGGCGCTCGCCGTGAGCCAGCTGATGTTGCTCGCCGGCGGCCGGCAGCTGTTCGTCCTCTTGGGGGCCATCACGCTGTTCTTCGCGGGGTTCAACGTGATGGAGGCCAGTCTGCCTTCGCTCATCACCAAGACCTCGCCGCCCACCGCCAAAGGCACCGCGGCCGGCGTCTATTCGAGCTCACAGTTCCTCGGCATCTTCGCCGGTGGTGTTGCCGGCGGCTGGATTCACCAAATCGGCGGCAGCGCGGCGGTGTTCCTCGCCTCCGCCGGCATCGCCCTGGTGTAGTTCGTGGTCGCCGCGACAATGCAACCGCCGAGTCACCTGTCGACCCGGCTGATTCGCCTCGGCGGCGCGCTCAAGGTGGATGCGCCCCTGCTGGCGGCGAAATTTCGCGCCTTGGAGGGCGTCGCTGAGGCCGTCGTGGTCGAAGAGGAGCGCGTGGTCTACCTGAAGGTCGATTCGCGCACCTTCGACTCAGCCGGCGCGCAGGCGCTCGCCACTTAGATCCTTAGAGCGCGTTGAAGATGCTGCCGACCAGATCGCTCGCCAGACCAAAGCCCGCACCCATGCCCAGCCCGGACACCACGTTGCTCATGAAGCCGCCGCCGCTCGAACCATAAGACTGGGCGCTCCAACCGCGCGGCTGCATGCCCGGCTGCATGCCCGGCTGCACGGTCGCCGCCACGTGGCTCTCGAGAGCGTGGATGTATTGCGCCATCTGTTCGACCAGCATCATGGTCGTTTGATTCTGTTTCTGCACCGCGAGTGCCGCCTCGCGCAGATCGAGCACCAATTCACGCGCCAGCGCAGGGTCGCTGACTTTCGCCTGCAGCTTGTCGGCGAGACCCTTGATACCCTGGGCCACCTGGTCGGCCTGGGTCTGCAGCTGAACGGCTTGGCTTTCGGCGGTCTGATAATCCATGATTCGACGCTCTCGGATGGAAGTGACGACATGCTTCGATCGCGCCCGCCGCCGTTGGTTCCGCGAGGCTGCGCCGCCGCGAGGGCGAAGCTTCAGTTCGGCTGCCGCCCGTGCAACCTGGCGATCAGGTCCGCCTCGCCGCGGCTCAGCCCGAGACTTTCGGTCAACTTGCCGACGCTCGCGCCGCGCCGCGCCAAATCGATGGCCTGATCGAAGGAACGCGCCTCGCCGCGCGACTCGAGCGCCACCAGGCGCTCGGCGAGGCGGGCATGGGCGGCTTCGAGTCGCTCCAGGCGCTGCGCGGTCCGCGTCTGCAGCGCCTCCTCGGCGGCGCCTGCGAGCGCCGCGCTGCGGGCCCGCGCGATGCGCGCCGCGCGCATCGCCACCACCACGAGTGCGCACGCGATCAAGGCGATCCCGGCTGCGATCGCTGCAAGCACCGTCCCCATCAGGCGTACTCGTCGATCACGGCGTCCGGAATTCGGTGCCTGCCGGTGGCGGCGCTGTCGGCGCTGTCGGACGGCGGCTGTTCCTCCTGCGGTGGGGTCCCTGTCTGGCCGTCGCGGCGCTGACGCCGATCGGCGATCGGCAGCGCGGGGTAAAGCCCGGAATTGCTCAACCGATCGACTTCACTCATGGCCTAGTGCCTCCCTGGCGTATGGCGGTGGATCGTTCCCGGTCCGCGGGCGGCACCCGCGCCGCCGCCCGGTTCGCGACATCCGCGGTGTCGGCGACCCGCGGCCCGTCGGGCGTCACGGTATTCATCAACATGACATCACGCTGGCGCGCGGTCCGGGTGTCTCCCGGCACCGACTCCTCCAGGATGAGGATGGATACCCGGCGATTGGCGCTGCGGCCGGCCGCCGTGGCATTCGAGGCCACCGGATGGTACTGGCCGAAGCCGACGATCTCCAGGCGCATCGGGTCGACGCCGGCGCGTGTGAACTCATGGACCACGCTCGCGGCACGGCCCGCCGAGAGTTCCCAGTTGGAGGGGAACTGCGCCGTGTGGATCGGTCGATCGTCGGTGTGTCCCTCGACCCGGATCGGGTTCGGGAAGGGTTGCAACACGCCGGCGAGTTTCTTCAGCACCGGCAGCGCGGCCGGCGCGAACGTGTCCGAACCGCTCGCGAACAGGATGTCGGTGTTGATCTCCACCTCCAACCACAGGCTGCGGCGGCGCACCGTCACGAGCTTCGCATCGATCAGGCTCTTCAGTGCGTCCTCGACCCGGCTTTGCAGACGCATCAGGGCACCCGCGGCCTGGCCACCCAGGCCGCCGCCGGCGAACTGCGTGGCATGCAACACCTGCTGATTCGGCGACGCGGGCGATTGTTTCGGCAGCTTCATGAGCGCGGTCGGCGAAACTCCCGTCAGCGGCTTCGTACCGCCTTTACCGGTCGCGCGCCGCCCGATGTCGATCGGCTCGGTGGTCATCGGCGCGCCGCGGAAGGCCGCGATCAGGGAATCCGAGAGCACGCGGAACTTGCCCTCGTTGACCGAAGACATCGCGTACATCACGGTGAAAAGCGCGAACAGCAGCGTCACGAGATCGCCGTAGGGGATCGCCCAGGCTTCCGTGTTGACGTGTTCTTCGTGCTTTTTCTTGCGTGCCATGGCGGATCAGTGGTGAAAGTAACCCTTCAGCTTGGTCTCGATGTTGCGCGGATTCTCGCCCTGGGCAATCGCGATGATGCCCTCGATGACCATCGTGCGCAGTTGCACCTGATCATGCAGGATCGACTTCAGTTTGTTGCCCATCGGCAGCAGGAGGAGGTTTGCGAACGAAATCCCGTAGACGGTCGAGACGAATGCGGCCGCGATGCCGGCGCCGAGCTTCGACGGATCGGCCAGATGTTCCATGACCGCCATCAGACCCATGACCGCGCCGATGATGCCGAGCGTCGGCGAGTAGATCCCCATGCCCTCGAAAACCTTCGCGGCCTGGAGGTCGAAGTGCTCGATCGTCTCGAGTTCGATTTCCATGCTCGAGCGGATCGCGTCGGGCTCGCCGCCGTCGACCAGGGACTGCAGCCCCTTCTTGAGAAAGGCATCCTTCTCCTGCTCGACCGCCGACTCCAGACCGAGCAGGCCCTGCTTGCGGGCTATGTTGCTCCACTCGACGATCTTGCCGATCATCGCGTTCGAATCGTTGGTGGGCGGCTTGAACACCCAAGGAATGATCTTCCAGGCACGCAGGAAGGTCGCCAGCCGGGTCTGCATCAAACTCGCCGCGAACGTGCCGAGAATCACGATCACGAAGGCCGCGCTGCTCACCAGGGCGCCGGCGGTGCTGCCCTTGAGAATCGCGCCGCCGATGACGGCGACGAGGGCGAGCGGGACGGCTATGAGGCTTAGGAAATCCATGGCCTCAATCCGGCGCGAGCCATTCGCCGAGTCGCGCCCGCAAACGCACGAGCGCCTGGCCGTGAATCTGGCAAACCCGCGACTCCGACACCTCGAGCACCTCGCCGATCTCGCGAAGGTTCATCTCTTCGTCATAGTAAAGCGACAGCACGAGCTTCTCGCGCCCCGGCAGCGCCTCGATCGCGGTGGCCAGCGCGGCGCGAAATCCCTCGTCCTGGATGTTGTCGAACGGTCCGGGACGCTCATCGTGCGCGTGCTCGAGTGGACTGGTGTCATCGTCGCCCGGCCCGACCTGCTCGAAACTGAACAGGCGGCAGCTCGCCGCATCCTGGAGGTGCTTGTGGTACTCCTCGATCGAGATGCCGAGCGCCGCGGCGATGTCACCGCCGCTCGCATCGCGGCCGCTCGCGTTCTCCAGCCGACGAATCGCCTCGGTCATGGCCCGCATGTTCCGGTGCACCGAGCGCGGGGTCCAATCCGATTTGCGCACTTCATCGAGCATCGCACCGCGTATGCGGATGCCCGCGTAGGTCTCGAAACTCGCCCCCTTGGTCGCCGAATAGTGTTGCGCGGCGTCGAGCAAACCGATCATTCCGGATTGAATCAAGTCGTCCACCTCGACGTTCGGCGGCATCCGGCTCACCAGATGGTAGGCGATGCGTTTGACGAGGTCGGCATGGCGCATGACCAACTCATGTTGAGGAATCTGATCGACCGGCACGTCCGAATCCGCTGGCGGCGTCGGCTTGCCGTGATTGGCGCTCGAGTACTGTGTGCTTGCTCTCATTGCAATACCGTCGAAGGAGCCATCCGGGCCCCCAACATGCGTTCGACGAAAAACTCCAGATGACCACGTGCGCCTTTCGGCACGGACCATTTATCGGCCTTCGCGGCCAGATTCTTGAGGGCCTGGGACGAAATTGATGCCGGATAGGCGTCGACGACCGCGGTTTGGCGCTGGACGGCGCGGCGCAGGTACTCGTCGTGGGGCACCGAGCCGGCGAATTCGAGGCCGACATTGAGAAATCGGTCACAGACGCGCTGCATTTTCTGAAAGAGCTCAGGCCCCTCGCCGGAGCGGCGGGTCTGATTGGCGAGAATCTGGAAGCGTTGCACACCGTGTTCCCGGCTGAGCACCTTGATCAATCCATAGGCGTCGGTGATCGAGGCCGGTTCGTCGCAAATAACCACCACGACGTGATGCGCGGCCTGCGTGAACGTCACCACGCTGTCGTGCAAGCCGGCCGGGGTGTCGATGATCAGGGTGTCGATGCGGTGATACAGGTCGCTGAACGCACGGATGAGCCCCGCGTGTTCGGCCTGCGACAGGTTTGCCATGCGCTTGCTGCCGGAGGCGGCGGGCACCACCTGCAGCCCGTGCGGACCGGTGACGATCACGTCTTCAAGCGCGCAGTCGCCGTTGATCACGTGGCCCATGTGGAAGCGGGTGTGCAAGCCGAGAAGCACATCGACGTTCGCCAGACCGAAGTCGGCATCGACCAGCATGACGTCGCGGCCGGAGGCGGCGATGGAGACGGCGAGATTCGCCGAGATCGTCGTCTTGCCGACGCCGCCCTTGCCGCCCGTGACGGCGAGCACCTTGACGGGTCGTGCGGCGTTCAGGCGTGCGAGATTGTCGGCCTGATTGCGCGGTAATCGGTGGTCATGCATGGTGTTGAACTCCGCCGAAATGGCGTGCAAGAGAGTTTTCGTCGCGATGCGGGGACACGTTCTGCTTCAAGCAGGAAGCGACCTTCACGAGCCAGATACGCCGCCGGTGAGCCGCGTGCAGATCCTCCGGTACACGCTGGCCGTTGCAAAGGTAGGCGATCGGCAAGCCATGGCGGACCGCGGTCGACAGCGCCGCACCGAGGCTTGCCGCCTCGTCGATCTTGGTCAGAATGCACGCAGCCGGCGCGAGCCCCGCGAAGGCCGTGGCCGCCTCCCGCAAGGCATGTGCCTCTCCCTGGGCGGGAAGCGCCAGAAAATAGCGCGCGTGGGCGGCGCCGGTCTTGAGAACCTCGAGCTGTTCGGCGAGGCCCGGGTCGCGCGGCCCGAATCCGGCCGTGTCGATCAACACCAGTTTCTTGCCACGCAGGCGTTCGAGCACCCGGGCGAGGTCGGCCGCGCCGTCGGCCGCGTGCATCGGCACACCAAGGATGCGGGCATAGGTGCGCAACTGCTCGCGGGCGCCGATTCTAAAACCGTCGGTGCTGACGAGCGCGAGATCATCGGCCGCGTTGCTTACGCACCAGCGGGCTGCGAGCTTCGCGATGGTGGTCGTCTTGCCGACGCCGGTCGGTCCGACGACGGCCGCGACGCCGCCGCGCAGACAGGTCGTATCCTCGATCAGCGGCAGGGATTTGGCGAGCAACGCCAGCGGGATGCGCGCCGGATCGGCAAAACGCGTGTCACGCGGCGTCGAGGCGGCGATTTTCATCGCCACGTCCGGTGTGATGTCGAGCGCCGTCAACTCCTCGAGCACGCGCGCTTTCAGAGGTTCGGCCGCGCGGGTGCCACTCCAGGCGAGATTCGCCAGCCCACCTTCCAGCAGCCGGCGCATGTCCTGCAACTCGCGCCACATATCCTGGTAGGAGGGATCCGCGCCCGGCGGCGGCGGCACCACGACCGGTCGAGCGGCCTCGCGTACCGGGCGCACCGCCGCGGCCGCCGGCTTCGGGGCGACGGGCTCAGCCACGACCGGGGTCGGCGCCGCGGCCGCCTCGCGCCGCCGACCTGTATCCGCGATTAGCGTCTCGTCGTAGTCGACGGCAGCAATGACCTCGATGCCTTCCTCGGTCCGCCGACTGGAAAGAATCACGGCTTCGGGGCCCTGTTCCTGCCGGACCTCGGCCAACGCGAGCCGCATGCTGGCGGCGATGTAGCGCTTTATCTTCATGTGCACCTCTTTGCAATCAAGCGGGCATTCATCGGCCGACCGCCGCGATCACACGCACGCGCCGGTTCTCAGGGATTTCGTTGTAGGCGAGGACCGCGAGATTCGGTGTAGCGTGGCGCATCAGGCGCGCGACCCACGGCCTGATCCGCGGCCCGACCAGCAGCACCGCCGGCTCGCCGGCGGCCTCCTGACGTCGTGCGCTGTCGATCAGGGACTTTTGAATGCGGTCGGCAAGCCCGGGCTCGAATCCAGGGCCTGATTCCCCGCCCCCGGCCATCGAATCCTGCAGCGTCTGCTCGAGCCCTGCATCGAGCGTGATCACCGGCAGCTCCTCGCGCAATCCGCTAACGCTCTGCACGATCGAGCGCCCGAGCGCGATGCGCGCCGCCGCGACCAACGCGGCCGGCTCCTGCGTCTTCGGCGCGAGCTCGGCGAGCGCCTCGCAGATCGAACGCAGGTTGCGAATCGACACGCGCTCCTGCAGGAGGCTTTGCAACACCTTGACGACCACGCTCATGGGCAGCAGCTTCGGCACCAAATCCTCGACGAGCTTCGGCGCGCTCTTGCCGAGGCGGTTGAGCAGCTGTTGCACCTCCTCGTGACCGAGCAGTTCGTGCGCATGGGTCTGCAGGATGTGGCTGAGGTGCGTTGCGATCACGCTGCTCGCATCGACGACGGTGTAGCCTTGCGCCTGGGCCTGTTCGCGCCGCGCCTTGTCGATCCACACCGCCGCCAGTCCGAAGGCCGGATCCTTGGTCGGCGTACCCGGAATGCTGCCGGAGATCTGCCCCGGATTGATGGCAAGCTCCCGGTCGGCGAACACTTCGGCTTCGCCCACCGGGGCGCCGAGGATGGTGATGCGGTACGCATTCGGCGCCAGTTCGAGATTGTCGCGGATGTGCACGGCCTGGATCAGGAAGCCGAGATCTTCGGACAATTTCTTGCGGACCCCCTTGATCCGACCCATCAGTTCGCCGCCCTGATTGCGATCGACCAGCGGAATCAACCGGTAGCCGACCTCGAGGCCGATCAGATCGACCTGCTCGACGTCATCCCAGGAAAGTTCACGCTGATCGGCCGAGGGCTTCGGCGCTTGCGCCGCCGGGGCGGACGCCGCCGCATGCTGCGCGGTACGCTGCTTGACCAGAAAGAAGGCACCGGTCCCGCACAGTGCGGCCATCGAGAGAAACACCAGGTTCGGCATCCCGGGGATGATGCCGAGCAGCCCCAAGATTCCCGCCGTGACCGCGAGCGCGCGCGGCTGACCGAGAACCTGCGCCATGATCTGCTGACCCATGTCGTGCGGACGGGACACGCGTGTCACCAGGATCGCGACCGACACGGACAGCAACAACGAGGGAATCTGCGCCACCAGCCCGTCGCCGATCGTCAACAGCGCGTAGGTCTTGCCCGCATCCGCGAGCGACATGCCGTGTTGGGTCGCGCCGATCACGGTGCCGCCGAACAGGTTGATGAACACGATCAGGATGCCGGCGACGGCGTCGCCGCGGATGAACTTGCTGGCACCGTCCATGGCGCCGTAGAAATCGGCTTCCTCGCGGATTTCCTGACGACGGGTCACCGCCTCGGCCTGCGTGATGATGCCGGCGTTCAGATCAGCGTCGATCGCCATCTGCCGGCCGGGCATCGCGTCGAGGGTAAAACGCGCGCTCACCTCCGAAATTCGCCCGGAGCCCTTGGTGATCACCACGAAATTGATGATCACGAGCACGATGAACACCACCATGCCGACGGCGTAGTCGCCACCGACGACGAACTTGCCGAAGGCCGCGATCACGTTGCCGGCTGCGTGCGCTCCGGTGTTGCCGTTCAGGAGCACGATGCGGGTCGAGGCGACGTTCAAGCCCAGCCGCAACAAGGTCGCGCCGAGCAGCACCGTCGGGAAGGCGGCGAATTCCAGCGCGCGCCGCACATACATGACCGCCAGCAGGATCACGAGCGACAGGGAGATGTTGAACGTGAAGAAGATGTCGAGCAGGAACGGCGGCAGCGGCAGCACCATCATGGCCAGCACGGCCATCACGATCAGCGGCACGCCGAGGCCGTTGCGCGCGAAATCGCCCAGCCTGGCGAGAGTGCCGTTCATGCGCCGTCCTCGGCGAACTCATCGCCCACGCTCGGCTCGGGCCGCTTCAGGCGCGCCGCGGCGGTCGGCGGCAGTGTCCGCAACCGGAACAGATACGACAGCACCTGGGCGACGGCCATGTACAGCCCGGGCGGAATCTCCTGATCGAGATCCGTCGATCGATGCAGCGCACGGGCGAGTTTCGGCGATTCGAACACCGGCACGCGGTGCTCCTCGGCGATGCGCCGGATGTTCAACGCGACGTGATCGACGCCCTTGGCGACCAGACGCGGTGCGCGCATCTTCTTCGCGTCGTATTTCAGCGCGACGGCGAAGTGCGTCGGATTGACGATCACCACGTCCGCGCCCGGGACCTTCGCCATCATGCGCCGGCGTGCGATCTGCTGCTGCATCTGGCGGATGCGCTGGCGCGTCTCGGGCCGGCCCTCGGACTCCTTGGCCTCGTCGCGCAGCTCCTGCCGGGTCATGCGCATCGAGCGGTGAAACTGCAACAGCTGCAGGGGCACGTCGATGATCGCGATCGGCGCGAGCGACGCCGACAACCAGAGGAACGCCCAGCCGAGCAGTCGCGAACCGCGGCCGATGGCGGTCACGGGGCTCATCTGGCCGAGGGCGAGCACGCCGCCGAACAGATGCATCATGACGCCGGCGCAGACGCCGCCGACGAGCGCCACCTTCAGCAGCGCCTTGGCGACTTCGGTGAATCCCTCGAGGCCGAATACCCGTTGGATGCCGGTAATCGGGTTCATGCGGGAGAAGTCCGGGAAGAACGCCTTGGGGCTGAAGTTCCAGCCGCCGAGCGCAACGCCCGCAAGCAAAACCAATGCGACCAGCGCGCCGAAGAGAGGCATGAGGCCGAGGAATGCGCCGCGCGTCGCACCGGCGAGCGCGGCCAGCATCGACCGCGGATCCCCGAGCGCCCCCGGATCGATGGACAGTCCGCTGCGCACGCCCGCCGCGAGCCGCTCAGCGAGCGCGGCACCGCCGGCGACCAACACCGCGCCGCCGCCGAAGGTGGCCGCGAATATGCCAAGTTCGCGCGCGCGCGGCCCCAGGCCGCCCGAGCGCGGCGCCTGGAGCCGGGGGGGGGAGGCGTGCGGCGGGCGGTAGCCCGGGG